>Ga0209390_10004736_pt1 | contig 20134 bp, 11 predicted proteins | sample BON01_FD_187212 | JGI IMG/M metagenome (GOLD analysis project Ga0209390, IMG submission 187212) | Freshwater microbial communities from Lake Bonney liftoff mats and glacier meltwater in Antarctica - BON-01 (SPAdes) (version 2) | ecosystem: Environmental > Aquatic > Freshwater > Ice > Glacier...
GGGGGGGGGGGGGGGGGGGGAGGGGATAGAACGAAATCACGGGCGCTTGGGGCTCACGAAGGGAGACATGAGGAGGAATGGATGGAGGGTGATGCTTTTTTTGGTTTTGAGGATTTTTGGGGGAAAAAACCGGCCGCAAACAAAACGGAAACGGGGGGACAAAAATAAAATCACGTGTGTGTTTTGATCTCGATGAAAAAGGACAAGCATATACATCATCATCACGAGGCGGCGGCGGCGCGAGCCACGACGTCGAGCACCTGCCAGCCGTCGCCGTCGGATGCCGCGCGGATGACCGCCCGGCTGCGGCCACGGGCGCCGCCGCCGCCGGCGGGCGACGGCGAAGACGAGGCGGCGGCGGGAGCGGCGGCGGCAGGGTCGGCGGCGGGGCCCGCGTCATCGTCGGCGCCGACATCGGCGCCAAAGGGGGGCGGCAGCACGACGTCCTCGTCGTCGTCGCCCCGGGCCTCGGCCGACGACGCGGCGGCGCGCGGCGAGGAGGGCAGCAGCATCGCGCCCAGGCGCGCGGCGGCGGCGGCGACGGCGGGCAGGGCGCGCCGGAGCAACCGTGCGGCGGCGGCGGCGCTGCTGCCGCCGCCGCCGCCCGAGGCGGGCGCAGCACCGCCGCCGCCGCGCGGGGCGTCCAGCGCCGAGTCGTCGACCTCGTTGACGGGCGAGTCGTCCGCGCCCTCGCCGGGCAGAGGGCCCGCGGCGCGCAGGGCTGACGCGGCGCGCTGCACGGCCAGGCGCGCGGCGGGCGGCAGCGGCGGCGGCAGCAGCGACGAGGCCGACGGCGGCGGCGGCGGCGGCGGTGGGGGCGGCAGCACGCGCGTGAGGGCGAGGTCCTGGAGCTCCTCTTCCTCGTCCTCCTCTTCCGCCGCCAGCTCGTGAGGCGTCGCGGAGGAGACGGCGGCGGCGGCGAGGCGGCGGTCCTTGGCGGAGGCGCCGTCGTCGCCGCCGCCGTCGTCGCTGTCGGCGTCGGCGTCGGCGGCGGCGGCAGGCGCGGCCTTGCCGGCGCCGCCCCCGCTGTCCTCGCTGCTGGCGGCGGCGGCCTGGACCGCCTTGCCGCCGCGGTCGGCCAGCAGCCACCCGCGGTCGGCCTGCGCCAGCAGCTGCTCGGGCGAGCTCATGAGCCAGCTGTACCCAGCCGCGCCGCCCGCCGCCCCCAAGCCGCCGTTGCTGCCGCCGCCGCCGCCGCCGCCGCCGTCGCCGCCGAGGCCGCCGCACGCGGCCCCCGCGGCTGGTTGCTCTTGCGGGGCGGCGGCGGCCGCGTCGAGCGAGGAGACGGAGCCGCCGCCGGCGCCCGCGCCAATGAGGCGCTCGAGCGCGGCGTCGGCGGCCTCGTCGTCCTCGTCGTCGCCCTCGGCGTCGGCGGCGGCGGCGGCGGCCTCTGCTTGTTGTTTGGCCGGGGGAGGCGGCGCGGCGCCGGCGTCTGCTGCCGAGGGGGAGGCCGCCGCCTCCTCTTCCTGTCCGGCCCAGTCGTCCTGCTGCCCCTCGCGTTGGTGCGACGTCGACGACCCGCCCGAGGCCGTCTCCACGGCCACCGCAACCGTCGCCGCCTCGGGCTCGGGCGCGTCCGCCAAAGGCGGCTGCTGCTTCTGCTCCTCCTCCGTGGCGCCAGCGCCGGCCGCGTCGGCGGCAGGGGCGGCCGCAGCGGCCTCGGCGGCGCCGCCCCGCCCCGCCGCCTCGGCGCCGGCCGACGCCGCCGCCGCGGCCGCCGGGAGCTGCTGCTCGTCCGCCGCGCCGCTCTTGCCGCCCATCGTCTCGTCCGAGGCGTTGGTCAGAGAGGACGAAGAAGAGAAGAGCGTCTTGGCCGAGGCGGAGGCGGAGGCAGAGGCGGCCGAGGCAGAGCTGGCGGCGGCGGCGGCGGTTGTGGTGGCCCCGGCGCCGTCGCTGCCTTCGTCGGAGGAGGACGACGACGTCGACGCGGCCCTCCGTCCACGCGGAGGCGACGCCAAGGACACGTCGTCCTCGAGCCGCTTGGCCTTGCCGCCCTTTTTCTTGCCGGCGCCGCCGCCCTTGGCCTTTTTCGCCATAGCGCCGGCGGGGATTGCTTGCGGGAGGGGCAAGGGGCTGGGGCGGGAGCGGGAGCGCGGGGGAGAAGAAGAACTTTTCGTTGGCTTTTTGGGGTGCGGAAATACGCTCGCGTCCGCCGTTTATTGGGCACGCCACGCGGTGAGGAGGCGCTAGAGGGTGTAAACGACGCGCCCGACGTGGAGGATTTCCCTCCAGGCGCGACGCTTGCTGGTTTTTCTCTCGGAGCGTCCAACTTTGAGCAATTCGTGGGTAGGTCTCTGTCTCCGAACGTCGGCGAGATTATTTCGCTAGGCTAGGGTTGGCGGGGTGAAAGGTGAGGTAGGGACCGGGGGAGGGGAAGAAGGTGGTGATGGACTGTTGAGAGAGAGGAGCTAAACAACAAAAGGAGACGTCAGCTTTTCGCCTCGACGTTGACGCGACGGCGTCCAAAAGCGCAAGGGCGCCGGACACAAGCCCCTCCCTCCTCTTCCACCGGACTTTACAACAACACGAAACACACGCCGCTCTCGAAAACCTACGGGACACCCGCTCGAGATCCGCCTCCTCCTCTTCCACCGCCGCCGCCGCGGACACCGCTCCCGCAGCCGCCGCTGCCGCCGCCGCCACAGCCATCGCCGCCGTCCTCCACGTGACAATCACAAGGGGTCCCGTGATCACCAAGGTCCCATCATCACCTGACTTGTTCTGAAGGCCGATGGGCCCGCCGCCGCGGCTCCTCGTGCTGCTGCGGCGATTGAGAGGAGCTGGAGCGTCAACAGGGGCAAGAGAAGCAGCAGGAGAGGAAGGGACCTCGGCATCAGCCGCCACATCACCAGCATATTCATCATCATCACTAGGCCCCCGCTGCCGCGCCTGCACGCCCGACAACGGCCTCCCCGCCGCGCTTGCCGCCGCCGCCGCGTCGCCGTCGTCGTCGCCGCTGCTGTCGTCGTCGTCGGCGGCGGCGGCCCGATCGGCCCCGGTCGCCCTCGTCCTCATTGGCCGCGCCCCTCGCAACTATTCCACCTACAGCAGCGGTAGCGGCCTCCCCGCCGCGTTCGCCGCCGCCAGCGCGTCGTCCCGGCAGGTGGCGTCGCCGCTGTCCGCCTACGCGCGCCGCCGGAACCCCTACCTCCGCGACGCCGAGCGGGCGGCGCGGAGCCGCGCGAGCGCGTGGGCCCTGTTCGTCGGCGCCACCTTCGCCCTGACCACGGGCGCCATCCTGGCGGCGGCCCCGGGCGACGACGGCGGCGGGGGCGACGAGGACTCGCGCAGGCTCCAGACGCCGGCCGAGGCGGCGGCGGCGGCCGAGGCGGCGACGGCGGCGGCGCTGGCGGCCGCCGCCAGCGGCAAGCCCGCGCCCTCGAGCAGCGACGGCGTCGTGGCCTCGGGGCGCAAGCTCCTGCCGCTGCACCTGCGGCGCCGCATCTTCTTCAAGTACGAAAAGCGCATCCGCGAGATGTCCTCGCTGGAGAAGGTGTTCGACTACTACGCGTCGATCGTGGCGCCAGAGGCGGCGGCGCCGACAAAGGCGGCGGCGGCGGCGCCGACGCTGGCGGCGGCGACGGCGGCGATGATGACGGGCGCTGGGGCAACCGCCGCCCCTCCTTCCTCCGCTGCTTCCGCTTCTCCCGCCCACAACTCCAATCCCGCCATTATGACCCGCCACATGACCGCGCGCGACCTCGTCCGCGCCGTCGTCCCCACCTACCCGCCCGCCACGAGCGACATCGAGCGCGCCGGGCGCCTGCCCGGCGAGCCCGGCGCCCACGCGCGCAGCGAGCGCGAGCTGCGCAACCACGCGGGCCTCGAGGACAGCGTCTTCTCGCGCTTCGACGTCGACGGCGACGGCCTCCTCAGCTACGCCGAGTTCGTCCTGGTCGTCAACCTGCTCGCCATCCCCGAGGACGAGCTGCGCGCCGTCTTCGAGGCCGTCGACGTCGACGGCAGCGGCGACCTCGACGCCGCCGAGTTTTCGGCGGTCATGCGGATGATCGAGCGGCGCGCGGGCCTGGGCCGCGCCTCGGCCTCGTTCCTGCCGCGGATCGGGAAGCACAGCCCGAGCGCGGGCGGCGCCGCGGCCGAGGACGCGGCGCTCCTGCGCTTCTTCTTCGGGCGCGAGAAGGAAGGCGGCGGCGGCGGCAAGGGCGGCGGCGGCAAAGACGGCGGCGGCAAGCTCCGGCTCTCCCAGTGGTCCGGTTTCATCACCGAGCTGCACGCGGACGTTCGGCGCCTCGAGTTCGCGCACTACGACACCAACGGCGACGGCGAGTGCAGCGCCGAGGACTTTGCCGCCAGCCTGGCCACGGCCGCCGACGTGCGCGCTGTGGACGCCTTGCTCGACCGCGCCGAGGCGCTGCCGCCGGCGCTGAAAAAAGTGCGCGTCACGCTGGCGGACTTCGAGGCGATAAGCAAGGCGCGCGCCGCGCGCCGGCAGCTGGGCGTCGCCCTGACCTTCTGCCGGGCCATGGGCCGGCCGGTGACCGCGCCCGAGCTGCGCCGCCTGCTGGCGCGCGTCGCGGGCGCCGAGCTGCGGCCGGAGGTCGCAGAGATCGCCGTGCACGTGTTTTCGGCGGCGACGCCGGATCCGGTGTCGGCCGCTGCTGCCGCTGCTGCTGCTGCTGCTGTCGGCGGCGGCGACGGCGGTGGTGGTACTGGCGCGGAGGCGACGGCGGTGGAGCCGACCCTGGACGTGGCCCTGTTCCTGGACGTGATGCGGCGGCGCGGCCGCGTGCCCGGACAGCAGCACCACGATTCCGGCGGCGGGCACGGCGGGTCCGGCGGCGGCGGCGGAGGCGGCGGGAGGAGGGGCGGCGGGGGCGCGGAGATCGGCAGCCTCGAGGGCGACGACGACGACGGGGACGGGGAGCCCGCGGGCCCGCTGGGCAAGGCGTGGGCGAGGATCGTGCGCACCGTGACGCGGGGGGGAGGCGGAGGGGACGACGACTGATCTTTGTGTTCGTTTTACCGGGCGCTTCTGTCTTCCTCGCGCGCGGAAAACGCAAACCGCGGGCGTCGCCGTCGCTTGCGCCGCCTCGACCCCTTCTCCTCCGACACATCTCTTCCAACCGTTTCCACAGACCTCATCTCGGACCTCGATCGACCAGCAGCTGCATCTTCAACCACCCCCGCGACCTCAAAAGCTCTCCTCTTTTTCGCTGGCCGCGACACGACGCAAGCACGTCTCAAACAGCCCAGCAGCAAGCGTCTCATCTCGACCAAAAGAAGCAATGCAGGCGCTGTCCGCCAAGACGCAGGCGGGCGCCGCCTCGGCCCCGCGCAAGCAGGTCGCGTCCAGCCGCCGCGCCCTGCAGCAGCGCGTCGTGCCCCGGGCCGCGCTCGACGCGACGCTCGCGGTCGGAGGCATCGCGTCGATGGTCGGGCTCGCGGGCATCCTCGTGGCGACGGACCCGCAGAAGCGGTGCGTTCGGGCTCCTGGTTCTCGCGCGCGCCAAGATCTGGTCCGACATGGTGCACGCCCTGCCTCTGGCGCATCGGTGGGGGGCGGGGGCGGCGCCAATTGGACGCACGCGGGCGATTTCTGCTCGGTTTGGGATTTGTGCGAAGGAGAGGCGCGCGCCTGTCTCGCGTCGCGCGCCGCCGCCGCTGCCGCCGCCTGCTCCCTCCCTCCCCCTCCTCATACTCCATCTGCGCCTTCACACGGCCGCGCCCCGATTCCCGCTCCATCCGGCCAACCCCACCCCCATCCCGACCAAGAGCTCACCAATCCCAAACCAAAAACGCAAAACAAAAAACAAACGAACAAAAAACAACAAACGAACGAACAAACAAAAAACAACACAGCCGTGAGGCACAGATGGCGCAGGCCGGCGGCGACGAGCTCGAGGCCGTAAAAAAGTACTTCAACACGAGCGGCTTCGAGCGGTGGAACAAGATCTACGGCGAGACGGACGAGGTGAACAAGGTGCAGCTCGACATCCGCAAGGGCCACGCCATGACGGTGGACAAGGTGCTCGCCTGGTTCGACGCCGACGCCGCGGGCGGGGCGGCGTCCGCCTCTTCGTCGTCGTCGTCGTCGCCGTCCTCGCCGTCGCCGGCCATCGCCGGCCGCACCGTCTGCGACGCCGGCTGTGGCACGGGCAGCCTGACCCTCCCGCTCGCCGAGCGCGGCGCCCGCGTCAGCGCCTCGGACATCTCGGCCGCCATGGTCGGCGAGGCCGAGCGCCGCTTCCGCCAGTCGCCCGCCGCGGGCAAGGAGGGTGTCCCCGCGCCCGCGTTCGAGGCCAAGGACCTTGAGTCCGTCGGCGGCTCGTTCGACACCGTCTGCTGCCTAGACGTGATGATCCACTACCCGCAGGACAAGGCCGACGCCATGGTGGGGCACCTCGCGTCCCTGGCCGAGCGGCGCGTGGTCCTCTCGTTCGCGCCCTACACGCCCGCGCTCGCGCTGCTCAAGCGCGTCGGCGAGCTGTTCCCTGGGCCCGCCAAGGCCACCCGCGCCTACCTGCACCGCGAGGCGGACGTGGAGGCGGCGCTCGCGCGGGCGGGGTTCCGGGTGACGCGGCGCGAGATGACGTCGACGAGCTTCTACTTCTCGAGGCTGCTGGAGGCGGTGCGGGAGTGATGGGTATGTTGGGGGAGAGACAAGAGGTTTTGTAAAGAGGTGAGGCGCGTTTCGGGGTCCCCCCTTTTTTTTTGGCGCGCGCGCGTGGCGGCGGCGGCGGCGCGACGGGACGATGAACGGCGTGTTTTAGCCACCACCTCCTCCTCCCTCCCGCTGTCCGATCACTGTGCTTGCGTACTTCTGTCCTCTCGCATCTCTGTCCCGACGCACGTCTCGCATCTCTGTCCCGACGCACCTCTCCATTGTCCAGCAACTCTTGTTCCGTGTCACGAAGGGGACGATCACCACGACCTTCCGCGAGGGGAGGCGCGGACAACGCGCCGGAGCGCGCGCGCACACTGGGGGCCCGAGGCGTCGCTCCATTCGATGCCGGCGGCAACCAGCAAAAGGAGCAGCACGCGGCGGGCGGCCGCCCTAGCCGTGTCGGTGCTGCTGCTCCTGCTCCAGGAAGCAGCAGTGGCGGCGGCCGACGCCGCGAGCGCCCGCCCCGCCCCTCCCTTTACGCCCGCAGAGCCCGACGACGACGAGGCGGCGAGCGACGCCCTCCTGTTTGCGCGCATGGCCGGGCTCGTCCAGGCGCGCGGCTACCCGCTGCACATGGCCCCCGTGCGCACGACCGACGGGCACCGGTCCCTGGTGTTTCGCATCCCGCGCGGCAGGGCCGAGGAGGCGGCGGCGGAGGCGGAGGCAGAGGCGGAGGCAGGCCGGGCGCGCGAGCGGCAGGGCGAGGCCGCCCCGGGTGCTGGCCGCCGCCGCCGCTCGAGCTCCCTCTCGCGCTCCCTTGCGGCCGCGGCCCGCGGCCTGTGGCGCGCCGCCTCGGTCCGCGCCCTGCGGCTCGCCACAGCCTCCTCCTCCTCGCGCCCCAAGCCGGCCCCGGCAACGAAGCCCGTCGTCCTCCTGCAGCACGGCCTCCTCGGCTCCTCGGCCGACTTTTGCCTCAACGAGCCGGCCGAGTCGCTGGCCCTGTCGCTGGCCGACGCCGGCTTTGACGTCTTCCTCGCCAACTCGCGCGGCAACGAGTACGGCCGCGGGGGCGCGGCGGGCGGCGGGCCCGACGCGCCCTCGTCCTACTTCTGGGCCTTCAGCTACGACGAGATGGCCGAGTTCGACCTGCCGGCGGCGGTGGACCACGCGCTGTCTGCGGCCGGCGCGCGCCGCTTATACCTGGTCGCCTTCTCGCAGGGCACGACGGCGGCGCTGGCCTCGCTCGCGTCCTCCGGCGGCGGCGGCCTGGGCCTCGGCCGCGGCCTCTCGGCCGACAAGCTCGAGCTGGCCGTGCTCATGGGCCCCGTGGCCTACGCCGCGCACGTCGGCAGCGCGCCCCTGCGGCGCCTCGCCGACCTGGGCACCGACCGGCTGCTGCTCTTGCTCGGCGCGCGGGAGTTCTCGCCCTCGTCCGAGCTGCTGCGGCGCCTGGGCGGCGACCTGTGCCTCGCGTCGCCGCAAATGTGCGTCTCGGCGCTGACCGCGATCTGCGGCTACTCGCCTGACAAGGGCGACCCGCGCCGCATCCCCTTTTACTTGAACTACACGCCGTCCGGCACCAGCGTGCAAAACGTGGCGCACTGGGCGCAGGCGGTGAGGCGGGGGAGGAGCGGGGGCGGGGGTGGCGGGGACGACGACGGCGACGGCGACGACGACGACCAGCGCCTTGGCGGAAGAGGCGGCGGCGGGGAGGGCAGCGGCGGCGGTGGGTGCTGCGGCGGCGGTGGAAACATCAGCAGAGGCAGCACTGGAGGCGCGGCGGAGCAAAAGGGCAAAGCGCAAGATGGAGCGGGCGCCGCCGCCGCCGGCAGCGCGGCGCGCCGCCGCGCGGGGGGCGGGTGCTTTTGCGCCTATGACTACGGCGGCGAGTGCGCCACGCCCGTCCTGCGCCTGCCCCGCCCGTGCAACCAGAGGATCTACGGCGCCCGGGACCCGCCCGAGTACGACCTGCGCCGCGCCCTCCGCGGCGGCCCGCCGGTCGTGCTGGTGACCGGCGGCCGAGACCGCCTCGCCGACCCCCGCGACGCCGCGCTGCTGTCGGCCGCGCTCGCGGACGCGGGCGTCCTGCGCGCCCTGCACCACGAGCCCACGTTCGAGCACCTCGACTTTCTGTGGGGCGTGAAAGAGCTGCAGAGGGTGATCGCGCGTGTGATCGCGGAGCTGCAGGGGCACCGCCAGGAGGCGGCGGGGGCCGAGGCGGCGGCGGCTGCAGCGGCGGTGTCGCGCCGGTGAAGGGAGAGCGACGGTCGTCTTTTCCTTTCTTTCATTCGTTTGCAGCGCGCGCGCGCCGCGCTGGCATGCACGTGATCGCGTTCTTTGACCCCCTTTGGAAATACGTAGGGGACTGGAAAAAACCTGCTTATTCGCAAGCCCCCCCCCCCGAAACGGCGAAACGCGCCGATGGCGCAACTTCACGGCGGCTCAACGACGGCGGCGGCGGCGGCGGCGGCACGGGCGGCGGCGGCGGCACGGGCGGCGGCGGCGGCAGCCCTTTTCAGGTTCCCCCCGTGTCTCTCACGCACAACCAACCACACACGCACACGCAATCCGACGAGATAAAGAGACGCTCATTACTTATCGTGACACCTCGCCAGACATTCTCGCTTCGCAACGAAACGCAACACCTCAAGCAACGGGGCGGGACTCTTTCTCTCTTCCTCTCTGCGTTTTTTCCTCCTCCCTGCCGTGGTGAGAAAAACAACCCCCCCCCCCCCCCCCCCCCCCGCCCCCCCCCCCCCCCCCCCGAGGTTGCAAACGCCCGCGCTTTGCGGCGCGCAGCGCAGGCCGTGCTGATGCGGCGGACCTGAAGCGTCGTCTGCAACTTTTCCGGCGGCGAGAGGCGGCCGGAAGGGACGCCGCGGTCAGAAACAGCAGTGGGAGATAGCGGGGGGAGGTGGCCTCTGCCGCAGGCTGGCTGCCCGGAGAGGGGGGGAAGGCCTCTCCCTCTCTCTCTCTCCCCTCCCTCCGTCGACGCGCGCGCGCGCGCGCGAGACGCCCGTCGCAGCGAGAGGGCATAACAAGCTCGCGACACGCCACATCGGCGTGCGGGGAAGAGCCCTCCAGAGGGACTTCCTTCATCACTCCGCTTCTTTTCTTCGGTTTCTATCGCTCACGTCTTTTTTTGCCACCTCGACAACACAACCGCGCCAACCAACAGACCCCGGAACACGCACACGCACAGCTACAAGGACTGACGGACCCATCGACGCACGCACTCGAGAGCTCAGCGCATCACCCACCCGGACGACACTCAAGACGCGCGCCGCGCAACACCATCCTTCTGAACCAAAAAGGGCAAAGGCCGCCGCCGCCGCCGCCGCCGCCGCCGCCGGCCGTCCCGCGCGACCCTCTCTCGAGCGCGCGCGTCGACGGGGGTGGCAAGAAGGGCCCGCTCTCGACGACAACAGCAACCGCAACCCCACGCACAGGCCACCATGGCCGCCTCCAACCACCCCAACCAGTCCCACGCCGCCGTGCTCTACCGCGCCGCCCAGGCCATGGACCTGTCCGACGAGGGGGACACCTCTGTGGAGGCCGTCATCGCGCCGGCGGCGCCGGCGCCGCCGTCGTCGGCCAAGGCGGCGGGCGGCGGCGGCGGCGCGAATGGCGCGGGCGGCGGCGGCGCGCCGCTGTCGCCCGTCAAGCCCGGCAACGGCGGCCATCGCGGCCTGACCGCCGGCGACCCCTGCAACGGCGCCTCGGTGGGCACGCCCGTGAGCGGGTACATCGGCGCCTTCCGCATGGCCGGCAGCGCCGTCGTGGCGGCGGTGGCGGCCGCCGCAGGCGCCGTCGTCTCGCCGCGCTACGCGGCGGCGGCGGGCGAGCAGCAGCAGCAGCAGCAGCAGCAGCAGCAGCAGCAGCAGCAGCAGCCGCTGGCCGTCGCGGGCGACCCGGCGCCGGGCCACTTCTTCCTCGGCGGCGCCGCCGCGGTCGAGCCGCGCGCGAGCAACTGCAGCGTCACGGGCAGCATGGGGGCCGGGGCGGGGGGGGCGGGCACGCCGCGGCACAGCGCTGCCAGCGCGGCCGCCTCGAGCTTTTTCGCGGGGGCGGCGGCGGCGGCCAACGCCGCCGCCGCGCCGGCGCCCCAGCCCAAGCCGCAGCAGCAGCAGGCGCGGCAGCAGGCGCACCCGCCGCGCCCCTCCGCGCCCACGCCGGGCGCCAGCGCGGCCGCCGTGTCCGCCTCGGCCCTGGCCGGCCAGAAGCGCCTGCAGCCGTGCGCCTCGTCCTCGGACGAGTGCAGCGCGGGCCAGCAGCCGCAGCCGCAGCCGCAGCCGCAGCAGCACCAGGCCGCCAGCGTCGCCGCTGCCCAGGCCGCGCGCCCGCAGGTGCCCGGCCTGCCCGCGCTCACGGCGCTCTACCCGTCCTGGTCGCCCGCTGGCGCCCCAGCCCAGTCCTACGCGCAGCAGCAGCAGCATCAAGCCGCCTCTGCGGCCGCCGCCGCTGCCGCCGCCGCCGCCTCTCTGGCTGCCGCCGCCGCCGCCGCCGCCGCTGCGGCCTCCGCCGCCGCCCCCCGCGCCGCCTCCGTGCTCCTCGCCCTCCACCCGCACCTGCCCCCGAGCATGCAGCGCGCCGAGTGGCGCCTCGAGGACTACACCGTGCACGAGAAGCTCTACACGGGCTACGCCAGCACCGTGCACCGCGCCACGTGCCACCGCTCTCGCGAGACCGTGGTGCTAAAGTCGTACGCGCTGTCGAGCGTGTGCGCGCTCTACCGCCACCAGATCTTCCGCGAGGTGCGCCTGCACGCGGCCCTGCAGCACGAGAACGTGGTTACATTGTACGCCGCCTTCCACCAGGGCGACCGCGTCGTCATGGTCCAAGAGTTTTGCGACGGCGGCGACCTGCTCTCCTTGCTGCAGCGCGGCGGCGGGCGGCTGTCGGAGCGCGTCGCTGCGCAGGCGGTGCTCGAGCCCTTTTTGCGCGTGCTGCACTACCTGCACAGCCGCGGCATCGCGCACCGCGACATCAAGCCCGAGAACATCCTGTTCTGCCGCGCGCCCGCGCGCCCGGGCAGCGCCGGCGGCGGCGGCAATGGCGCCGCCGCCAATGGCGCGGCCCCCGGCCTTCCCGCGGCCGCCATGACGCCGGGGCCTGGCGGCGGCCTGGCCGGCTCGGCCGCGCTGTCGCTGACGCTCAAGCTCGCCGACTTTGGCCTGGCCATCGACCTGCGCGAGGAGCGCGCCGTCACGCGCGCCGGCACCCTCGACTACATGGCCCCCGAGATCCTCGACTGCCCCTACAAGAGCGCGCCGGACGAGAACAAGGACAACCCGGCCCTGCAATACGGGCCGACCGTAGACTCTTGGGCCGTTGGGGTGATGACGTACGAGCTGCTGATCGGCTGCCCGCCCTTCTACGACCAGTCGCGCCAGGGCACCGAGGCGCGCATCCGCACGCAGGCGCCCGCCATGCCCGCGTCCCTGAGCGACGGGGCGCGCGAGTTCCTTACGTGGGCGCTGCGCAAGGACCCGCACGACCGCCCCACGGTCTTCGACATGCTGCACCACCCTTGGGTCGAGGCGTACCGCGGCCGGCGGTCGGTGCGCGCGCTGCCGCTCGGCGGCGGCGGCGTCTCGGCGGCGGCGCCCGGCGGCGGCGGCGGCGGCGCGGCCGTCGACGCGGCCGCGACCGTGCAGCTGCTGCAGCTGCCGGCGTTTGCCGGGGGCGGCGCCGGCGCCAGCCAGCAGCAGGCCCAGGCGCCGCCGCACTCGCCCAAGTCGGCGGCCCTCCTGCCGGCCGCCCTGCTGCGCATCCACGAGAAGATCTGGCCGGCGTCGCCGACGGGCGCCGCCGCCGCCGCCGCCTGCGCGGCCGCGGCCGCGCCCGAGCCGGCGGCGGCGCCGGCGGCGGCGCTGGCGCCGGCGGCGGCGCTCCGCGCGGGCGCGGCGTCGTCGCCGTGCCTGTTCGACCTGTCGACGCCCCACGCCGCGGCCGGGGCGCGGGCGCGGGCGACGGGCAAGGCGGTCGCCGCCGCCCACCCGCAGCAGCAGCAGTAGGGAAATTTTTTTGTTTTGGGGGGGGGGGGAGAAGGTGGTTTGGCGGCGGCGCAGGAATGCCGTGCTGGAAATTGGACGCCGGTCGCCAAGCGCCGCTCTCTCTCTCTCTCTCGCGCACTGTTCTGCCGCTACCCCAAACCCGTACGCACCGCTGATTCCACCTGCCGCCGCACCATCACTGAGTACACACATATCGTTTTTAAGAGCATCAACTGGGGTTAGTTTTTTTTCGTCGGCGCGCGCGCGCGGCACCAGCCTCGGGTTTTTAGCGCGAGAACGAACCCCACGACGCCCCCTTTCCTCAACGCGACATCAGCTGCGATCGATCGTTCGTTCCGCGTTACACACACACGCCTTTGGCCGAGCAAAAGGCGGAACAGTAAGGGACCGTGCGGAAAGGAAAGTCGAATTCGACTTGCACGGTCTGAAAAAAACGGAACCACACGCTCTCGCTCGCTCATTATGAAACGGGAAAAAGGAAAAAAAAAATACGCTCCGTGTGTCTCTCCCGTCCTTTAAAAGTCGACCTCCAGGTTGAACGTCTTGCCGCCGCCGCCGTCCTTGTTGAGCCCCGCCATCACGCCGGCCTTGGCGTAGTCGCCCACGCGTTTCTCGAAGAAGTTGGCCTTGCCGTTGAGCGAGATGGTCTCCTGTGGTTTTGTTTTTTGCGGATTTGTTTTTACGCGTTTTGTTTTTTTCCCGTTTTGTTTGGCGTTGTTTTTTGTGCGAACGAGCCAAGGGGCGTTGTGCGTGTTTTTCCAATCAATGTTGCTTTGTCGACCTGTGGCGGGATTTTGCGCGCGTGCCGCTGCTCGGAGAAGACAAAGGGCGGGATAACCAGGCTCGGCGACACAAAAAAGCCGCCAGAAAAAACCCTTTCTTGCGGTCCTCCTCCCCCTTTCTCTCACCATGAAGTCAAAGGGGTTGACCGCCTTGTACGCCTTGGCGCACCCGAGCGCCACCAGCAGGCGGTCCGCGCAGAAGCGGATGTAGTCCCCCATCAGCCGGCCGTTCATGCCGATCAGATCTACAGGCAAGGCCTCGGTGATGAACTCGATCTCGATCTCCACCGCCTCGTGGATGATCGAGGCGACGCGCTCCTCGGGCAGCTTGTTGTTGAGCATGCTGCGAGATGTGTGTGGGTTGGGTGGTTGTTCAGATTGTGTGGTTGAGGGTTGTGTGGGGTGTGAGTTGGGGGTTGGTTGGCGGATGAGAGGAGAGGGTGTTCGCGGGGGGGGGGAAGCAAAAGAGACGGCGAGAAACGCGTGGCGGCGACAAAAAAAGACAGAACAAACAAAACAAAAGAGAGGCAACACTTACCCGTACAGCAGGCACGCAAAGTCCGTGTGCAGGCCCTCGTCACGGCTGATCAGCTCGTTGGAGAACGTCAGGCCGGGCATCAGCCCGCGCTTCTTCAGCCAGAAGATCGAGCAGAACGACCCGCTGAAAAAGATGCCCTCGACGGCCGCGAATGCGACCAGGCGCTCGGCGAACTCTTCGCTGCTGCTGATCCAGCGGACGGCCCAGTCGGCCTTCTTCTTGACGCAGGGCACGGTCTCGATCGCGCTGAAGAGGCGGGTCTTCTCGGCGGGGTCCTTGATGTAGGTCTCGAGCAGCAGGGAGTACATCTCTGTGTTGTTTTGTTTGTTTGTGTTTTCGTTTGTTGTTGGTGTTTGGTTTTTGGGGCGCGCGTCGTCTTTCCTTCTTTCCTCATTCCTTTTTCTTCGCCCCCCCGACGGCGCCACCGACGAGACGCCACACAGCCCCCTCCTCTCACCCGAGTGGATGTTCTCGATCGCCACCTGGAACCCGTAGAACGCCCGCGCCTCGGGCAGCTGCACCTCGCGCATGAACCGGCCGCCCAGGTTCTCGTTGACGATGCCGTCGCTGGCGGCGAAAAAGGCGAGGATGTGCAGGATGAAGTGGCGCTCGTCGCCGTTGAGCTTGTCCCAGTGGCGCTGGTCGTCGCCCAGGTCGACCTCCTCGGCTGGATTGTTGGTTTGTTGGATTATATTGTTGTATGGTTTATGTTGTCGTTGTTTGATGGGCGTGATTTTGCGGGTGTGCGTGTGTGTTTGGGTCGAGAGGGGGAGCGAGCGAAAACAAACACGGGGGGAAGGAAAAGGAGGGCGGGGGGGGGTTGAGTGAGAGAGCGCGCGACAGGTGTCGTCTGTCTGTTTTTTGTGTTTTATTTTTTCTCTGGCTGGGAGAAGAGCAAGCCGCCCGCCCGGGGTCGGCGCGCACATGTTGCGCGCGCGCCACGAAGTCAAGGGCGTCTCGTACAATCGAGGGCCATGCGGCGGTTTTGGCGCACAGAGAGCGGGGGCGCGCGCCGGCAAAACGAGCGCCGCCGCCGCCCCGCCCGGAAAGCGCGAGAGTGCGGCGCGGCCACACAATTTTCTTTGAACGGGGGAGGAAAGAGGGGGCAGAAACAACAACCGGGATCGAAACGCAGAGCCTGCGCGCGCGTCCAGGCCTCCCCACCGCCCACGCCACGCCCGAACGGGTGCGCCAGACGCGTCCCGCACCTTCGCCGGCCCCTTCCGGAGCCCTCGTGCGGCGGGCGGGCGGGTGAGGCGGGAGATTTGTCGGCGCGAGCGGGGCGCCGAGCGATGCCAGAAACGCGATGCCGCCCGCCGCCGCCCCAACCGCCTGTCGCGCCCCGCTCTCTCTCTTTCTCCCTCGGACCACCACACACGCACACACACGACACTCACCGGTCCAGAAGCTGGCCTCGGCCTTCTTGTACATCTCCCAGATGGCCGGGTACTTGATCGGCAGCGTGGTCCAGCGGCCGGGGTTGTCGTCGAGCAAGGGCTCGGGCAGGCGGCGGCCGCCCTCGCCGCCGAGGTCGTTCTGCTTCGGCGCAAGGGCGGCGGCGGCCTTGGCCGGGGCGGCCTTGGCGACGATGGCGACCGTGGCGGTGGCGTCGGCCGCGGCGCTGTCGACGGTGGTCGCCGTGTCGGCCATGGTTCTGTGTTGTCGGGGAGAGGGAGGGGGGGGGGGCCGCTTGCGCGCGCGAGAGCGTGAAAGGAGGAGCACGAGTCCCTGATGTTTTTTCAAAAAACCAAAGAGTTTCGTATTTCCAAAAAGCAGCGTCTGTGTTGTTGCTGTTCGAAGAGGCTGCGGGTCGCGCGCGAAAGAGAGGGGTGTCGGGTTGCTGCGTTTGTGTAGAGGCGGGGCGTTCGTTTTGTGTGGAGGAAAGGGAGGAAGGCTCGGGCCCTTGCTTTTGAAGAGAGAACCATTCGGCACACGCCGCCGCCCCCGGCAGCTCAATCCAGCAATCGGGAGCCGCCCCGCGACGATCGATCGCCGCCCGTCGTTTTTCGGGCTGCGAGTCACGGGGCAGACCGTCTCGTGCCGGCGGCGCGGGACCGCCGTCTCGACGCCCTCGCTTGACGGCCAAGTGGTCAGCCATCGTGCCCGTTCGAGGGCGTTGTCTCTCTCTCTCTGCCTGGAACGGTCGGCCGGCGTCGAGTTCTCGGCGGCGACAACGGCGACGACGGCGACGCCGAGCACGCAACTCTCCTGCTGAAAGAGCCACGACGCTCTCCTCTCAACGCCGGCCTCATGGAATCCCTCCCCTGCATGCGCCGTCCTCTCCCCGCAACGATCGCCGAGCTCCCGCGCCCACCCCATTCAGCCTTTTTGATAGGATCCCAAAACGCACAAGCCCCCAATGACGGGCGAGGTCGCCAAGGCCGACCCGACGGTCGCAGACATGCAGGCGGCGCCCGGCAGCGCCGCGCAGGCCCAGCAGGAAGAGCAGGAGGAGCAGGAACACGAGGACGCAGGCCCGCCGCCGCCGGCCGCCGCCACCGGCGACGCCGACGGCAGCAGCGGCGGCGAGGGCGACGAGGAGCCGGCACCCGCGCCGCCCGAACCGAAACGCGGCCGCTCCCCCGAGCACAAGCAGCACAAGCAGCAGCAGCAGCAGCAGCAGCAGCAGCAGCAGCAGCAGCAGCCCAAAAAGCCAGCGGCGACGAAGGCCCCCGCGAATCCGCCCCCTCCGATCCGGCCCGGACGCGCAGCCAAGGACGCGGCCAAGGCCGCGCTCGCGAGCCCCGAGGGCGGCGCGCGGCCGCCGCCCTCGCTCCGGTCGCTGATTGCCGCCAACAACGCCGCCGCAGCGGCGGCGGCGGCGACGGCGTCGCCCTCCCCGTCCGAGGTCAAGGGCAAGGGCGAGTTGTCGCACGCAGCAGCAGCAGGGGGCGCAAGAGCGAAAGCAGCGCCCCGCGTCCGCGTCCGCGACCGCCGCCGCAAAAAGGAGCCAGGGGCGGAGGCGGCGGAGGCGTCTTCCGACGACGCCGCCAACGACGACAAGGAGGGCGAGGAGGAGGAGGGCGCGGCCGGCGGTCGCCCTGACGACGGGGAGCAGCCGCCCGCGCGCCGCGGCCGCGGCCGGCCCCGCAAGGAGGGCGGCGGCGCCACCGCCCGCAAGCCGCGCAGCCGCGACCGCCGCCGCGACCGCCGCCGCGCCGCCACCAGCAGCGAGCAAGAGGGCGGCGGCAGCAGCGACGGCGGCGGCGGCGGCGGCGGCAAAAAGGCGGCGGCCGCCGCCGCAGCCGCCAAGCCCGGCGAGATCACCTCTTACGCCCACGCCGTCCGCCGCGTGCGCGCCCACCTGTCCCGCGTCGCTCAGGAGGAGCACGCCCTCGCGGTCTACCAGGCCGACGGCTGGCGCGGCGCCGCGCGCGAGCGCGTGCGCCTGCGCGACGAGCTCGCGCGCGCCGGCCGCGCGCTCGAGCGCGCGAAAGAAGGAATCCGCGCGGCGGTTCGCTACTGCGACGCCGCCCAGGGCGACGCGTCCATCCCTCCGGAGCTGTTCGACCCCGACGGCGGGCTCGACGAGCGCCACATCGTGTGCGGCCGGTGCCGCGGGGGCGACAGCCGCGACGACAACGACGTGCTGCTTTGCGACGGCCCCTGCCGGCGGGCCTACCACGAAAAGTGCCTCTCGCCGCCGGTGGCGGCGGCGGAGCTCGACGAGGACGCGCCTTGGCTCTGCCCCGCGTGCGACGCCAAGGCGGACATCCTGCACCTGGTCAACGACTACTACGGGACGGACTACGTGGTCGAGGGGGAGGGGGAGGGGGGCAAGGGGGGCGAGAGGGAGGAGGGGGAGGAGAAGGATGGCGAAGAGGGGGAGGGAGGCGGCGGCGACGGGGCGAGGGCGCCGAGGGGAGGGGCCGGCGGCGGCGGCGGCGGCGGCGGCGGCGGCGGCGGCGGCGGCGGCGGCGGCGGCGGCGGCAGCAAGCACGGCACGGTCCTGGCCGCGGGCGAGGCCGACCGCCTCCTCTCCGACGACGACCTGCGCCGCGCGGCCGCCGCGGGCGCGGCGCAGGCCAACGGCGGCGGCGGCGAGCACGGAGAGGACGAGGGGCGTGGCGCGGCGCGGCCGCCGCTAACGCGCTGGAATTCTGCCGGCGGCGGCGCCAACGGGGGCGGCGGCGCCAACGGCGGCGGCGCCGCCGCCAACGGGCGGGGCGGCGGCGGCGGCGGCGGCGGCGGCGCGCTCATGTCGCCGCGCGAGGCGCTGGCGGCCGTGGGGTCGGGCGCGCGGCCGGGCGCCCTGGCGGCGGCCCTGCTGGGCGCCGACCTGCCGTCGGACGACGAGGACGACGAGGACGAGAGCTTCTCGGCGGGCGGCGAGGAGGATGAGGACGGCGACGGCGACGACGGCGACGCTGACGAGGAGGACGAGGAGGACGGCGGCGGGACGGGCGGCCGCCGGCGCCGCCAGCAGGAGAAGAGAAACAAGGGGCGCCGGGGGGCGAGCTCGGACGGCAGCGGCAGCAGCAGCGGCAGCGACGACGATGAGCAAGGGGGCAGCAGCAGCGAGGACGGCGACGCCGACGACGCAGAGGAAGAGGACGAGGCCGGCCTGCTCCTGTCGCCGCCGGCGCCGGACGCCGGCGCAGAGGCCGGCGGCGCCTCTGACGACGGCGACGGCGAGGACGAGGGCGGCCCCTCGCAGCGCGTGCGCAAGCGCCGCCCGCGCGCCGCGGCTGCGGCCGCCATGGCTAAGGGCTTCAAGCGCCGGCGCTCTGCGGGCGGAGACGGCGGTGGCGGCGGCGGCGGCGAGGAGGCCGGCGAAGAGAAAGATGCCGACGCCGACAGGACGCCCGCCGAGCAGCGTCGGCGGCGCGCGGCCCTGGCAGCCGAGGACGCGCGCGACCCAGGCTCGCTGGTCGTCTCCGGGCGCCGCCGCCGCACGCGCGTCAACTACGCTGCGCTGTACGAGCAGATGTTCGGGCACGCGCCGGGTCAGGGCAGCGACGGGGACGAGGACGAGGACGACGCGGACGCGAGCGGGGGCAGCGGCAGCGAGGGCGGGGGCGGCCGCGGCCGCTCGGCCAAGAAGCGGCGGGAGAAGAAAAAGCGCCGCGGCGCGGAGAGCTCGAGCAACGAAGAGGAGCAGGAGGAGGAGGACAAGGAGGAGGAGGAGGACGCGCGCGGCGGCGGCGGCGGCGGCGGCGGCGGCGGCGGCGGCGGCAGCAGCGACCGGGGCCCGAAAGCGAAGAAGCCAGCGGCCAGCTCTTTAGGTGACGCGGACGGCGACGACGAGGGGGCGCGGGAGGAAGCGGCCGGCGCGGGCGACGAGGAGGCCAAGGAGGAGAAGGAAGCGAAGGGCGCGGCGGCGGCGGCAGCAGCGGCGGCGGCGGCGGCGGCGGTGGCCAGCAGCGGCGGCGGCGGCGTTCCCGCAAAGCGCGGCCGTGGTCGCCCCCGCACCCGCCCGCTCACGCCGCCGGGACCCAAGCGCAAGCCCGGGCGCCCGCGCAAGCACCCGCTGCCGTCGGCCGCGGACAAGCCGGAGCAGCGGCAGGAGGAGGCCAAGCAGCCGCAGGAGCAGCAGCAGCAGCCACAGCAGGAGCAGCAGGAGGAGGCGGCCGCGCCGCCGAGCGAGCCGCCGCCGCCGGCCCCGGACGCCGGCGCGGAGGCCGACGCAGGCGCTGGCGCAGACGCAGGCGCAGACGCCGTGCCTGCGCCGCCGCCGCCGCAGCTCGCGGCCGAGGAGGTCCCCGCCGCCGGGGCCAGTGGCAAGTAGTGGAATGCGTCGCTCTTCTGCTCTAATCGCGCGGGCCCCCCCCCCCCCCCCCCCCCCCCCCCCCGCGGCGCTCGTCTTTGGAAATTCAAAATCAACGGGTTGACGCGCCGCCCGTTGTTCGAGAAAGAGAAAGCGCCTTTGTTTCGTCCGTTCGTTTTGTCACACTGGCCTCGCCTTGATTATCTTCACCTCGGTCGTCGGCCGGTCGTTCGCGCCCACCTGCACCGCGCCTAAGCGCCGCACCGTCTCCATCCCCTGGCAAACCCGACCGAACAGCGTGTGTTTTCCGTCCAGGTGCGGCGTCGGCGCGAGCGTCACGAAAAACTGAGAGCCGTTGGTATCCGGCCCAGCGTTGGCCATCGACAGGACTCCCGCGCCGGTGTGGCGGAGCGCGCGGTTGATCTCGTCGCCGAACTTGCCGCCCCAGAGCGAGGCGCCGCCGCGGCCGGTGCCCGAGGGGTCCCCTCCTTGGATCATAAAGTCCTGGGATATTTTTTTTTGGGG
>Ga0209390_10004738_pt1 | contig 20131 bp, 17 predicted proteins | sample BON01_FD_187212 | JGI IMG/M metagenome (GOLD analysis project Ga0209390, IMG submission 187212) | Freshwater microbial communities from Lake Bonney liftoff mats and glacier meltwater in Antarctica - BON-01 (SPAdes) (version 2) | ecosystem: Environmental > Aquatic > Freshwater > Ice > Glacier...
TGTGCAACCACGGGTCAGCGCCGCCGAACGCGACGCGCTCTACGAAACCATCGCCGGAGACCCGCTGCCCCATCGTCCCAACCGCTCCGAACCCAGGGCCGTCAAACGGAGACCGAAGAACTTTCGATTGATGACAAAACCACGTCATCAAATGATCGTCGAACGCTCCCGAAACCAATCTCAAAAACCATCGAAACCCTGCCTTAACTAAGCGCCATTCGGGTCAGACCGCCAGCGCGAGCATCCACGTCGAGATCAGGCAGACGAAAAATGCCATGGCTGCGATTGATTGAAGCCAGGACCGTTCCTCAATCTGCCGATGTCGATTTTCCAGAACAAACCCGGCCACCAGCCCGAACGCAAATCCTCCGAGGTGAACCACCAGATCACTCTTAGGGCTCGAACCCGTCAATGTGAAGAGCATCGCGCCAGCGCCGAGACTTCCGATCAACGCCCGCCAGCCGGGCTGTCTCGCAAATGCCTCCCGCGCGCCAGTCACCGTGAGGATGCCCAGCATCGCCAGCACCATGCCGGACGCCCCGAGGCTCCGGTAGGGTTCCGGATACACGAGCATCGCGGCGAGGTTTGCCAACGCCCCCGCCATCCACGCCCCCAGCAGGCCCACGCCCGCGCCGTGGCGCGCCATGACCAACCCGAGAAACAAAATGCCCGTGGCGAGATTCGAGAGCAAATGCCCGCCGTCTGCGTGCAGGGTTAGCGCCGTGAAGAGCCGCCACCATTGCCCCGCAAGAACAGCAGTCTTGTCCATCATACCAGCGGCATCCACCCGGGATCCGCTCGCCGACGCAAGATAGTGAAAGAAGATCATCAGCACCGCCCAGCCCAGACACGTCCAGTCAAAGGAGAGTCGGGTACCCGGCAGATCCTGTCGCAATCCCCAGGCGCGATTCTCCACGTGATACAGCTTCAACACGCGCAACGCCTCGCCGCAACGCGACGCCTCGACGGCCAGCGCACAAGAACCCGTCTCCTCGTCTTCGTAGAGTGTTGATTCGATGCCCTGACTGATCAACGCGAGACTCCAATCTCGAGCCTGCTTCTGATCGCGCACCTGGATCAACCGTATCGATGGTTCCGAATTCACGCGCGGAAGATGACACAACACTTGGCCGGTAAAAGGCGAATCCGTATTTTCCCGCCAGGCAGAAATTTCTTGGAAAACAACTTCGTTGTTTTCGAGCGGGATATTAGTCTGCACCGCGTTCCATGGATCCATTCTTCATACTGGCGATCGGTATGGCCGTGGTGGTGGGCGGCATCCTGTTGCTGCGGCTTCACGCGTTCATCGCCTTGATTCTGGGGGCGTTCATCGTCGCGGCGTTCACGCCGGATTCCTCCCTCGCGGACGCCGGACCGCGAGTTGCCGCGGCATTGGGAAAAACAGCGGGCAAGATCGGCATCCTGATCGCGATGGCGGCGGTCATCGGCAAGTGCCTACTTGAAAGCGGCGCGGCCGACCGCATCGTCCGCAGCGCGCTGAAGCTGGTCACCGATCGGCTCGCGCCGCTCGCTTTCATGGGGAGCGGGTTTCTCCTCGGCGTTCCCGTTTACTTCGACACATTGTTTTATCTGCTCGTGCCGCTTGCAAAATCGACCGGCCTGCGCCACCCGTCGGAATACGGCCGTTACATCATGGGAACAATCGCCGGCGGAACGATGGCCCATTCGCTGGTGCCGCCGACCCCCGGCCCGCTGCTGGTCGCTGAAGAGCTCGGGGTCGACATCGGCACCATGATGATCGCCGGCTGCATGGTTGGCGCTTTCACCTGCGTCATCGGATACGTCTACGCGAAGCTGATCAACCGAAGAAATCCGATCCCTCTGCGCGACTCCGCCGATGTCTCGCTGAACGAGTTGAAACTGCAGTCTGAAGTGGTCGAGGGGAAACTGCCGCCGCTCTGGCTCAGTGTGCTGCCCATTCTGTTGCCGGTGATCTTGATCGGAGGAAACTCAATTCTCGGCGCATTAGTCAAAGGGGCGTCGCCCGGGTCGGCCGTTCTTCTGATTCCGGAATCGATCATCTGGTTCTTCAGAACGTTCGGCGAAAAGAATCTCGCTCTGATTATTTCCGCCGGAGTCTCGCTGTTGATTCTGGTGCGGCGGAAAAGCGGTTCCATCCGGGACCAGGGTTCCGCCGTGGGTTCGGCGCTCGCAAGCGGCGGCGTCATCATTCTCATCACCGCGGCGGGCGGCGCGTTCGGCGGTGTCCTCCAGCAGACCGGTATCAGCGAGCGAATCGGCACATTGGCGATGGACCACCAGATCGGCCTGATTCCGCTCGCCTTTTTTCTGACGGCGCTGATCCGCACCGCGCAGGGGTCCGCCACCGTCGCCATGATCACGACCGTCGGCATCATCGGCGGCATCACGAGGCCAGACCAGCTCGGCTTTCATCCGGTGTATCTCGCGCTCGCGATTGGCTGTGGCTCGAAACCATTCCCCTGGATGAATGACAGCGGGTTCTGGATCATCGGCAAAATGAGCGGCATGACCGAGAAGGAAACGTTCCGCGCGTTCTCCTACATGATCAGCCTGATGGCCCTTGGTGGATTGATTCTTCTGATGTTTGCCTCCAAGGTATGGCCTGGCGTTTGAACCGGGCGCGCATGTCCGTCGTTCGCAACGAATCGTGGCCCCGTTAACTTGCTCGTGGGGGAAAAACAAATTGAATGCCGCGCGGCAGTGGGGGCACACTGCCGCCGCCTCAAATCATGAAAGAATTTTTTGGAAACTTTCTCGAGTCGGTCGTAAGCCTGATACCGCTGCTCGAGGTGGTCGTCGTCTTCGTCCTCATCCTCTGGTTTGTCGACTGGATGCTGAAGAAGAACAAGCGTCTCGGAAAATCCGAGGGGCGGTTCTCCTATCACATCACCATGTTGAGCCTGACGGCACTCGGCATCCTGCTCTGCCTGCTCACGCTACCGATCGACGACGAGACGGAGAAAAACCTGCTCACCGTCTTCGGCCTAGTCCTCACCGGTATCATCACACTAGGTTCCACCACCTTCGCTGCGAACGCCCTCGCCGGCCTGATGCTCCGCACGATGAACAAATTCCGGCCCGGAGATTTTCTGCAAGTTGACAAATATTTCGGACGCGTTACTGAACGCGGATTGTTCCACACGGAAATGCAGAACGAGGACCGGGATCTGATGACCTTTCCGAACATGTTTCTCATCCAACAGCCGATCACGGTCATTCACGCGACGGGAACGATGATCTCCGCCACGGTCTCGCTGGGATATGATGTTCCGGTCGACCAAATTGAAAAACTGCTAGTGGAAGCCGGTGTCGCGGCGGGGCTGGAAGAACCGTTCATGCGGATCAACGAGCTGGGCGACTATTCGGTGAGCTACCGGCTGACGGGGTTTCTCAAGGACATCAAAACCCTGCTCGGCACGCGTTCAAGGCTGCGTTGGGCAATGCTGAATTCATTGCACGGTGCCGAAATTGAAATCGCGTCACCGACGATTATGATCCAGCGGCCGATCGGCAAGACCGACAAGCTCATGCCCGCCCACATGGCCAATGCGGAACCGTCGTCACCCGCATCCGGCAGCTCGGAAACGCGCATTTTCGACAAGGCGGAGAAAGCCGAAAAGATCGAGAACCTGCGGCAGCGCCATCAGGCGATGAAAGACCAGGTCAAGACCCTCAAGGAAAATCTCGTCAAGGCTCCGGCGGAGGAGAAAGCCGGCATTGAGGACCAGATCAACAAGCTCAACAAACGGATTACCTCACTCGAGTCCGCATGGGATATCATTGAAGAACGTCTCAAAGAAGAGTAGTGAGGACCAGTTCGTCAACGTCATATTAAGCCGGAAGAAACCCCTCGAACCGTGAACACCGCCCTGAAAGAACTTCGCCCCATCCGCATCGCTGATCTCAAGGTCCATTCGATTGCCGTCGCAGATCCGCCATTGCGAAGCTCTTATGGTCGGCATCAGCCCTACGCGTTGCGGAACATCATCGAGTTGATCAGCGAGGACGGCTTCATTGGTATCAATGAAACCTACGGCGGCGAGGAACCCAGGAAGGCGCTGCTCGCGGTGCGGGATCAACTGATCGGCCGCGATGCCTGTCGGGTCACCGGATTTCTATCTTCATTGGTGGAGGGACCGTCCGGAGATCGTTCTCAAACGATGCATGTTCCCGGTGAAAATCCGTTGGACGCCACCACGCGCACGTACGCGGCAATTGAAGTGGCGTGTTTGGATTTGATCGGCAAGACGATCGGACAGCCAGTTTGTGATCTGATCGGGGGCCGAGTCCGTGACGAGGTCTCCTTCTCCGCCTATCCGTTCTACAAACACGCGGGAGGCGGTGGCGAAGGGGACGACGCGCGGGAGGATGAATTTGGCGAAGCGTTGTCGCCGGAAAATCTCGTCAAGCAGACCGCTCGCATGATCAAGCTTTACGGATTCAAAGACATCAAGTTCAAGGCCGGTGTGCTGGAGCCGGATATCGAAATCGAGACGGTCAAACAGATGCGTCAGGCGTTCGGCCCCGGAGTGCCCATTCGTATCGATCCCAATTCCGCGTGGACCGTTGAAACTTCGATCCGCGTCGGCGTGGAGTTGAAGGAGGAACTTTCCAACGGCGGCTATCTTGAAGATCCAACCGCCAGCATCGACGGGATGGCGGCCGTGCGTCGCGGGCTGCTGGAGCGTGGCATCGACACGCCGCTGGCGAGCAACGTGGCAGTGACTTGCTTTGGCGATATTCCGGAGTCAGTGAAGAAGGACGCCGTGCAGGTCATTCTTTGTGATCACCATTACTGGGGCGGCATGCGTCAGGTGCAGCATTTGGCGCGGCTCTGCAACACGTTCAACATCGGTCTCTCGATGCATTCCAACAACCACCTCGGCATTTCATTGATGGGCATGGCACACGTTGCCGCCGCGACACCGCATTTGAGTTACGCGTGTGACACGCATTATCCGTGGCAGACCGAACAGGACGAAGTGGTGCTCGGCGGACGCGTCCCGATTGTCGACGGTTGCGTGAAGATTCCCGACAAACCCGGCCTCGGCGTGGAACTCGATTACGATCAACTTGCGCGTTTGAAGGAACGTTACGAGAAATGTCCCTACCGCAAACGCGATGACGAAGCGGAGATGCGGAAACATGTTGATCCAGATTGGAAACGCATCTTGCCACGTTGGTGATTTTTTCTACCACGGAATGCTCGGAACAAATGGGCTCCGCAGGAGCGTCGCCCCACCACAATTTAGCTTATGAAACCCGATGAATTACGCAGCAAGCTGGGCGGAGTGATTTCCTTCCCAGTGACACCCTTCAACAAAGATTACTCGCTCGATCTGGACGGCCTTCGAAAGAACCTGCGCGAGCTCTTGAAGCATCCGCTTTGCGCGATTGTTCCCGCAGCCGGCACTGGCGAACTGTTCTCCGTTTCGCCCGCCGAACAATTGGCAATCATTCAAGTGACACTTGAAGAGGTAAACGGCAAGGTGCCGGTGCTCGCCGCGACGGGATTCAACTATCCGCTCGGCATCGAACTCGCCAAGCAGGCTGAGCACGCCGGAGTCGATGGCATTCTCGCGTTTCCGCCGTACTACCCGAACGCGGATGTATCCGGTTTGTTTGACTATTATGAAGCGATTGCCAAAGCAACCTCGCTGGGCATGATCATCTACAGCCGCGACTGGGCGAACTACTCGCCCTCCGACGTGGAAAAGTTTTCCAAGATCAAGACTCTGATTGCCTACAAAGACGGCCAGGGAAACATCCGACGCTATCAGATGATCAAGACGCGGCTCGGCGATCGGCTGCATTGGATTGGTGGCGCGGGCGACGACTGCGTGCCGGGGTACTATTCGATCGGTGTGCGAACCTACACCTCAAGCATCGCGAACGTGGCTCCCAAACTATCCTTGAAACTGCACGAACTCGCTGCGGAAGGTCATAGCGCTGAACTGGATCGTCTGATGAACGAAATGGTCGTGCCGATGTATGAACTTCGCGCGCGTCGGAAAGGATACGAGGTTTCAGCGATGAAGAAGATGATGGATCAGATCGGACTCGTCGGTGGAGTCTCACGTCCGCCACTACCGGAAGTCACGCCAGCGGAGGAAAGGGAAATCGAAAGCTGGCTTCCGAAGTGGAAGACCTGGCTGTAAGCGCCCAGCGGGTGGACGGACTCCGACTACTTGTTTGGAACGTTGGCCAGATCAGATGGAGCCCATTGCTTGGTGCGACCCGCCGTTTCATCACGAATGGCCTTCACATCTGCCGGAGTAATCCATTCACCGGTCTCGTTACCCCACTCCTTGCTGTTCTTGATATAGGTCAGAATATTCCCGATGGATTCATCTGAAAGCTGAGGTAGGCCTGGCATCTGGCTGCTATACTTGGTTCCTTTGACAGTAATTGGACCGTTCAACCCGTGCAGAACAATTCTCACCACGCGTTCATGTCCTTCTTCCAACACCCATTCTGAGCCCGCCAATGGGGGAAACGCCCCAGGCAAGCCCTGACCATTCGCCTGATGGCAGGCACCGCATCCGGCGCCGGAAAACTGCGCCCGTCCCTTCTTGATCGCCTCCTCAATTCCACCGGTGCTTGGTTGGACCGAATCCAACTGTGCCATTGTGCGATAAGGGCCATACAACTCCGGCCTAAACGAAAGACCACCACCCACATTGTCAACGTAAATGCAGCCGCGATAACCAAGCATTACGGCGACAATCAGAATCCACACCGGAAGCGCGAGCCTGCCCACGGAAGGAAGGTCAGATCCGGTTGATTTCGGGTTATGTTTGTCCTGACTCATGATCCTACTACTCTGCGGGAGTTGCCATCGGTGCCGTAAACAAGGCTGACTGAACGTTCAAACTCTTGAGATACGCCACCAGCTGCAATGCCTCTTCCTTGGGAACAATTTCAAATCCTTCTTCAGGGGCGAACACATCCGCCAGCGGCAGCGCAGTCGGCGAGGGCTCGTCACCGATCGCCTGTTTCTTAAACAAGTAACGATAGGCCGGCATGGTGGATCCGTCGGTCACGCTCCGAGGATTGTAAAGGTGCAGTAACTGCCGGGTCTCATCCGGGACGCGGGCTCCAATGGTAGTCAAATCCGGACCAACCCGCTGCTGCCCAATCATCACTGGTTGATCATACAAATAATCGGTGGCGACCGATCCGCGCTGCCCCCAACCACGGCTGATATCCGGACCAGACGGACGGAAGACATACTTAATCTTTACACCGAGATCACCGATTCCGGCGTTCTCAAAACTTTTCTCAATGTAATTTTTACGAAACTGATCGATGTTCTTGAACAGAACTTCACCTTCATAACTCGAGTCTGCGAACATCTCGGCTTCAAAATCCTCCCATTTGGGGTTCACTTCCATCAGCGTCCGGGTGAAGACATCCGGAAAATCTCCGGCGGCCTCAAGCACCACGTCATAGTAAAAACTAGTCTGCCGAACCTGTTGGCTGTGACAGTAGTTACAACCGTTGGCGCGGTAAACACTCGCCCCCTGAAGCGCCATCCCCGCCGGCTGAGCGGGTTTGGACAGGCCGGTGGTGTTGTCCGTCTCCGGCTGCAGATCCTTGAGCTGCAACTGCGGGACGAGAATCAAACCCGCCCACGAAATTAGCAGGGCGACGAAACTGCCGAGGAAAATAAACGGTCCAAAGTTCATGAGGCCACCTCCACCTTCGCGTTGGGACCGCACCAGTCGCAGGTCTTCCAATCGGCCATCAATGAGCGAACGGTCATCCCGACCACGTACGTCATGAAGAGCAGTGCCGCAATCAGCAGGATCAATTCTCCGATCGTGCTGAACTTGAACATTATGTTCGCGCTGGCAGTTGAATCGGCAAACGACAGATCAGGATTGGCCAGTGCCCTGCCCTGCTTCAAACCGGCGAATGCGAATGAAACGACGGATATCACCACACCGAGACGGAACAGTTGAAAGTGCATTCCAGCGAAGCGCGCGCACATATCACAGTTGGGAGCCTGCTTGGAGATGACTTGATAGGCGACGGCAAACAGCGCGGATCCCGCAACACCGTAGACCGCCAAGACACGGAGCGCGTCGACCACGTAGGTGAATTCCGTAATCGCACTTACCACCGCAAAAGAATTGATGGCGGTAAACACGCCGAAAATCAGGAGGCACAGAAAAGAAAAATCAACGAACCGACCGGACGTGCGATCAATCGGGTTGTTACCCCGAACGGGTTTCATTCCGGCGACGCTGTAGTAAACGCAGAGTATCGGAACAAGAATCAACGCGGATGCAGCCGTACTAATCGCACCTACCCACGATGGAAGAGGAGTCCCCGCTGCGATTCCACCCCAAGGCGCAAGAAATGCAATTCCCCAAAAAGCCAGAACTGCGGTCAGTCGACTAGGTATCGCGGCGTTTGCGAGTTTGGGAATGAGATAAAGAATCACTGCAACCGAAATCGGGAGAAGCCAGACCATGGTCAGACCGTTCACCACCCAACCGTGGACAGCTGCCGACAAAATCCCGCGAACTGGAAAGACCTGCAGCAGCAGGATCCCAGTTGAGTAGACCCAGGCGAACCAAAGCATTCCGCCGATCACAAACCAGAGCGACGGATAGAGTTGGCGTTCGGTGCGGTTGTGCAACGTGATGAAAACGGGGAGGGCCAGTGCGATGAATGCAAACAACAACAGACCTGAGGCGTATCGCGGGAACTCGAATCCAACGAATCCGCTGGTGTCGCCATACATGATGCCGACAACACCGATGACGATCGCGAGATTATACAGTTTGCTCAGGCCCAAAGTTAATGCCGAGAGCCGAACCTTTGTCTGGCCCAAGATCGCCACAAGCCAGAGCGAAACTGCGATAGCCGCCTGAGTGCCGAAGCCGAACATCAACATACCGTTCGCGGCGCCTTTGAGTCGTCCGTAGCTCATCCATGAGCAGTCAGCGAGCAATGTTGGCGAATGCATTTTGACCGAAGCCACCAGCGAGAACAAACCGGCAAACACCAGCCAGAATCCAGCCCCTCCGAACAAACCAAGAAACGCGAGCTTTCCAGAACGTGTAATCACGTCGGAAGTGCACGGTTCATTATCGGAGGATTGGGACATCAAATCGCTCATTTGGATCAGCCGCAGAAAGGCTTATTCAAACTCACTCGGGGCCTCGGGCGGCGGAGGGGGTTCAAACGTGGCTTTCTCCGAGAGTGAAGTCAGCTTGGCACGACCCTTGGCCGGGTCCTCCCATTCCTGCACAGTCAATTCCATGGCACGGCTGATCGGAAGACGGACGATGTCCTTGGTCTTGTCCTGCCAGCCGTAGGTGGCCAGCGTTGCCTGATTGGCAGCATTGATCTCGCCCATTGCCTTCGTCCGCTCAGCAGCCCTTTCCTCACCGAGCGGAGCTGGTTCGGTATATTGGCGGACTTTCTTGACCGTGTAGTTCATGATCAAGAGCGCGCCAATGACGGCGAGAATGTAAATGAAACTGGAACTGCCTTTCGCTTGTTTACTCATTTTGTACCTCCAGAAGCGGAAGCCGGAGCGACGTAAATATCCATCGCCTCCGCGATCCGAGGATCACGTTGAGGATAGACCGGCGCACTGAACAGGGTCGCGAGGAATTGCTTGGTCAGGAACCCACCCAACAGGGCGAACAGACCGAAATCAACAAACGCGATATGGAACCCTTCGGGATGCAGTTGCGGCATGATGTTGAACTGCATGTCCATGTAGTGCATCAACCACGCCCATGCAGCCAGTGGCACAATGAAACCAAACTTCAACTTCACATCGATCCGCAATAGAGCGAGGAACGGAATGAAAAAGTGACCAAAGATAATGACCATGCTGACCTGGAACCAGGTGCCCTTTTCGCGAAGAATATACCAGAAGGTCTCCTCCGGCACGTTGGCGTTCCAGATGATGAAATACTGGGAGAACGTCACGTAGGCGTAGAAAACGGTGAACGCAAACAAGAGTGTGCCCAGATAATAAAATGTCTTGTCCGTTGCGACGTCCTTGAGCGGGCCAGTCCGTTTCAGCGCGGCGGTGATCGTGTAAACGGTGGCCAGCGCCAGCCAGACGCTTCCGGCAAAATACCAGACACCATACATCGTGGAGAAAAACTGATACATGATTCCCTTGATCCAGAGAATCGATCCGAAGGTCAGTCCAATCGCGATGGCCAATACGACGCCGGTGTAGGACAGCATCCGCATCTTGTAGGTGCATTCCGGCGAGCCGGTCTCATCCTGGCGCAACGACCAGAAACGTAAACGCGTTGAAAACCAAATCCAGATCCCGATGATCATCAGCGATGCAATCGGCCAGGAGACGCTGTTAAACAACCAGTCCTTCACTGCCAGCAGGCTGTCGTCTTCAGGATTGATCGAGGACCAGTTGTAGATCCGGTCTTTGAGCATCCAGATGAAAAACCACGGAATGAGCAGCCATTTGGATTGCACCGCAATACTCTCACAAACCCGACGGGTCGCAACCGACCAGCTGGCGTCAAAGAGATGATGAGCGATCACCAGAAACAACGAACCCACCACGATGCTCGTGTAGAACGCAAACACGACGAGAAGAGAAAATGCAAATTGGTCGGTGCCGCCAGTTATCCATCCAAGGAGGGTGACCGCCGCGCCAACCAAGATGAGCAACGTGGGAACGCTGCGCCAACGGCTCATGTCGAGCGGTGTGCTGTTCACAGTATTTTCAGACGAACTCATTGCGTTATTTCAAGTTTTCGCGGGCGAACTCAGGCACGTCTTCGATCGTGGCAAGCTGACTGCGTTGAATTGCCCGCACGTAGGCGATCACCGCCCACCGGTCTTCAACGTCGATGTTGGACCCATACGCACCCATCAGGTTCTTCCCGTGGGTAATCGTATTGAAGATTTCACCATCCGCCATCAGAACGATACGGGCATCGTGCAGATTGGCCACGGGTGCCATGCCCAGTTTGGTGGTGATGCCCTTTCCATCGCCAACCTGCCCGTGACACGGTGCGCAGTAAATGTTGAACGTATGTTGACCGCGCTGCATCACTGTCTCCGTGATTTTGATCGGCGTGACTTGAACGAAGTTGGTCGTGCCGAGCTGCATGCCGGTTGAAAATTCGTCTTCAATGAAGGTCGAACCACGGGCCACGGTTCCTTCTACCGGCTTGCGTGAGCTCATTCCGTTTTCCCAGCCGAAGAATGTCGTATCCGTCTGCGGACGCAGCTTCGGCTGACGGTCCATGTCGGGAATGATCTCGATCGGCGTGCGACGTGACTTGTCACCGCGGAAACCTGCGACCATGACAATGCCCATGGTGGCGAGGATGAAGAGTGCCAGAAAATATCTCATGCTTAATCCTCCACCATCTCGATGTGCTTGCTGCCCTGTGATTCGAGCATCGCGCGGATTTCGGTTTCAGCGAACTTCGGATCGGACGTCTCAATGACCAGATAGAACTTGTCGTGACTCGCCTTTTCAAAGCGGCGGTGCTTGAGCAGCGGATGGTTCAACCGCGGGAGACGGTTCATGAAGAACATTCCAAATATCGCACCGAAGGCGCCGAACAGGATCGTCAGTTCGTACGAGGGCGGGAACGCGCCAAACGGGCTGAACATCGGTTTACCACCGATCGGAATCGGGTAGTCAACCGCATTCATCCACCAGATCATCAGCATGCCGGAGGTGTAACCGGCCACACCCCCGATGAAGGAAAACCAGCCGACCTGTGAATTCTTGACGCCCATTGCCTTGTCCATTCCATGAACGGCGTAAGGGGTGAACACGTCCCACCGACGGAACCCCGCATCGCGCACTTTTTCAGCCGCGCTTATGATGTGCGCCGGCTTGTCAAATTCGGCGATGATTCCGTATGTTTTTACAGTGTCAGACATTAGTAATGCCCTCCGGTTTTGGCTCCGCCCAGCGGATGATGCGGATCAGCCTGGGGCGTGATTGCCTTCACTTCTGCAATCGCAATGATCGGCAGGAATCTCAGGAACAACAAAAACATGGTGAAGAATAGACCGAACGTTCCAAGAAACTGAAGGATGTCCACCCAGGTCGGTTCGAAGTAGCCCCAGTTGGCTGGAAGGAAATCTCGGTGCAACGAAATAACGACAATCACGAACCGCTCGAACCACATGCCTATGTTCACAAAAATTGACAGGATCCAAACGAACATGAGGTTGCTGCGCACTTTCTTCATCCAAAAGAACTGCGGCACGATGACATTGCAGGTCATCATGATCCAGTAACCCCAGGCATACGGCCCGAACATGCGGTTCTTAAACGCGAACGCTTCGTAGATGCTGCCGCTGTAAACGATCGCAATGAAGAGCTCCATCAAATAGGCGTAACCAACAATGGATCCGGTTGCCAATGTCACCTTGCACATCAGATCGATGTGCCGTTTGGTAATCAGATCTTCCAATCCGCACAAACGACGAACAGGAATCAACAACGTGAGCACCATGCCGAATCCAGAGAACACGGCACCCGCCACGAAGTAAGGCGGGAAGATTGTCGTGTGCCAGCCCGGAAGCTGGGAGACCGCGAAGTCCAACGAAACGATCGAGTGAACGGACAGCACGAGTGGCGTGGAGAGACCGGCCAGAATCAGGTAGGCTTTTTCGTAGTTGCTCCAGTGCCGGTTGGAACCGGTCCAACCCAGTGCGAACAATCCGTAACAAAACTTGCGGACCTTGGTCTTCGCACGATCACGCATGACGGCCAGATCAGGAACGAGACCAACATACCAGAACAGCAACGAGACGATGAAATACGTCGAGACAGCAAACACGTCCCACATCAACGGCGACCGGAACTGCGGCCAGATGCCGTTGGCGTTCGGAATGGGAAACAGCCACCAACCCAGCCAGATACGACCGATGTGGATGAGCGGATAAATACCCGCGCACATCACCGCGAAAATGGTCATCGCTTCCGCCGCCCGGTTCACACCAGTCCTCCATTTTTGGCGGAGCAGAAATAGAATGGCAGAAATGAGCGTTCCGGCGTGACCGATACCAATCCACCAGACGAAGTTGATGATCGCCCAACCCCACATGACCGGGTGGTTCAACCCCCAGACACCGGGTCCGATCGACATCAAATACAGGATCAGACTGAAGCAGATCGTCATCATGGTGACGCTGATGCCAAAGGCAATCCACCACCACTTGGGTGTCTGCCCCTCGGCGACGCCCGCGATGGTGTCGGAGATCCATCCGATGTCGTGTTTGTTCGCCACCAGCGCCGGCTTCTCCAACTCCGCCGGTGGCGCAAATACTTTCACATTCCCAGTGGCCTCAGACATTAATGACTCCCCTTCTCATCCTGGGCCGCTTCCGTGGCATGGCGGTCTTCGTGACCATGATCCGCTCCATGACCACCACCGTGATGCGCTTCATATGGATTGCCGTTTACTCCGTTCACTTTTTGATACTCAACCGTGCTGATCGGGTATTCTTTGAAGTCCGGCATGGACGCATTCGGATTCCGCACCTTCGCCAGATACGTCACCCGTGGTTTGGTGTGCAAATAATCAAGGACAGAATAGTTTCGTGGATTCCCCTTCTGGACGCTCACCACGCTGTGCTCGTCGACCAGGTTGCCAAACGAGATGGCCTCGGCCGGACAAGCCTGCTGGCAGGCCGTCTTCAGCTGACCGTCAGGAATCGCCACGTCACCAGATTCGCGGGCTTTGACCTTCTGGCCGATCTTGGCCTTCTCGATCCGCTGCAGACAGAAGCTGCACTTCTCCATGACACCGCGCATGCGGACGCTGAGGTCAGGATTCTTGACGAGTTTGAGAAGTTCCCATTCGTCATCAGGACGCATGTGACTTTCGTTCGGATCCTTCCACCAGTTCGCCAGATTCCATTTCCCGTCCGTCGAACTCAGGATTGGGGTCGAATAAATCGGTCCGACGAGTTCCTTGAGCGAACGTTTGTTGTAATCGAAGAAATTGTAACGACGAACCTTGTAAGGACAGTTGTTCGAACAGTAACGCGTGCCAACGCAACGGTTGTAGGCCATCACATTCAGGCCTTCCTCGTTATGAACTGTGGCGTTCACCGGGCAGACACTCTCGCAGGGAGCGTTCTCACAATGCTGACACAGCATCGGCTGATTGGTCATCTGCGGCGCTTCGAACGGTCCGGCAAAATAACGGTCAATCCGGATCCAATGCATCTCGCGGCTCTTCGACACCTGCGTCTTGCCGACAATCGGAATGTTGTTCTCGCTCTGACAGGCGATGACGCAGGCGGAACAACCGGTGCAGGAGTTCAAATCGATCGCCATGCCCCATTGATGAACCACGCCGTTGGCCTTCGCCATTTCAGCGATTGGATTCGGGTAAAGCGAATGATTGCCGCCCGGCATTTCGTGGCCGTTCATGGCCGTCGCGAACTTTGGAAATTCCTTGTACTGCGACAGGTTGGCCTCGCGAACAATCGGCCGGCCTTCCATCGTCCAATGGCTCTGCGTGCAGGCGATCGGATAAAGATCTTTCTCCACCGCAACCGTCGCTCCGGAGTTGTTCCACAGCTTCTTCGTCGTCCGCAGTGAATAGGCATCGTAACCGGAACCGTCGCCGATCCGACCGGCTTTTTTCCGACCGTAACCCAGGTTCAGCAACACCATGTTGTTGGCCAGACCAGGCTGGATCCAGAGAGGACCCACCACTTCTTTGCCGTCCAATTTGAGCCGGACCAACGATGCGAAGGTCTGGCCTTTTCCGAGCAGATTGCTGTATTCTTCGAGCTTTTTGAACTCATCGGTGGCTCCCCCTTCAGACCAGTATTTCGGAAAGACCCCGAGGTCTTTCGCGGTCTGCTTGCTCATCGAAATCACGTTCTCCCAGGTCACCTTGGTGACGGGATCGGGAAGCTCCTGAAGCCAGCCGTTATTGGTATAACGACCGTCATCCACACAGGCGTCACGGGCAAAAGCGACTTCAAGATTGCTCGTGGACGGAGCTTCGGCGACAGTTGCATTCTTAACTTCGTCAGCGATCAGCCCCCATTGCGCAAACCCGTCCGTGGTCTTGTATGCGGTGTCTGGCAGATAACCGTCATGCAAGAACTGACGCCAGTTGTTTTCAGCAAACACACCACCGACAATCCCACCAAACGTTTCGCGGACGACATCGTAAGGATTGGTCTTGGTGAACCCACCGATACGGGAAAGAAACTCGAGTTCCGTAATGCCACCAAATAGCGGTTTGATCAACGGCTGGACGACGAGAAGCACGCCGTCGACGGTGTGTGCGTCACCCCAAGACTCCAGGTAATGCGCGAGCGCGAAATTCCAAGTGGATTTCTCAGCGGTCTCATCTTCGTAGTAACCGAGCCGGGCAACCGTTGCCGCCTTGGCCTGGGTCGCAGCCCAGTTCAAATCAGACGGCGCGGTATAGACAGGATTACTGCCAGAGATGACAAGCGTATCGACCGAGCCCCCGTTCAATTCTGTCGCCAGCTCTGCGATCGAACCCTTCCCGGAATCCTCGGCCGGAATCAGCTCAACCGTTGTTCCAATCGCGCCCAATGCCGCGTTCAACGCGTGAGCGAGCAAGTGCACTTCGTAAGGCTGCTGGTAACCGGCAATGACCACGGCTTTGCCCTTGTTCGCCAGCAGATCTTCAGCACAGCCCTTCACCCAATCAACGGCGGCGTTGGCTGAAGAAAGTGATTTGCCGATATTTACCACTGCAGCGTTCAAGTCACCGATCTGATTACCGGAAACACCGGACGCAGAAAGGACGAGATTCGCAATCTGCGAAGCAGCTTTGATGACCTGTGAACTCGGCACGTTCAGGCGATGATCCGCTGAACCACCGGTCAGCGTCATCGCGCCTTCCACCGAATAGAGACGGCTCATTTCGGTGTGCTCAGCAGTCAATTTCCGCGACTTCGCAAAGTCACGATTGAAGCGCTCCATCCCTTCTTCCGTGCTCAGGAAATCACATTCCAGCGAGAGGATAACAGAGGCTTTTGCGAGATTGTAGCGTGGCGTGACAGGCTTGCCGTAAGCGAATGTTGCTGAGCGACGACGAATATCGAAGTCAACTGGCTCAAAAGCATACCATTTTGACTTGGGAAATTTCTTCTTAAGCTCGCTTTCTACGCGCTTGCGGGAGGGCGAATTACCGTGTTCCTCAAGGAAACTCAGTCCTTCACCACCGTTGGCGGAAAATTTGTCGGCGATCGCCGCCAACGCATCGAATCCGGCCAGCTGAGAGGCCTTGTTGCCGTTCTTCGTAACCCGACGTGCACGGTCCGGATCATACACGTTCAGCACGGAAGCCTGGGCATAGACATCCGTTCCACCGTTGCTTCCGGGCACCTGCGAATTGCCCTCCACTTTGGTGGGACGACCGTCACTGGAACGGGCCAGCAGCGGAATCGCTCCCAGACGGGTCGGCATCGCGGTCGCGTAATATTGCGGCACACCATGCACATAGCCCTCGGGCTGATTGGCAAACGGGAGAATCTCCTCCTCGGGCCGACGGCAGCCGACACCAAACACGCCCAACCCGGCCAGCATGAAGGAGGCAGACATCAGCTTGACGAAATCGCGACGGGACGAACCGTCTTTCATTTCCTCGGCACCGGCAGGAAACTCCTGCTCCACCCAGGCACGAAATTCGGGCGTGTCAGCAAGTTCTTCCGGGCCGCGCCAGTACTTGGCGCCCGTTTCCGGATAGGGACACGAGGGACGTTCGTTCTTCATCGATGACATGCGGAGCAGTTTTGCGAAGCGTGGATTTTCGCGTTGTGAACAAATTCTTTACCCCAATCCTTCTGAACGCCGGCGGCCGGTTCCCAGTCGAGATTGGTGATCTGATCCAAAGGACGAACCTTGCTTTCAGGATTTCGGTGACAATCCAAACAGAAAGACATGCTCAACGGTTTGGCCTGATAGACTTCCGCCATCTGATCCACCCGCCCATGACACTCAACGCAGGAAATACCGCGGTTCACGTGGACGGAATGGTTGAAGAAAACATAGTCAGGCACTTTGTGAATCTGCACCCACGGAATCGCCTCACCGGTTTCTCCGCTCTTGCGAACGAGTTCCAATCTCGGATCCTCCTTGAGGATGCCGCCTTTTGTCGGGCCGTGGCAGTTCAGACAGGTCGCCGTCGCAGGGACGTTCGAAAACCAGGATTTCTCCACGTGACTATGGCAGTAGCGACAATCGATCTCCAGCTGGCCGGCATGAATCTCGTGCGAGAACGCCACCGGCTGTTTCGGCATGTAGCCGACATTGGTATATTTGGGGGTGAAGTAGTAGGTAACTCCCCACGTGACGCCGACGCCGAGAAGCAGAAGCGCCACGGCAATTTTCCACGGGAGCTGGTTGGTCCACTTGGGAAAGATGTCAGACATTTAAATTCGTTTGGGTCTAAAGAAATCCAAACCAGACGTGGTCGCTTCGATCGGTCGGATGTTTCAGGGGTTGGCAGGGCCCAAGTCATGGGTCACGGCCAGCGGCGGGAGATATGTATAATAACGAAAATTGTGCGGCAAGTACTCTTGTGAAATTTTTCACATTTTTTGCCCGCTTAATAATCGAGATAAGTTGGCTTAAGCTATCCGCCCATTTTCCACGTGAATACAGCCTGGTTTTTGACCCGGCAGCAACCCGGAAACCGCGATCCAGTTTCATCCAATAACGTGAAGCAAATGCGTCCCCCACCCTGCTTCCGGCCGCATAAAAACGAAAAAGGCGCGGACGTTTGTCCGCGCCTTGGTGCTTGAAAGAATCAGTGGATCAATATTCGCGCATGCGGGTGAGGCCGGGCATGGGTTTCGCATAGGCACCGTTTGCATCGGCCACCAGCGGAGCCTCAGATTCCATTGTGAACTCTGCTACGCCCGGAGCGTATTCGTGATCTGAGTTCATCATGTCGTCGAACGTGATCTCCTGTCCGCAGTGCGCCGCACGCCGGCCCATCGACGTCACCAAGCTCGATTTCACGCCGCGCTCCACTTCATTATAAGGAACGTCGTCAAGAATCACGTCCACCAGCGTGTTCCATTCGTTCTGATACGGATCACGCTGATCGCGTGAAACTTCCGATTGCCAGATCATGTTCTTACGCGTCGGGTTCTGGCCGGTAAATGTCGAGGATGGATCGCCGATATCGCCATGCTTCGCGATGATCGCCATTCCCTTGGTTCCATGCGCGTAACTGGAATAAATGTCATTGCAACCCGTCATGCAGCGGCCATCCATGATGAACCGGGCACCATCCGCAAAGATGTATTCCGCAGTGTATGTGTCGAAGTTCTGATCGACGTAGGGCACGCCTTCCGGGCTGTTTTTGTAGTGGCGCCCGCCGAGAGCCTGCACCTTTATCGGCCAGTCATTTTTCATCCAGCAGCAATGGTCAATGTGGTGAATCAGGAAGTCACTGTAGCTACCACCGCTCGCCCAAAGAAAACTGTGAAAACGCGAGATCTGCCAGAGCAGCTCGTTTGCACCATCGGGTTTCGGAGTCGAAGCGAACGATCCCACCGGACCGTGCATCCGGTAGCCGCGCATCAGCATAATGTCGCCGATCTCACCTTCCTGAATGCGCTCGTAAAGTTGCTGCATGGGAACGCTGTGACGAGACATCAAGCCAACGCCCACCTTCAGATTTTTGGCGGAAGCCTTTTTCGCAAGCTCAATCATGCGGCGCGAGGTCGGACCGTCGGCGGAAAGCGGTTTCTCCATGAACACATTGAGCCCCTTGTCGATCGCGTATTGGAAATGCACCCAACGGAAGGCCAGAGGCGTGGTGAAAATCGCGATGTCTCCCGGGCTCAGGCAGTCCATCGCATGCTTGTAACCGTCGAAACCAATGAACTTGCGTTCCTCCGGCACGTCGACCTTGTCGCGGACATTGCTGTTCATCAGGCCGTCGTAGCTCCCGTCGAGTTTGTCCTGAAACACGTCCGCCATGGCGACCAGTTTCAGCGGCGTGCGCTTGACCGACAACGCATTGCGGGCCGCACCGCTTCCACGACCGCCGCAGCCGATGAGGCAAACCTTGATCGTGTTGGTTTCAGCGCCGTGAACGTAGGGAACGGCCATTCCCGCGAGGGCGGAAACGGCAGCGATTTTGCCGGAGGTCTTGATGAACTGCCGACGGGACGGTTGGGATTCAGAATTATTCTTCATGAACTGCTAGGTTTTTTGATGGATCGGTGGGTTCGACGAGTGAAGCCCAAACGCCAGACTCAGTCAAAACATTGATTAACGGAATGCGACGTTCGGGAAACGAGACGCATTCAAAGCCATCAGGCCGCCCTTATCACACTGCGTTCATTTCCCGACGATCTTCGACTTGAGTTTCTCGTATTCAGCGTCGCTGATCGCCCCGCTGTTGTGCGCCTTCTGGAGGTCAATCAGCTCCTGACCCTTCGTCGGCTCAATCGTGGTGACGCCGCCTTTCTCCCCGCCAACCGACCAGGCACAACCGGTCATCAGCAGCCCCGCCAATCCGATCGCAGACAACAGCCCCAACATTTTCCTTTTTTGTGTTTCCATCTATTTGTTTCTGTTTCGTTCAGTTGGAAAAATGACAACCCCTTCACTACAAGCCATCGGGCTAAAAAGTTTCAACAAAAGACCGCGCAGCTAGCAGGTCAATTCCGGTCGCCCTTCGGGCTCCCTCCACCAGTCCCTCCCCCTCATGCCTTGTAGTGTATTGATTCTTCCCTTTGAGGTCACGGACTCAGAAACGGCGGGGGACATTTCCTCCTGAGTTTTAATGGGGACATTATTAAAGAGTTTTGACAGGAGGATAAAAAGCGCGGTTCGAGGTGACATGGTGGTAACGCCTAAAAGTGAACTCCGCGACCCGGCCCACGAGGGCGTTTGATTGAAACCGCGACGGCTCGCCGGCGGAAGCGCCAGGTCGGCTGCAACAGTCGCGATCCAATTCTTCCGAACCGTCCGACTGCCCAGCGGGGCGGCGGCTCGCTGCAGCATCTTATTAATACGGCCCATAAATACATTCAATAAGATTGACATTCGGTGCTCATCGATTATTGAGAGGTATCAAAAAGCGAGACGCCAGAAAACTCTCATCTCAGGCGCAGTATCTCATCCGTGAGACCG
>Ga0209390_10004740_pt1 | contig 20121 bp, 17 predicted proteins | sample BON01_FD_187212 | JGI IMG/M metagenome (GOLD analysis project Ga0209390, IMG submission 187212) | Freshwater microbial communities from Lake Bonney liftoff mats and glacier meltwater in Antarctica - BON-01 (SPAdes) (version 2) | ecosystem: Environmental > Aquatic > Freshwater > Ice > Glacier...
CCCAGTAGTTTGCCTAGCCCTGGGCAACGCCCAGGGTATTGGAATAATAATGAATCAGTAGGGCCAACGGCCCGGCAATTTGTTGATGCTCGGGGTATTGTCGCCGGCAAACGGCCGGGCCTTTGGCTAGGAAAACCTGATAATCTATGGAAACACGACGAAAAAACCCTTCACGGCGTTGGGCAACGCCCCGGCAGTTTGCAATCGCCAACCATTCACAAATTACAAATTACTGGGCCGTTGGCCCGAAAAACATAAACTGAAAGTCAATGGATCCGACAGCACCGCTGGACTCAAGCGTAACCTTGAAAAGGACGACAACAAGATCGTCGTTACCACAATCCAAAAGCTCAACAACCTGATGAAGGGCGAAGCCGACCTGCCGATTTACCGATCTGGTAACCGGCGAAGCTCGTCGTGGTTTTAAGGAGGTGGTGGCGGAGCTGGAACAACGCTTTCACCATCGATTGGGCTGACGTGGTGTTTGAGGTGGATTTGCTGAAGTCACAAGAGATCAATCTGGATTACATTCTGGAGCTGATTTTCGAGCACAACAAGAAAACCAAAAACAAAGCGACTTTGGTTGACGAAGTACGTCGCCTGATTCGCGCCAGTGTTGGCAACCGCGCCAAGGAAAGCCTCGTGGTGGATTTTATTAACCAGGCAAATCTGGATGAGATCCCGGATAAAACCAGCGTGATTGAAGCCTTTTTCAGCTTTGCACGGGCCGAGCAACAGCGCGAGGCCGTTGAGTTGATTGCGGACGAAAACCTGAATACAGAAGCGGCCAAGCGCTATATCAGCACTTCGTTAAAACGGGAGTTCGCCAGCGAGAATGGCACGGAACTTAACTCTATTCTGCCCAAAATGAGCCCGCTCAATCCACAATACTTGACCAAGAAGCAAAGCGTTTTTCAGAAGATCGCCGCATTTGTGGAGAAGTTTAAAGGAGTGGGCGGGGAGGTTTGAAGATCTCAAACATAACTCGTTGCGGGCTCGGGGTCAGGCTTGCGGGCAAGCCGCTGGGGTCAGACTTGGTTTTCGGTTTTTAGGTGCTATGCTGGTTGGCGACATTCCGATTTCGTTTATTCAGGGTCGAGAGGATGCCGAGAAAACCACGGGTACAGTTTCCCAATGCTATTTATCACATCGTGACGCGGGGTGATGGAAAGTAAAAATTATTTCACGATGATGGCCACTACCAGATGATGGCCACTAGCAGATGATGGCCACTACCAAAGGTTCACCGAGGGACTGGAAGTGGAAGTTCTTCGTTCGGGTTGGCAAGTGATCGCGTATTGTTGGATGCCCTTAAGTTGGCTTTGGAAGATTGGGTCATTGGCTCCGAAGCCTTTCTGCAAAAAAAAAATCGTTTTGCTGGCCAAGCCAACTGGGCGCAGAGAGTCACTTTCCAAACGCCATTCAGGATTCACGCCCGAGTTGATCATTTCGCAAGTCGCGAATCAGTTCGACGTTTCCCCCGACGCCTATGTCGGTTTCCGTTGTCGTTCCGAAGGCCGAGAGATCGCGGCATTGCTTTGTCGAGAATTGACCAACGCCTCATTAGCCGAGCTTTCAACCGCATTTGGTTTGGCGCATCCAGACAGTTCCGCCAACTTGGCCAAGAAGGCGAAGCAGCTACTGGGCGATTCTAAAAAGTACAAAAACAACTACCATAGAATTAAAGAAACATTGCTGAAAACCGAAAACCAAGTCTGACCCCTGCGAAGCCCCACCGCTGCTTCCATCCTCAAGCAGACAACCGGAACGGGACTCGTTCGGTGGCGTCTGCACACCCATTTTGAAGTCAACAACCTGCTTCCAACGCGGGTCGACGTGACTCCAGATGGAGGTGGGGCGAATGATGAGCGAGCAGTCCTTGAACGAGTGGTTCAATCTGATCGTCTTTATGTCATGGATCGCGGCTATGCCAAATTCAGTCTATTCAACGCCATTCTCGCCGCGCCAAGCAGCTACGTTTGTCGACTGCGAGACAATAGCGTCTACGAGGTGATAGAGGATCGCCCTTTGACGCCGGGCGATCACGCGGCCGGTGTGATCAGCGATCAAATCGTTTCGCTTGGCAAGGGGAGCAGCAACTCCCAGTGCCCTGACCACGAGATCCGACTGATCCAAATCCGCTGCACGCCGCACAAGAATCGAACCGGCGGAAAAGCCAAGGGCTCAACGGCTCCCAACAGTGATGGAATTCTTCGAATCGCCACCAATCTGTTGGATGTCCCTGCGGAGATCATTGCGTTGATCTATTCGTATCGATGGACCGTTGAGATATTCTTTCGATTTTACAAGCAGTTGATGGGTGGATCACATCTGATCAGCCATAGCGCCAATGGAATTAAGATCCAAGTCTACTGTTCAATGATCGCTTGCCTGTTGATCAATCTCTGGACTGGCGCTCGTCCGACCAAACGCACATTTGAGATGATTAGCTACTACCTCCAGGGTCTTGCGAGTGAAGAGGAGTTGATGGCTCACCTGGAGAAGCGGCGAGTTGCAGAGGAAGCGAAGAGTAGGAAGCAGGAGCAGCAAAAAATTTGCTAGCAAGCGTCTCGGGGAGTCTCATTTGCAGACTGATCCCGCCGTGAATGCTGCGCGGTCGCCAACCCACCAATCTACTCGCCTTTGGCACGGGCAAATATTCGAGCTGATTTGCAGCTGTGCGGAGAAATCCAACGACGAAGCGGTATCAAGCAATCGCCGGGCCGAACACTATTCCCCCTTCCCCTTTTCTTCGTCCCAAACCCTCCTTAACGTGGCTGGTTTTCAACGCGCCCAGGGGTGGCTGGTTTTGAGCGCTCAGTGACACGCGTCGGAACGCACGACGGCGGGGTCAGTGACCTGCGGGCGGTGCTCCCACGGGGATGCGCTGGCCCTGATGTCTCGCGCCAAATTGGCTTTGAAAGTCTTGGCAAAGGGTGTAAACTTGTGTGGATGGTTGAAATGTTTGTGGAGATTCACCGGGTTTTACGGAGATGGGCATGGCCCGGAAATGATGTTGCAGTCTGGTGGGGTGGGCAAGACCAGCGATGGACGGTGAATCTCGACGAATCCGCGGAGCGAGTCTCGCACCCATGGCTGATGGATCGGGCCACGACCCGACGCCGTGACTTTTGTTCCAACGATTGGTCGATTCAAAAAAGTTGTTAGGAAAGAGAAAAAGCAATGGCCAGACATCCGTATTTCCAAACCACGCTGGGGCTTTGTGTGTTCGCCACGCTGGCGATGCCGGTGTTCGCGCAATCGATTACTGCAAATCATGTGCGCGTCGATGAGATTTCTGACAACTTTGATGATCCATCGTGGAACTACAACTACGCCGCCCAAAGCTCCGCCAACGGGAAGTGGCGGGAATCATTCCGGGGCGTGCCGGAAACGTTGCAGCGGGTGGCGACCCCCGCGGGTGGGCCGGCCGGCAGCACGGGAGCGTTGAGTATCCGCTCGGTCGACAACGGCAAGGACGCATACCGCACTCAGGATGACTTTTTGACCCGTGATTACAGCGCCAGCATGGGCCGATACCCGGCCCGTGCGGACCTGCCGATCATCACCACCCAGGTCTACCTCCCCCCGGTCAGTGAACTGGAAGCCGACTGGTTTATCGCGGGTTTTCGCACCGAAGCGAGATCAAACGATCGAATGGGATCGGGCAATGCGGTGGGCTATTACTACCCCAGCATCTGGATCAATTACTATCCTCAGAGTGGGCAGGGTCACATCTCCCAGACTTCTCCCTACCTGAGTGTCCGGCTGGGCGATGGCTTTTCTTCAGACACCCTCCCGGCCAGTCCTTATCTGCCCAACACCGGCTGGTGGACCCTGGGCTTGAGCTTCGATGAAGCGGGCATCGCATACTACTACGCCCGTTCGGGAACCGATGAACTGACCTCCAGCGACATTATTTTTGACTCTACCCGGTTCGCCACCACCCATGCCAGCGGGGTCAATCCTTTCATGGACAGCCTGGCCTATAGCTACTTCTCCGTTGGCCAGATCCAAGGCCCGGAAAACTCCCCCAATCTTCTGCTGGACAACTTCAACGTCTATCGTGCGCGAAGAAAAGGGGAAGGGGGTAATAAATGACAAGCGTGCTCGAAACGACCCCCTTTGATTCGCCCGGCGAACGTTGGGGGCGGCATTGGCTGGATGTCGTGCGTTTTGCTGAATCCAGTGGCGGGGTCGCACTGCGTTGTTCCCAAACGCTTGGCGTTATCGTGACTATGTGATTGACGCTTTCAATCGCGATCTGCCTTACGACCAATTTCTCAAAGAGCAAATCGCAGGCGACTTGCTCGAGCACGGAGATTGGCAAGACCAAAGTCGAAAAATGGTTGCAACCGCTTTCCTTTTACTCGGTCCGACGAATTACGAGCTTCAAGACAAAGACATTCTGGAAATGGATGTGGTCGACGAGCAGCTGGACACGATCGGCAAGTCGATGCTCGGGATGACAATCGGTTGCGCACGTTGCCACGATCACAAGATCGATCCGATACCGGCGGACGACTACTACGCGTTGGCAGGGATCTTGAAGAGCACCAAAGCGATGATTCTTTCCAATGTTTCGACATGGAATAACAAAATACAAGTGCCAGGCACGTAAGCTGCAATGTGCAAGCGGTAATGAACTTGGGTTGGATTTTGAGGGCGGGTGGGGTGCTGGAGGCTGTTTGCTTGGATTTTGCGGGCGAAAGTCGCGAGAGATGGTGGGGTGCATGGGGTGCAGCGGAAATTGGCTGCTTGGGCGCGTAGAAATATCTTGGCGAGGTAGAACTCGCTTGAGAATTTGGGCTGCTGTGAATGTCAGCTCAGCAAGGTGAACGCCAGCCTTAGAGATTCTTCGACCCTGTGAGCGTTAGCCAAAGATGGCGGTGGCTTGGGGAAGGGATTGCATTCGGTGGAGACCCGGTCGGTCACGCTCTTGGACCAAAGCTTGCTCCTTGCCGACCGCTCAACCGAACCAGCGGCCAAAGTTCTTCACACAGTCCACCCACGTCTGGCCACCCACGTCTGGCCACCCACGTCTGGCCACCCACGTCTGGCCACCCACGTCTGGCCACCCACGTCTGGCCACCCACGTCTGGCCACCCACGTCTGGCCACCCACGTCTGGCCACCCACGTCTGGCCGCTCATTTGCAATCGCTCCAAAATCGGAGCCAACCCCGCCCGAAGACTCCCCAATTTATCCTGCCGAATCTTTCTCGTAACTCGATTAGTCACTCCAATGCCTGGCACTGGAGTGTGTTTTCGAACCGAGCGTATCGGCTTTGAGATCGCGTTTGGTGACGATGGACTCAGGTATCGCCGTCACATCTTGAATCCGATAAAATGATCCATCATGGAATATGTCATCTACACGGACGAATCAGAAAAAGCAGGCCAGTATTTTGGCAACTTTTACGGCGGAGCGTTGGTTCGGTCCGTGGACCTCCACAACGTCTTAGATCAGATTGCGTTAAAAAAGGCCTCACTTCACCTGAACGATGAGGTCAAGTGGACGAAGATCACGGCAAACTATCTCGCTAAGTACATCGAACTGATGGACTGCTTCTTTGACTTGATCGCAGAAGACAAAGTAAAAGTTCGGATCATGTTTACGAAGAACAGCAACGTCGCCACGAATCTGTCGACGCAGCAGCGACGCGAAACCTACCACCGCCTTTACTACCAGTTCCTCAAGCACGCGTTCGGTCTTCGTTTCGCTGCAGGACCAACCGGAGAACGCATTGGGCTGCGAATCAATCTGGATCAGCTTCCCGCAAACAAGGAACAGAACACTCAGTTCAAAGCGTTTCTGTTGGGGCTGAATCGGAACTCCGACTTCAAGCGTGCCGGCGTCTTCTTACGAGAAGACAAAATCGCGGAGGTCGAATCGCGGAGGTCGAATCGCGGAGGTCGAATCGCGGAGGTCGAATCGCATCACCACGGCTTGCTTCAATGCCTCGATGTCGTCCTCGGTGCGATGGCATTCCGGCTCAACGACAAGCATCTGGAGAAGCCAGCCGGACAATCACGTCGCGGAAAGAAAACGATCGCGAAAGAGACCGTTTACAAGCACATCAATTCGCGGATTCGTTTGATCTATCCGAACTTTAATGTCGGAATCAGCACAGGAAAACACGGGATGGAAAGTCTATGGGAAGATTCGTACAGGCACTGGCTGTTCTTGCCGAAAGAGCGTCAAGTTGATCCAACTCGGCACAAACCATAAAAAAACCCCGTATCCACTATGCCTTGCGGCGTGCCCCAGGTGGAACCTGGGCCTTCGAGGAGTACAGAGCTCTGATTAACTATCGCCAGATTGGCGGTAAAAGTCAAGCCAATGCCGGCTTCAGGTAGTCAAACTCCTTCGCTTTCGGCACTTTCCAGAGAATCGTTCGTCTCCCGCTCAACTTCGCTCAATTTTCTGCCCGTCGCGTCTTTCCATTCGTTCCAGCCGTTGTGGAACACTCATTTCCGCGAATCACACGCTAATCCAGTCGGTGTCAGGTCGCGACATAGATCAGTGTTCGACGATGTTTGCGCTAATTGTTGCTATGCGAATCGGCGGTGTGTTGTCGTCCTGCCGCCTATCACGAAGGCAATTCTGGGGACAGGACACGTTATTGGCTCCCAGTCAATACAAGTGCCAGGCGCGCTAATGGTAATGGCTAAAGTGCTGAACGCCCAACGGCAAGTCAACTACAACCACAAGGTTCACTGATCTGCAGGACGCTATCGAGATTCTCGCGATAGCTTTAGCCATCCCGCGCTCGGGTAACCCTTGGTACAGAATATAGGGGGTAAAGCCCACGGCCCTGATCGGTTGTTCTCGGAATCAAATCAATCTGCGTTACAAGAATCGCATCACCGATCGTATCACCAAAAATCTGACCACAGATTGTATCACCGAAGAATAGCGTAAAGACTTGGCGGTAAAGACTTGGCGGTAAAGAGTTTAAGTAATGGGCGTTACTGGACTTGAACCAGTGACCTCCACGATGTCAACGTGGCGCTCTAGCCAACTGAGCTAAACGCCCGAACTTTGTCCGGTAGTGTTTTAATCGGCCTAAAGCCGGGCTAAGTGCAGTGAATTTTGCTCCGCAGCCTTCGAATCGTCAAGCGGGGGGCCCGGCAAACGGGCAATTCATCGCCAAAACCACGATTGGGGCGTTTTTGGACGCAGGGGATTGGAGAAGCCCCGAAGTTCTGGTTCCCCGCCTCGACCCCACGATGGCAAGCTACGCTCTTAGTCGCTTTTTTCCAATTTAGGTTCGGGGTGACTCTTATAGGCCGGTGGCACGCCCCACCTGGGCATTTGCCAACTTGGGTATAAAAATGTGAAAACTTGCCGCTTTCGCCCCACAAAACCACATTGCACACAATTCGGCGACCATCGCAAACACTGGGCGACCCTTTTATTCCTAAGGCGGATTCCGGTGCTTGGTTGCTAAAGTGCTTTGAGTCAGTTCTGGGGTTGCCAGGGTGTGCTGCCCGCTTGTTGGATTTTGTCCCGCAGGGCTTCTGCCAATTCGCGAAAAATTTTCGGTTGTTCTTGAGACAGATCGATTTGTTCGGTCGGGTCATTCTTCAAATCATAAAGCTGCAGTGGGCTGTAGGGGTTGTTTTGCATCAATTTCCAATTGCCACGAATCAAGGCTTGATACGATTTGCCACCATAGCCGAGGCCTCCCTCGCGACGAACAAAGTATAAATCGCGTTGGGTGTCGATTTGCCTGCCGCGAAGGATCGGCAAGATACTGACGGCGTCTGTCTGGTTCGGATTCTGAATTTCAGCGACTTCCAAAATGGTAGGAAAGATGTCAAAAAGTAGTCCAGCATAATCGCTGCGGGTACCTGCTTTTACTTGGTCAGGCCACCGCACCATAAACGGTACTCGAAGCCCGCCATCATAGTGACTGGTCTTTCCGTCTCGCCAAGGATCATTGTTCTGAGCATGCCTAAGTGAACCTCCGTTATCAGATGACAAAAATACGATCGTGTTTCGATCTTGGCCAGACTCCTTCAAGGTGGCAAGCACTTTTCCGATGCAATCGTCTAAGTGTTGGACCATTGCGACATTCAACGCCCGTTTGTCATCTAATTTGGGCGACCGCCGTTTGACTTCTTCTAGCCAACTGGCTGGCGGTTGGATTGGGAAGTGGGGAGCGTTGTAGGCCAAGTACAAAAAGAAAGGTTGCTGGGTTTGGGACTGTTGCAGAATGTAATCCTGAGCCCACCGAGTAAAGATATCCGTTGCGTGACCTGCCGGGTCGATCTGCTCTTGGTTTTTTCGCATGTAGTTGATTCCATGGCGGCGATGGTCCGTGTAACTGTCCATCATGTCCCCCAGAAACCCATGGAAAAGATCGAATCCTCGTAGGTTGGGCGTGTTGGGAGCGGTAAGTCCCAAGTGCCACTTGCCAATCAGCGCGGTGTGGTATCCTGCATCCTGTAAGTGATTGGCCAGGGTGGGAACCTGCGGGTCAAGGAATCCCCACGACTCTTTGGCGCTGGTTCGTATGACGCCTGGCACTCCTACTTGATCCGGGTAGCGACCGGTCAGGAGGGCGGCGCGAGAAGGCGAGCAAACGGTGCAATTGGCGCGCATGCTGGTGAACAACATGCCTTGGGTGGCCAGTTGGTCAATGTTGGGCGTGGCAACATCCGAAGGGTGGTAGGTTGATACATCGCCATAGCCCAAGTCATCCGTGAGTATGATCAACAGGTTCGGACTTGATTGGGTTGCGGATTCTGTTTCCAAGCTAGAAACTAATTTGGTTGATTGTGCTGGGGCTTGGCTGGTCCAAGGGTGAAGTAAAGTCAGTAGCATCAGCAGTGAAAAAGTGGCCAGTTGAAACAGCTTCATGGGTTGGGTCTCTTTCCAGATGATCATTGGGTCGACCGTAGGTACACGTTAGTAGTCTAACCCACAGTTGTTGTCATTTGAAGTTCGCCAAATGAAGCGAATTTCGCTGTTCTGTGGGCGTCTGCGATTACCTGCGTCCGATACCATTTGTGCGGGCAAATCCAGGAAGTTCTTGAATAACGAGCAGTTATGAAACAAGTTCCCGCCGGGCATTCAAATTTTGGCCAGCAAACCCTAGTGGTATGTTCTGAGTGAGTTTACTAACACCGATCGTAGCGAAAGCTGTCAAGACTTTCGGCGATTTGTGGAGCATCCGAAACGGATGACGATTTTCGCGACCAGTAAACTGGACGGGGACCGAGGCTTGGGGTAGTGCTGGACCGCACGACCAACGCCTTGAAAATGGGATCGGTAAGCTGTTTGGTGGTAAGTCCCAAGGGTGCCCGCGCCCAATCTATCCAACTAATTCCAGGGCAAGGTTTTTTAAAATGGCAAACGCCAAGCGTTGTCATTGCCCCGACCCAGGGTGTGAGCGGGAAGCTCACAACATTGTGGGCACGACTGGACTGCTATGCAGTTCGAAATTGTTCGATCAGCCTTTGCAGGCGGTCGGCCAATTTCAGGAGCGTATCCCTGACGCTGCGAGATTGCATGGCACCGGCTGCGGTTTCTGGAAAAAGCACTTGAACTCTTGGATGCTCGTTTCGGTAGTGAAGGGCCGCGTCAAAATGTTTGGGCGACGGATGACCAAGTCTAAGGCTGCGAGACATTCAAATGGCTAGTATTTGGTCACAAGAGGCTGCACGGACGTTGGGCAAGCGATCAAGCGGGTTAGGCAGCAATCCGTTTTCCGCCGGCGCGCAATTGGAATAGACCGAAAATATCGTCGCGTGTCAGGCCCAAGTTCTTGGGGCCATCAGTGGCCGAAAATAACGTTTCGAAGAGGCGTCGTTTTTCTTCCAGGATATCGTTGATGCGTTCTTCGATCGTGGCTTCACTGGTCATCCGAGTGATCGTTACACTTCCGGCGGCTCCGATTCGATGCGCGCGGTTGATCGCTTGATCTTCAATGGCTGGATTCCACCAACGATCGAACAGGAAAACGTAGCGGCAAAATTGTAGATTCAGTCCAACGCTGCCCGCTCCGTAGCTCATTAGTAGAACGTGTTTGGAATCGTCTTCTTTGAATTGTTTTAAGACGCCATCACGTTTCTTGGACGGGATTCGGCCATGATATTCCAAGGATCCAAACCGTTCCATTTTTGGACGCATGTGGTCGATGGTCTTTACCCACTGGCTGAAGACGATAGCCTTTTGACCACTGGCTGCGACTTCTTCCATATCCGCTTCTAGGCGTTGTAGTTTGGCGCTAACGCCGGTGACGGGATCAAAGTTGCAAATCTGTTTTAACCGCAGCACTAATTCGAAAACATGCTGGACGGTGATTTCGCTTCCCATATCATTCAGGCGTACGATGCCATTTTCCTCGGCCGTTCGGTACGTCTCCAGTTGCTCGGGCGAAAGTTCTAGCAACGCATCGCGATACAGTCGCGGCGGCATGTCTTTCATGACCAAATCTTTGGTGCGGCGTAGGACATAGTCACCGACTTCACGGGCCAAGTTTTCGATTGGCATTCCAGGCGGCAAAAAACCTGGCATCAAGAATTCGAAAATTCCATGCAAGTCGTTGATGCTATTTTCGATAGGCGTGCCGGTCAAGGCCCAAGATTTACTGCGAGAAATTTCTCGAACGGTTTTCGCCGTCGTGCTGTTGATGTTCTTGATCCGCTGGGCCTCATCCAAGATCACCAAATCATAATGTTTGTCTTCACCCAAGACCTCGGCCTGGTCGCGCATCATCAATTCGTAATTGGCGATCTTGACCGGAGTTGATTCCTGTTGCCACAGATACGACCTCTTGGCGGTCGACCCTTCTACAATGCCGATTGGAATTTCGGGAGCCCAGGCAGCGAATTCTCTTTGCCAGTTGGTGACCAACGGTTTGGGGCAGATCAACAGCACATTCCGAACATGTCCCGCATGCAGCAACATTCGAACAGCGGTGATCGCTTGCATGGTTTTGCCCAGCCCCATTTCGTCGGCTAGAATGGCGGCCTGCCGCGGAAAGAGGAACGCGACGCCTTCGAATTGATACGCGAACGGAGGAAATGGAAAGTCGAGTGTCGAGCCCGAGAGCAGCGTCTCTAACGGAGGCTGCAATAAGTAATACAAACGGTCCGTCAGTTTGATCAAATCATTCGGCGGTTTGATTCGAGTGCGACCTTGCTTGCGTTTCTTTCTAGCCGATTCCTCCAACGCATCTTCGTCGTCGGTTTCATTGCTTGGATGGCCAGGCTTTTCCGCACTAGGATTAGGTTTGTGCGGGTTCATTCTGCCTGCGGCTTGCCACAGCGGCGATTCGGGGAAAATGTGTGAGAACACTCGAGGCGTCTTCACTTGGCAATTGACGTTGACCACGTTTGGTGACGGCGCGGTCACGTCAAACGGAGCAAACTGGACTTCAATTTCAGCGCAAGGATTTATGCGGAAGAGATCTGACGCTAGGAATTCAACGGGCCAATGGGCAGGATCTAATTTTGGGGCGGAAATTTCCTGAAACGTTGAAGCCGTACTCAGAGGGCCAGGTAATGCTTGGGTAGTGGGTAGCGGATTCGACGAATGGACGATTCCCAGGTTAGCTTCAGGGTCAGTTTCAGCAACGATGCTGGTTTGTGGTACGGGTTTTCGCCACGTATCGATGCCTAACCATGATGTCCAAGAAGTACTGGGGGCGGGTGTCGTGCCAGCGTTGCCTTGGCCACAGATTCGAGCAGAATCGGAGGAAAGGGATTCCGCGTGCTGCAACGCAGGCGGGGCCAACACCGCTTCATTGAACACTGCTGAGTTCACCGCGGTTTGGTTGCCAACGACCGCTGCCGTGGATGCAGGATCCGACATTTGAGTGTTATCGAATTCGCGTTCGGGTAATTGCATCCTGGTGTCGTCCCTTGAGCGATAGTTTCAGTCGGAAGGCGGCGGTACGGTAATCGCGATCAAGTACCCCAGGAATGAATGTCGGAAAAATCATTGCCCGCAGCGAAGGGATTTCTGACTAGGCTGCATTCCTGGCGACATTGTGGGCTTCATTGATGGCTTGGCGAATTCGTTCAAACGGTTCGGCCAATTCATTTTCTCGGCAGTAGGTGACTAACCATTCTTCGATCGTTTTCTGCTTTGTGTTCGCCTTGGAATGTTCGGGTTGAAAGACCTGTTGTTTGTCGGCTTCGATGATGTTCCACGACTGTTGACTGACGTGCGAAGATACGACTTGCCCGAGTGGACTTTCGCCGTGATAAAGTGCTGGGATGGCGATCTGGGGCGAGATCGACAGAGTGTTCAGGCAGTCGGTGATCAACAAATGAGGGACACTCTTGGCTTTCTCCACCAAGGCCTTGGCGATGATCTGTCCGCAGAGGAAAGGCTTGAGCGATTTGCCGTACAAAATTTCCTGACTACGGGTGGGTTTGATCGGTAGCGTGCAATGGAACTCAAGCGGCCGAGCGACTTGGTTCAAAAGCAGTAACCCGCCGCACAACCCAAGTTGTTCGATTTCGACCGTGGTGACAAATCCATAATGAATTGCTTCGGTGCCTGAACTCATAAGTTCCGCTTATCAAGGTTGTGTCAAATTAGCGTTCAATCGATCGCCGCCAAGCCCGTTGGAATAGGCCTTGCGTTTGGAACCATCGGCAAAGCTGAACAAAAGACTTTAGACCAGAACTTGATTCTCTATTTGTTGATGTTTTTTGAAGTCTGACTGGCGTACGACTAAAGTTTTTTAAGGTCAACGGTACGAAGATCAACCGCCGCATTGCTGCTAGCGTTGACTGAACTTTAGCTTGAATTCGCAATGTGGTTAATAAACTGAAAATCAGTGACCATGACTTCTGGTAGAACAGCCCATGGGCAGAGCCAGAGTTAACGTAATCCCCAAAGTCAAGCCTTTGCAGTTGATTTTTTTAGAGGTGCGAATGTTCGTTTTGCTTTGTTTCTCGACAACTGCCCGTGGTGGTGACTATACTGTAGGTGGTAATTGAAATTGCCACCGCCGTCCACAAAGCGAACTGGGAACCGAGGGTTGGCTGGGCCCAACGCGGGATCAAAGTTCCTGTAGAATAATCAGAACAATCGTTACATTTCATTGACAGGGCTGGTGGTATTGCAAATGTGCCTAGCGGTGCAGTCGCCGTAACTTGCCTAACTTTCTGGAACCGGAGGATGTTGGCTGGGAACGTTTCCTAGTGATTGCGTTTTGCAGGTCAGGAAGAAGATTGCAGGTGGGTCTTTGAGGCTTCTGTTTTGTGGGCAAGTGAAATTTTGCCAGCATGAAAATATTTGCGGGCAGGCAAGCAAGACTTGTCTGGACTGTTCTTTCAGTGGACTTGCTCGACTGGCTCGACTGGCTCGACTGGCTTGACTGGCTTGACTGGCTGGTACATTACTTTTCGTTTTCGTTTTCGTTTGGAGACCATTGATGAGTCACGACTCGCACGACGCCGCTTCGTTTTACCGTTATGATTCGGCGATGGATCAAGAGAACACCCGTGACTTTTCCAAGCCGGTTGAACCTGAATTGAAGGCAAACGAGGCGTTGATGGCTCAACTGTTGCAACAGTTGGTGGTAGGTCAACAACGTCAGAATGAATTACTTGAGGATTTGGGCAAGCAGATTAATGCGCCGCAGCGTCAGCGAGCGATTGAACTGGGCCAGTGGAAGCAAGCCAATCCGCATTTGGCTCGCAGTTGCCGGAAGGCGGTGGAAGCGCTTAGCCAAGTGCAGACCGAGTTTCTGCGTAATTTGACGGATGAAGTCCAAGACAATTCCGACAGTTTGGTGGACAGCGATTACGCGTTGACCGACTTTGTTGATCGTTACGGCCCCAGAATGGCTCATTTGAATGGTGTGCTTCAGATGCTAAGCCAGCTAAGTTCAACGCCTGGGCAAACCAATTCCAACCAAGCCTAAGAACGGCAAACAAGAACGGCACGGTACTGCCCAGTGGTTATTCGAAGTTGTTGATTAAATTGGCTTAGTTTCCTAGCGAATGAAGCTGAAAACACACTTAAAAAAAATGGCGACGCGAACGGTTGAGTTCGCGTCGCCATTTCTGTTTCTTGTGCAAGTCCAACTAGCCTGCAAACCCGTTCCGTCAATTGGAAGATTCAGCTCCAGGGACAGGGAGTGGCAAGCCGCCACTTTAAGATGCGACAGGTTGGCTAGACTTCTAGGAACAGTCGAGCAGGTTCTTCCAGTACTTCTTTGATCGTCTTTAGGAATTGAACGCCTTCGCGACCGTCCACGATGCGGTGATCGTAAGTTAAGGCGATGTACATCATGGGACGGACCACGGCTTCACCATTGACGGCGATCGGACGATCCTGGATCGCGTGCAATCCCAAGATTCCGCTTTGTGGTGGGTTCACAATTGGCGTGCTAAGCAGAGAACCGTAAACGCCGCCGTTGCTGATGGTAAAGGTTCCGCCTTCAAGATCGGCCGGTTTGATCTTGTTATCTTTCGCGGCGATGGCATAGTTATAAATTTGGCGTTCAACATCCGCAAAACTCATTCGTTCGACGTTTCGTAGCACGGGAACGACCAAACCTTTGCCACCGCCGATCGCGACGCCAATGTCAAAGTAATTGTGATAATACACTTCGTTACCATCGACATAGGCATTGATTGCAGGGAACCGCCGCAACCCTTCGACGCAGGCTTTGGCAAAGAACGACATAAAGCCTAGCTTGACGCCATGTTTCTGCTGGAATTGATCCTTGTATCGCGATCGCAATTCCATCACAGGTTTCATGTCAATTTCATTGAACGTGGTTAGCAACGCCGCGGTTTGTTGAGCCTGGACCAAACGCGACGCGATGGTTCGACGCATCATGCTCATCGGTTTTTTAGTGACCGAACGATCGGCACCCGGCGCCCCGACGAACGGAGCCGAAGTGGGGGGCGTTGGGAAAGCCGGAGGCGTGGCGATGACGGATGCTGAACCACTGACTTGGGCAGTCGTTCTGGATTCGCCTGGCAATCGCGGCTGTAGGCCTTTGGATTCGACGTAGCCAATGACATCTTCCTTCAGCAGGCGTCCGCCCGGGCCAGTTGCTGAAACCACGTCCGCCGAGATTTGGTATTCGTGCAGCATTCTTTCCGCGGCAGGCATCACACTTTGGGCCGCAGTAACGGGGCTGGCGGTTGAGGGTGGCGCTGGGCTAGCGACGGCGGTTCCACCCGCGGTCGCCGCTGTGGTGTTGCCCGTTTCGCCGGCACCTCCACCGGTGGCGGTTTCGTCAAAATGAGCGATCAACGCGCCGATGTTAACGAATTCGCCTTCGGCGACCACGATTTTGGTCAGTACGCCGGATTGGGGAGCCAAGATTTCCTGTGACGCCTTTTCGGTTTCTAGTTCAACGATCGCTTCGTCGCGCTCAACCCAGTCGCCCTCTTTTTTTAGCCATTGCGAGACTTGGGCTTCTTGGATGGATTCACCGAATTCTGGAATTTTGATTTCTAGCATGGGACGATTACCTGCAATGACAACGTGTTAATTGAAGAACACCGCCGCATGGAATTAGCAATGGACAAATCGATTGGCCCAAATCGGACATCGATTCAATAAATATTCGAACCAAAGAAATTCGTGGGTGCATTTTCAGGTTCCGCGAAAATGCACAGGTCGGCTACCGATCTCTTGAACGCACCCGGTTCGCCAAAATCGAATTTCTGTCTAACGGCAACGCGATTGACGTAAGTCGTTGCGGGGCCTTTGACTTCATTGGAGGCGGGCGTTTGCCATTAGCCGTTTCTAGTTGCCACCGCCCAAGGTTAAAAGTCGAAAGCCAACATCCGCTTACTTGCCCAGCGCCGCGTCAATGATTTCGCCCTGTTCCAGTTTATGAGCATTCTTGCTGCCGGTGGATGGACTTGCTGATTCGGGGCGAGAGATGACGTTGATCGGATAATGTCCGAACAATCGTTCCCCTAAACGCATCCGAATAAACTGCCAGGCGCCCATATTTCTAGGTTCTTCTTGAACCCAGAATACTTCGACGTCTTCTCCGTAGCCGTCCATCACCTTCTTCAAGTCTGCTTCGGGCACTGGATATAATTGTTCCAAGCGAACGACCGCGACATCTTGGATTTCACGTTCGTCGCGTTCCTTGATTAATTCGACACCAATTTTACCGGTGGTCAAAAGGACTCGGCGAACTTTGGCATCCTTAGGCAACGTGGCATCGGGCAAGACATCGCGGAAATGTCCCGAGGTCAAGTCTGACAAAGGGCTGGCCGAGAACGGGTCACGAAGCAAGCCCTTGGGAGTCAGCACAATCAGTGGTTTCCGCCAATTTCGTTTGACCTGACGTCGCAACACGTGGAAATATTGAGCCGCCGTTGTCGGGAAAGCAATTTGGATATTGCTTTCTGCGGTCAGCATCAAATAACGTTCCATTCTGGCGCTACAGTGTTCTGGGCCCGCGCCTTCGAAACCGTGTGGCAGCAACATAACCAAACCGCTTAAGCGGCGCCACTTATCCTCGGCACTTGTCAAAAACTGATCGATAATCACCTGAGCCGCATTGGAGAAATCACCAAACTGAGCTTCCCACAGGGTCAGACCTTCTGGAGTGTCCAAGCTGTAACCGTAGTCGAACCCCAAAACGCCTGCTTCGGACAGTGGGCTATTGATAATGTCCACTTCTGCCTGATCATCCGAAAGATGCTTGAGCGAACAATATCGCTTTCCATTTTCGAAATCGTGCAACACACCATGGCGGTGCGAGAACGTTCCACGTCCACAATCTTGCCCGCTCAGGCGAATCGGATGGCCTTCCAACGCCAGGGAACCAAAGGCCGCCAATTCGGCGGTCGCCCAATCCACGGGACGTTTGTCCGCACCCATCTCGCTCCGCATTTGAAGCAGGCGGACCAACTTGGGATTGGGGGTGAAGTCACTTGGCACTTCGGCAATTTTGCTGATCAAGTAAGATAGTTTTCCAGCGGGAACTCCGGTTTCCAGGTACCGTTCTTCTTCCCGAAGTGTGCCACCGTAGTAAACTTCCCAATAGCCACCCATCGTCTGGGTGTCAGGCTTAAATTGTTCGCTTTTGGCCTTGTCAAAATCGGCTTGCAGTTTGTTCTTGCGAGCTTCGACAATCTCGTCGGCTTCCTCTCGGGACACTTCATTCATCTGCAGCAAGTGTTCAAGATAGCTGTCACGGACGGTGGCCGTCGCGTCGATAACCTTATACATTTCCGGTTGAGTGAAGCGTGGTTCATCGCTTTCGTTGTGACCTAGGCGGCGATAGCAGAACATGTCAATCACGACATCGCGATGGAATTCATGGCGGAAATCCATTGCCAGGTTGACCACTTGCGCTACCGCTTCAGGGTCTTCACCGTTGACGTGGAAAATGGGGATCTGCAACATCTTGGCCACGTCACTTGCGTACGTCGTGGAACGCCCGTCTTCTTCGGTTGTGGTGAATCCGACTTGGTTGTTAACAATCACGTGCACGGTACCGCCAACCTTGTAGCCCTTAAGTTGACTCATGTTCAACGTCTCTTGAATGATGCCTTCCCCGGCGAAGGCCGCATCGCCATGGATTAGTAGCGTCATCACTTCGCGATTGTCGCAGTCTTCGATCCGATCTTGCTTGCTACGGCATCGGCCCATTGCCACCGGATTTACGAATTCTAAGTGGCTGGGGTTGAAGCAAAGCGAAATGTGAACATTCTTGTTATTGCTGGTCGTCCAGTCAGAACTGTAGCCCAGGTGATACAAAACATCACCTGCACCGCGGTGGGCCTCTGGATTCGGGTCGTCAAACGACCAGAAGATGTTTTCGCTATGCTTGCCCATGATGTTGGCCAAAACGTTTAGCCGCCCACGATGCGCCATGCCCAGGACAACCTCACGTACGCCCTGGTCGCCGGCCTTTTCGAATGTCAAATCCAGCAAAGGAATGAGACTTTCGGCACCTTCCAACGAAAACGTTTTTGCTCCAACGAACTTACGGCGAACAAATTCTTCGAAGACCACCGCGTCGGTCAATCGAGTCAACACGCGGAGCTGCGACTGGCGATCTAACCGAATGCGATTCTCGGTTCCTTCCATCCGCTGTTGAAGCCAATCACGGATATGATGGTCGTCGATGTGCATGAACTGAGCACCGATCGAGCGACAGTAGGTGTTCCGAAGCTGGTCAACGATTTCGCCCAACGTACGCACGTTATTGCCATAAATGGTGCGAGTTGAAAACGACTTACTTAAATCGCTGTTAAGTAAGCCGTAAGATTCCGGGTGCAATTCGCGGTTGGTAGGACGTGGCCGACCCAATGGATCAACCTTCGCTTCCAAGTGTCCACGGACTCGAAAACCACGGACCAATTGATCGACCCGGTCCTGCAACTGGGCCAGGCTCATGTCCGCACTTGCTGATGCCGCTGCCCCATTACCGGCGACGCCTGAGGGGAATTCCGCCGCAAATAGGGAATTGATTCGCGTAGCGGTGGCAACTCCACCTTCGTGGTGGCCGCCACTTTGGTTCTGGTCACCATTGAGCGACGAGTGACCAACCGCGGTTTGACCAACCGACGTTTGACCAACCGACGTTTGACCAAGCGCGCTTTGATTGTGGGCGCTTTGATTGTGGGCGTGCGACGCCGAGTGATTGTTGGTTAACGAATCGTTGACTTCGTTTGCCTCACTGGAATTCTTCCAAGCAGCAAATTTCGCAAAGTATTCTCGCCATTCGGGAGAAAACTGCGAAGGATTATTTCGGTAGTCAAGATACAAACGTTCGACATCTTCGCGACTAAGTACGCTCATCGCTAAAATAAACCGTCCTGCGGCACCGAACTCAAACGATTATCTTTGCTTGGAGACGACATGGTCACTTGGGAATGGGTGACCGAATCGGCCAGTTCCTTCGATCCCGCATGGGGCGTCTTCAAAGTTGACATGGATTGTCGACTTGCACTGCGAACGGCGGTCCTTTGAAAGTTCTTCAAACCGTGCCGTTGGGCACAATGCTGCAATTGCTTGGGTTGTGTCGTCCGTCCTTAATAAGGATGAAACAAAAAAATACAGGACCAAACGTAATGGTCCTGGCAAAAGTACCTGTTCAGGCTAAACCCATTGCTGGTATTCCGAAATCCGACGAAAATATTGGAGTCCCGAATCGCCGGTTTATCCATTTTCTCGCTGGATCTGAAGTTTGGCAATGGTTGGAGGTTGATTCCCCTGAGCCACTTGTCCGCTAATTGCCGCTAATTGCCGCTTTTGACCCGAATTGGCTTACTAGAAAAGTTGAACGCATCGTTACAGCTTTCCCAGATATCATTTTTGTTTTGCGCCGGGGTTTTGCAAAGCGGACCGACGGGGTTTTCCTGGAATTTCATCGGGAAAATGCTGCTCACTACCGTCGAGTTTCCCGTTGAGGTTCGCCCCCGCAAAGCTTGTGACGTGCCACTATGGGATCCACCGCGATGGGGGCCAACCTGTGTTTTACCAGCTGCCCACGGCTCGGCAATCTCTTGTTCTTTTGTCGTGGCGATTTCAATTCAGCGTCTGGACTATCTCTTGTTTCGCGAAACCCAGCGCTAGCCCTTGAATGATTTGTCGAGCAATTGCAAACACAAACCAAAAGCCCATTGGATCTTACGGGCTGTGCCCGTTTTCGGGACCCGACAAGTCATCCAAACTGCCGAAATTTCCAAAAGCGGATCGGGCAGTGATCGCAGTAAAACCAAGGCATAATGTGGCAGAAATCAACAACTGCCAAGCTGATCTTGAATCGCTTTGGCCGTATCCGTTGCTCAGGATCCCGATTCGTTCGGCCCCCAGTACAAGCATCAAGATCCCAGACAGACCCGCCGCCACCACGGCTACCATTAATGGCGAAGGTTTCTTTTGCCATTGGCCAATTACTCCGCAGCCCAGCAGGATCATGCCCGTAAATAGCGGCAGAACAATCGCGGCCACCACGATGCGGTCAATTCGGCGAGCCGGTTCGGCGGTTTGGGACACCGCCGGCACTGTTTGCTGAGATTCCGCACCTGTGTTCTTCGGTGTTGAGGTGCCGGGCGTTGAGGTGCCGGGCGTTGAGGTGCCGGGCGTTGAGGTGCCGGGTGTTGAGGTGCCGGGTGTTGAGGTGCCGGGTGTTGAGGTGCCGGGTGTGGAGGTGCCG
>Ga0209390_10004742_pt1 | contig 20119 bp, 22 predicted proteins | sample BON01_FD_187212 | JGI IMG/M metagenome (GOLD analysis project Ga0209390, IMG submission 187212) | Freshwater microbial communities from Lake Bonney liftoff mats and glacier meltwater in Antarctica - BON-01 (SPAdes) (version 2) | ecosystem: Environmental > Aquatic > Freshwater > Ice > Glacier...
CGGGGGGGGGGGGATATGAAAAAGAGTCGAAAAGAGTCTCCCGCAAACCATATAGCCTGAATCAATCTTGTTTTAAACAATATAATGCATTGTGCTAACTGTGGGCTCAGGTTGTCTCAGCAAAGTTACATTCATACCTCCTCCACTCAAGTGACCGCCCCGGGTCTCTCACTCCAAACGCCACGTACGTGTCGATTCCCTAGGATTTAGTACTGGCAGGTAGTGAATCGACAATTACTGACATTACTGAGTACATACATCTTAGTCTACAATAGCCTGAGAGTTGTCGCAAATTCAAATATGAAATTGAGTCAAATATTGTACCTTTGGTTCTTATCAATGGACTCATTCCGCTTTTGTGAAAGGTATTTACTACACATAAACCTGTTCGTGGGCAACTAGGAGAGGACGGTGGTGGCGTAGTAATCTGGGGAACAATGTTCTGACACATTTTTTTCAAATTCTTGACGGGCTTCAATTACCATTTGCCCTCTTGATGAGATCATCCCTTTAATAAATACTCTCTCTCTCGTCAAGAATTGTCTGCGGTCGTGGCGAGGATTTCGAACGGAGACGAATTGGAGGATTTGGAGTCGATGAGGAGTTCAAGGCAGTGAGGATTTTGAGGAGTCGAGGATTTGGAAGCGTCACGGATTTGGCGGTGAAGAGGATCTGGAAACGGCGAGGATTTGGAGGTGGTGGGGGTTACAAGGCATCGAGGATTTGAAGGTGGCGAGAATCTGAAGGCGGCGAGGACTTGAAGACTGCAAGGATTTGAAGTCGGCAAGGATTTGGTGATATTCAGGATTTGGAGTCACCAACCATTTGGTGGTGGCGAGGATTTGGAGACAACGAGGAACTGGAGGCGCCAAGGATTTATAGTTGACGAGGACTTAAAGGTAGCGAGGATTTGGGGGCGCCGAGGATTTGGAGACATCAAGAATTTCAAGACAAAAGGAAATTGGAGACGGCGGGGATTTGGAGGCACCGAGAATTTGGGACGGCTAGAATATCAAGGCTGCGAGGATTCGAAGGCGGCGAGGATTTGAAGGCCATGAAGCTTTGAAAGGCGGCCATGATTTGGAGGCATCAAGGATTTGCGGACATCAAGGTTTTGGATGCGGTGAGGATTTGGAGACGTTGACACGTTGGAGGCAGCAACGATTCAGAGTTGACAAATATTTGAAGACCCCGAGGATTTCGAACTATCAAGGATTTGGAGGTATCAAGGACTTGGTGATGGCGAGGATTTGGAAACAGCAAAGATTTGGAGGCGCCAGGACCCAAGCAGTCCGTAAAAAGGCTGTAACTGACAAATACACCCTATAGTGGGGGTCACCACTAGGGTAGCGCTTGTCTTCTTGTTTTGTACCCTTGTTTTGATTCGTCTGCCCTCCATGTATAACGAGTTCACTCCCATATAGCCATTTTTGATTCTTGACGCCGGGTATCAAGAATTTGGAGGCGGCTAGGATTCGGAGGCGGACATGAATTGGAGGCAGCAAGGATTTGGAGTCGACGAGAAAATCAAGGCAGTAAGGATTTTGAGGAGTCGAGGATTTGAAAGCGCCACTGATTTGTTGGTGAAGAGGATTTGGAAACGGCGAGGATTTGGAGCGAGTGAGGATTACAAGGCATCGAGGATTTGAAGGCGACGAGAATCTGAAGGAGGCGAGGATTTGGAGGCGTCGAGAATTTGGTGGTGGCGAGGCTTTGGAGTCGGCGAGGATTTGGAACTGGCGAAGATTAGAAGGCAGCAATAATTTGAAGGTGGGGAGGATTTGAAGGTGGTAAGGATTTGGAGGAATCAAGGATTTGGGGGTATCAAGAATCTCTCGCTGGCGAGGATTTGGAGACAGCGAGGACTTGGAGGCAGCAAGGATTTGGAAATCAACGAGGATTTGCAGACAGCAAGAATTTGGATTTATATGTGTGACTTGAAATGTGTGACATATAACAGTATGATGACACACAGAGGGTGTGTACAACACCCAGGTACGCCACCATACCCGCGTTGTTCAAACTGTCTAGGTTTCACTGTTTACATGTATGTTTGACGTCATATTTGTGACGTATAAAAGTATCATGACGGTGTCCACACGCAAGGCATGTACACCACCCAGCCTGGCTGGTACGCCACCACACCAATCTTGTTCTGTGTACGTACTGTACCTGTTTTCTAAAAAATATAATGATGCTGTGTCAGCAAATTTCCCGATTTTGATACAGTGGACCTATCCATTCAATGCTGTTCTTCTTGTACATGCCCTACATTTACTATATTACAATGATGTCTCCACCTCGATGTATCCCCAAGGTGCTGATTTTTCTTCTGTATGTATATGGTCTAGGTCTCTGTGATATTTTGTGTGTATATACGATCCTGACTGGCCATGCGAAGCTGAGAAATGAATGTCCTGGACTACTGTTGATTATTTCGTATATGTGCCCTCTGCGCACCAAAGTTTGAATAACAGTAGATTGCTCACTCGGTACTGCTCGCTCGGGTAAAGTCGCGCGCTTTTCCTGCTACTTGTCTTCATGCTTGCAATGTGCCTTCTCTGCCTGGTATCCCTGTAATAGACGTAGAAGCTGTCCGGGTGCATGTCAAAGTTTTGTTGGTGTCATTGATTGGCGAAATGCGCGCTGCCGATGAGTCCATGCATACATATGTAAGGGGAATAGCTCCACCGTCATGGAGAGTCAGGAATTTGATGGGGCTGGCAACGGGCCAGGCGACCAGCCCCAGCCAGAGCGCAGGCTGCCAGTGCCTGGGGTGGGTCTGCAGACCTTTGCTTCACCAGTGTGTGCCTCTTCGGGACCGCGCAAGCTGACAATTGGGCGCACCGCCTGGCATCCGCAAAGGGTTCCTGGTATGCTCTCCTTGACCCTGGAAAGATCCCTCATACGGAGTCATACCACAGCAGAAACATTGTCAACAGTGAGACCCCGCCTAACCATGGATCTTATACGCGACACCCGATAATCATATCAGCCCTGATTCACAAACTCCTTTGTACGGTCCCAGGGGGAGACACCGTGACCCGATAAAGTTGAAACTTGAACGGGACAATCCTCAACCTCATTCGAAGTCATAGTCCAGGGACAACACCCAAACAATGAGTCATATCTTGGACATCCTGCGGGTTTTTTGTTTGTCGAAAAATTTTACCACCTTAATTTTTGGATACTGTCCACGATTGTCCCGTTCAAGTTTCAACTTTATCGGAAATCCAGCCACATGATGGCTTCATCACATAGTGGGTTTTTCCTTTTTTACCACTACAACCTTCTTGGATCTTGTCTACGGACAGTTATCCAGCCACGGGTAGAGACTACGGGTCTCCTCATATCGTGGTTTTTCCCTTTTTAACCACGAACCATACCAACCACAACGGATCAACAAAGTGGGGGTCTCCTTTCAGACCACCCCCATTGGCACAATCACTTATACCAACAGCCCCTTATTTCAGATTCACTTGGCAGCTTGGATGTAGTCAATCTTGAGTCCATGTGCACCAAAGGCACCGGTGGCACTCACATGGATTAGACACATGAGTTGCGATCCTTCTCTAACATGAAATTGCAACTGCCACATCACCGGTTGGGTTTTGGAATCACACCTTGTGCTGGCAGCGCTATTTCCGCTTTTTACGCGTCGACAGCTTCGCTAGTGCGGTGCTTGGGTCATCACAGCAATGCCCAGCAGGATCTCGCCAACCTCGCGGACGTTTGGGCGCCGGGGCAGGATATGTCCAATCCAGAGTCCTGGACTGCACCCATTTTGACAGCCCTCAAATGCTCTCATGCTCTTTTACTTGCAGAGTATGAGTGTACAGAATGGGGACCAGCTGCAGGGCCAGCGTCAAGTGATGCCCCGGTGGCCATTGCGGGCCCTGCTGGTTCACAACATCCGAATGCAGATGGCAAAGGTCACCGCAATCCTTCCTCAGCACCACTGTCGCTGGTTTTACCCCCACTATCTATGCTCTTCATGAGTAGTCAGGGAGAAGGCCAACACCACAGCAATTCGGGGGCGCAGCAGCAAGCAGGTGATCGTCCTCCCGCTGACCCGAGTCAGCGCATAATTACTGCGCACCTCATGCAATGTTGGAAAGATCATCAATATGTGTTTGGACATGTCGCGCTCGCACGGAGTGAAGAATACTTAGAACTTCAGAGTGTGCAACGGATCTCAGCAGTGCCAAAAGATGAGCGGGACACGATTTTCTATGAACACTTTCTGCAGACAGACACCGTCGACCCCAACGCTCCGCCAGCAAATCCTGCAGCACCTGCTGAAAGAAGAAGACTTGGAACCATAACTGGGGCCCTCTTTCTTGGATGGCTGACATGTCTGCGCAACGACCTGTCACTCGCTTCAGTCTGGACCTGTGGATGAGCTTCTTCTGCAGATCCATGGGCGCGCCTATTCCGATGCTTCAAGCGCATGCTGTGGCTCGGACAATGTGCTCGTGCAAGAACTTTTCTCTTGATCCGCAAGGCGATCACGTCATTACTTGCAAAAAGCACACGGGAGCCACCCGAGGCCACAATCATGTCATGTATGTCTTGGTGCAGCTGGCCTGCAACACAGGCTACTCTGTGCGCGTCAATCACAAGGTGTCGACGACGGCGGCCGCCAGCAACAAGCAGGGCGATGTTGAGCTTGTGAACTTTGGTCTTGAATGTTATAAGAGCCTTGTCATTGATGTGTCGATCTGCTGCGATCACATTGGTAATAGCACAATCAACAATGGACACCTCAATGGTAAGATGCACACCAATGACTATCTCCAGGCACGTGCTACGATCAAAAACCAACCATTGGTACAAAGCGGATTATGCTGCTGTCGGTACGGCGTTTGCCCCTGCAATTGTGTCAGTGGCTGGCCAAATTTATCCCGAGTTTCTTTGTCTCCTATGGGTCTTGGCTGACAAACAGACGCGCAATTACTATGCGATCATCGGTGCAGAGGAGGAGATTGGCAGCGAGACTTTCACGTGGAGTCGAGCACGCACGTTTAGTTTTAACAAGAACTCTATTGGCAGGGCAATCGCTTATGCCACTGCCACACGCCTACACCTCTCCGTGCACAGTACAGCTCCGCCGTCGCGTCGTCAACCTGGCCAGCCCATTTTATCGGCTGAATGCCTCATGCACGGCGCTGCACATGCATCGCACCGCACCGCCCCTCACCCTGCACCCCCTCGCCCCGCTATCAACGTGGATGTGGGTGCACCCATCGTCGCGCCATCTGCTCATGTTAATCGTGCAGATACCTCTGGAGAGGTAGATGTGGCTGATGATGGTACACACGCTGCCGGAGGCGTCACGGCCTTGAAATGGCTTGCAGCCAATCTTGGTGGTGATGGTTTCGCTGCAGGTGGTGCAGGTGCCCGTATTAGCGCAAACGATGACGCACAGGGTGACGATGATGACGACGACGAGGTAAGCGTCCTCGAAGATATCCTTGGCCGCCAGGTGGGTCAACGCGAGGACACGGCCTGCGACGAGGATAGGGTAGATGTCAATGTAGGTGTCCATGTTGATGCAGTTGTAGGTGTTGGTGTCCATGGTCAAAGTGTTAATCTAGGTGTCGGTCTAGGTGTCGGTCTAGTTGTAGGTTCCCCCCTTATCACTTCCCTCGACTTTTAGGGAGCCCGTCTGAGATCTGGGAGTCTTATGACTTAAATTACCATTTGCCCTCTTGATGAGGTTATCCCTTTAATAAACACTCTCTGACGAAGATTACTTCACTTTGCTCTCAGAAAGCAGGGAATGGCGTAGAGATTGTGGTTCTAGTAGCATCTGTGAGTGCCAGACAGTGCAGAACACGTGTATGGTCTGCAGTGGCAGCAGAATCTTCAGCTATGGAGTGCACAGGGATGTTTGGAAGCGCCGAAATGGTGAGTGGTGTGTGGGCATGGCGCTTGCGCTGGCAGGGTGAGGGAGTGGAGGGTGTGATGTGTTGCAGGCATGGGTGTATCCTTTTGTACAGACACATTTAGCAATGGTCTGCACACGAATTAGGATTTGGCCCAGTGAGCCTTGGTGTGGTGAGCATGTGTTGGAGGGTGGTAGGGGGGTTAGAGGGTGTGAGGGAGAGAGAGTGTGCTCGAGATGGTATGTATGGTTACGCCAGCTGTAAGAGTAATGGTGAGGTGGTTCGGCGTGTCGGTTGATGTGGCATGCATGTTGTACATGTTGAGATAGAGTGATATCAGTATGGAGCTAGGGTTTGAGGTGTGTGTACAGCTAATGCGAACTTAGCGGAAGCGGGTGTCCGTGGAGAAGGCAGGTGGTGCGGTCCTTGTGTCAGTGTGGTGCTAGGGTTTGAGGTGTGTGTACACAGCTAATGCGAACTTAGTGGCAGCGGGTGTCACGTGGAGAAGCCAGGTGGTGCGGTCCTTTAATGTGAGGTCTGGGGGGGAGGTCAGAGTAAGAGAGAGAATGGATTGTTCGTCCAGGGTATGCAGGGAGGGACCCAAGTCGTGCAATTCTTGGGCAAGTAGGTGCGAAGGTGTAAGGAGTGGTGGTGTAGGTGTGGGCAGTAGAAGACCGCGTGGAGGAGGTCGCCAACGGGTGCTAGGGGGTCGAGGGGCTGGGAGCAGAGGGGACAGGAGCGATCCAAGTATGGGACGAAGGCGAGAGTACCGCGGCGGGAGAGGTGTTGATGGACCGTCAGGTTGCTGCATTGTATTCGGAGTTTGAGCAAATTAACCGAGGCGAGCTGGGGGAGGAGGGCGAGGTATGGTGTAGGTTGGAGGAGGTTGAAGCGAGCTACGTCGGTTGCGCACAGGGACATGTAGGAGTCAAATCGGTGGGTAGGGGGGATGTTGAGGGGGGAAGGGGGGCTATGATAATTTTTAATTGTAGCAGCGTTGCCTCCAGATATCTGAGATGGTTGGTTGGAGTGATCTGGAGTACGTCCGGTCCCATCTGTGCGGGGGGGAGCGTCGACGGATGGCAAGAGAGAGGGAGAAGTCGTCCCAGTCGTGTGACCGGCCAAGTGCAAGAAGAGCGTGTCGCATAGCATCTTCGAGGGAGTGGTTTTCGGGGGGAGGGGGAGGTGTGGAGGAGGAAGAGTTGGTGGGCTAGGTGATCTGGTGGGAGAACCTGCAGGCGACAGTGCAGGCGGGCGAGTGCAGCTTGTGTGAGAAGGTCGAGGGGGGGGAGTCCAAGATCGAGTTTTAGGAGGGTGAGGGAGATGGGGGGGACTCGGAAGGTGAGAGGGAGAGGTCGAGAGCAGATTGTAGGCGCGTAGTCTGGGCGGGTTGGGAGAGGAGGGCAAGATGTGAGGGAAGGTGGACTGCTACACGTCCTTGCCAACGGCGAAAGAGGAGAGTGGCAGACGGAGTACGTACAGACTGAAGTTTGTCACGCAGGGATGCGTGGCCTTTCCAGATTCTGGAGATGAGCATAATACAGTGGTCGTGGAAGGAGAGAGTAGGGTCCAGCATGACAACAATGTCACAAAAAAATCTGACCTCATTAAAGGTGTTGTAGGTAGGTGTTGGGAAGTATGTCATCACTCGCCAGGCAAGGTGAGAGCGGCTGTGGTTCTGGGCTGGGGATGTTGGAAACTGGTAAGAGGTATCTATTTCGCTCGCACCAGTTTTGGGTGTGCTGGATGAGTCGGAGGAGCTCTTGGGGGGAGTGTGCGATGAGACAGAGATCATCCATGAACAGAATGATGGCCATGAAGATGAGGTGCTGGGGGGGGGGCAGAGAGATGTGGGAAAAAATATCATTGTAGGTCGTGGACGAGGTCGGCTACGTAAAAACACTACTCGAGGGGAGATAGTCTACCTCCCTCGGGTAGGCCCTTTTCAATATTGACAAAGGATGATGATGGAATGTGTCCATGTAGGACTCGAATTTTATGGCGCAGGTGCAGTGCTCTGAGTTGCCGCTAGAGTTGACCGGTGATGCCATAGTGTGCGAGGCGGCGCAGGAGCTGTTGCTTGAAGGTACTGGGGAATGCGGTCTGCAAGTCTCCGAAGAATACATACATGGGAGTTTTGTGGATGTCATGGTTGCATTGATTGTAGCTGATGAGTGTGTATACTGTGTCGATGGGGTTATCTGTGGGGCCGTGCACACGATTGCTGGTTGGTGGGCAGATTGTGGAGTTCAGAGAAGGTCGAGAGTCTGTCGCAGAGGAGTCTTTGGAAGAGCATTGGGAGAGCATCTGCTAGTACAATGCCTCTGTAGGAGCCAGGATGGGCTGGATCGAGGGGCGGGGATTTCCCATCTTTATAGAAGGGGAGCATGAGGTGGAGATACCAGGAGGAAGGGTGGGAGGCGAGTTCTCCATTGGGAGGATGCCCAATGAGGAGAAAGAGGTGGAGGAGGAGTTGGGCGAGGGGGGTACCGCACGCCTTGAGAAGGGAGTAGGGTATGCCAGAAGGCCCAGTGCCTTTGTGGGCGGGGAGGGACTGAATGTGGTGCATGATTTCAGTGAGGGAGGGGGGTTTAGCTTGGGTTAAGACAGCGTGGACTGATGTGGGGGGGGGGAGTGATTCGAGGTCACGCGACCGGTGAATTATTGAGGAGGCATATGCCTCATCCCAGGGGGAATCTGTATGGCCAAATTGTGGATTACCAAGTGCGAGTCTGTATGCGTGCCACATTTTGGCAGCTTCGAATGGGGAGGAGGCAAGTGGCCCAGGTATGTATATGGCAGGGTCATTGGATAGATTTGAGTAGAGGAGGTTGGGAAGAGGGGAGGGGGTGTGGGGATGTCCTGCATTGGAGCAGTTTTGGGGATCGAGAGGGTCGTGGGGAGAGTCGAGGGAAGACAAGGTGTTATGAAGAAGGGTGATCCTAGATTCTCTGCGCATGGCGGTCCTAGCCGTATGGCAGGCGAGGAGGAGGGATTGAATCTGTTGCGTTGGGGCATTGCTTGTGCGTGCCCTCCTTAGGGTAGTTTGCAAGGCCGCAAAGTGTAGCGAGGAGTGACTTGGGGGTTGCGCAGGTGGGGTGTTTGCGGGGATTGGCGTGGGACGTGGAGTGTGTGGGAGGTGCAATAGGGCAACAAGGTGAAGGGCGTTGAGGAGGGTCGAGTGTGTCTGGTCAATGATCTCCTGGTGTGAGATATGACCAGAAGAGAATTGATGTTGAAGGGTGTGGTTGTGTGCGAGGACTTTTGTGGCGAGGAGGGAGAAGCAGTTGTGGACAGCGTCACGGATGATGTGACTGTCAAGGAGCTTGTGATTAAAAGTGGTGCGTGGGGCGGGGGGGGCAGGTGGGATGATGAGGGGTGTGTGTTTAGTAGGGAGTTTGAGGGTTGTGATTATGAGCTCGTGGTCGCTGTGAAGGGGTAGGAAGGAGTCTTTTAGGACAGGGCATGAGCAGAGGAGGGGGAGATTGTTGGCAGGGATGAGGATGTAATCCATTAGGGTTTGTGTACTATGAACGAGCCCAATCAAAAGATACCTTTGGACGTTCGCAGGTATACATTCCTACCCGGGCGAATTTGTTTTGTTTTGAATAGCACGAACACGCCAGGTCAGAGGGCATCTTCGGACGTTCACAGGTATACTTTCCGACCCGGTCGGATTTGCTTCGTAACAGAGTTTTATTTTGCTTTGTTGGCGGGAGGTCGCTTTGTTCAACTACCAATCGTTCATGGGTTGCCCTCTCCCCCTTTCTTTCACCCTGACTCCCTTGAGTGTTGGTACTTGAGGCGCGAGACTGCCTTGAGTGTTAGCGCTTATGGGGATCAGACGTGGGGGATCTCGGGACGCTATTCGGTGGGTGAGGATGCGACTTGTATGGGGCTTGCGTAAGTCCAGGGATGCAAGACAACCCGTCAACTTGTAGAGTGTTAACCTCATTTGGCACGTAGAGTGTTTCTGGGCGGTGGTGTACCTTTGGTAGGACCGCAGGAAGAGCTACGCGGCCCGAGTGAATACACTCCCAGGGGGTTTACTTCGAGCCCAGGGCGGGAGGCGAAGTACAATCGGTGGGGCAGACTTTGAGATCATCCCCACGAACCACATTTGCCTGCTCACCACCTGTGAGCAGGCTCATTTCGTTTCCCCCCACGCGCTCACTGCTCCTTCCGTGGCAGGCCAGCCCGACTGGCAATGTTGAAAGCGAAGCGGCCAATCCCGTGGTATCACGCCGGTCGCAAGACTAAATTTGCTTCGGTGAAAAGTCTCCGATTCTCCGAACTTTTTCTCGGCGAATTCCGTTTTACTGTGTTCTTTGGAGTAGATTCATGAATCCCCTTCCTTCAGTTTTTCAAACTGCGAAAGGAAAAGCCCCCAAAGAGGTCTGGGGCGGTCACTTGAGCGGATGAGGCATCAATGTAACTTTTTGCGCCCTCATGAGTCCCAACATAGCGCAATGCGTTGTGTTGCTCTGCATCAGATTGATCCAAGCTATATGATTTGCATCCGATCTTTAGTGGTCCTCTGTCCGCATTACTCCACCCCTCTTCCTTTCCGCTGTGACAAGATTTCTCGAAAAGGGCGAGTTTTCCGATCGTTTCTGTGGATTGAACTTATAGGAAAGCAGTTTGAGGTGTAGTACAATCCTTAGAATCAGAAGGATATTTGAGGTGTAGTAAGAAAATTCGAAGGAAAAATCCTATGAAATGAGTTTTGTCCATTTCACGAGATTACTGGGTTTACCTTGACATTACTTTATAAAGTTTTGAGATCTGAGAATTCTGAGGAGAACTCTGAGGAATCGAGACTTTTTACCGGAGCAAATTTAGTCCTGCGACCGGCGTCAAGACTGGGCAGGCTATGCACCTCTGAGATCCCGAAGCCGCTGTCGGTGAGCTTGGTGATGCCGCCTCCTCGCCATCATCTGCCTGCATTGCCTTCCGTGATTGGCGAGCTTAGGCAAAACTGGTCAAATTATTTCAACTTTTGTACCTCGGGATTTCGCCGTTTTGTACGTGATCTCGAGGCCTGGTACTAAACCTCAAAGTCCCCCCCACCGCGTGCAGTACAGATTTTCGAAGTTTACAATAAACGAACAAACAAACATCAAGGACTTTTTGAGGTTGACAAAAATCAGTCAATCTTTTTCATGACTTTCAAGTCTCACTCTTCACAAACATAATTTGAAATTCATATATGAGCTGCACCTAACTCACAGTCAGCGCGGCCAAAAATTCATTTACATTTGATGCATCACTATGATTTGTCATGTCTGTGCAAATATGATGTTTAATTGCTCAGTTCAAACTGAATCCGAGTCAGTAAATACACGCTCCAAGGCTTTCTTCGTTCAGCCCATCAGTTTCCAGTGCTCAAAGTCTGCAGCTGATACAAGTTCAATTCAGTTATCATAACTGGGCTTTCATGCTGGATAATCAAGTCTGAAAGTCAATGTGAGTGAGCGTTCGCACGATTTCCAGCCTCTCACCTGCTCCTACTACTGCTTAGTTCCGTGCATTCGGCCAAAATCTAATTGTACTCCAATAATTCTGGGTTTCATATGCTCTCCAAGTCCGCATTCACGCTCGATTCCAAAGGCTTTACTATTATCACAGAGCGCCCAAAGAGAGTAATCCACAAACCTCGAGCTCGGAGAATTCAGATAGTGCCCACAGCGGTCCGCGACCCGCTGCTCCTCCCACAACAACAATGTCCCTGCCGCGGCCGGCTGCGAAAGCAAATTTGAGATGAAGATGAGTAAAGCCAGAAATACCAGAGCGAAAATGGCTGATTTCAGAGTTTGGGTTTGTACCAGATGAGAAAATCGTGACTCTTCTTTCCCAACACCCTCCAAACAACCCTAACTGCCGTAACTCACCCATTAGCAAGCTTGGGAATAAAGAGAGATAATGTTGATTATTGGTAAACCAAAAAGGAAGATCATTTTGATCTCCTTCGCATACTGATTCCTGTAAAAAATGCTGATGCATTTCTATTGTAGGGTAGCAGTAGCTTGGGACTAGCATAGACATGATGTCCGAGAGTTCCTCTGCCAAAATTGGTTTGCAAAAAAATTCAAAGCTCGCCAAGCAAAAATGGCTGAAAATGGCGAGGAGACGTCACCATTGAGCTCACTGACAACACTTTCGGGTTCTGAGAGCTGTGCAGCCTTCCCGGTCTTGATTTCAAGCCTCAAGCAAAAAGAGAATAATGCTGGGTACCGCCAATGTGATACATATTCATTGAGTTTGAGCATACTGGAGAGTTATCAAGGCTACGAGGTGCTTTGTTTTATTGAACCGAGGATTATGAAGTCATGTCTTCAAATGCCCAAGTTGAAGAGAGTGGGTGAAAGTGGTTAAGAAAAGCGTATTTCTGAAAGTGCCGGGAAATTCCTGAAGGGAACCGGAACTTTTTCCACGCCTGAGCCGTAGCACGTGTACATTCAGGACTTTAGTCACAGTGCATCTGTTACAATCCCACTGCACTAGGGGGCTACAATACCCAAAGCAAAGCGACAGGAGATAGAATATTCATTTCAGGTAATCGTTATTAGCTTGTCTGAGATTCAAAAATTTGAGAGTAACAATCTGAGCCTTGAATCAACCAGATTGGAGCACAGGAAGGTTCCTAACTCGAAATTGTTCGCAGGAAGAACAAACTGACTGAGAAAACGTTGATTAAATGATGACAATTCTCGCACGGCGCGCAATAACAGCATGCGAAGGAGTGCTTGCGGCAACATGGTGAACTGAGTGAATCTGTAGAATGGGAGCAGAGTTGCCTCCTTGTGTGGCTATTTATGCCGACTTATTTGCCCCCTCGCCGTTGCAGTCAGTCACAGCGCCGCTACACCCTGCCCACACTCATTTTCCGAAAGATTTTCAGATATCCGAACGAGTTTCTTACCTTGGGATTTACTTAAAAATACCTTTCGCATTAGGAAATTCAATTGCGGGGAACCAGGTCCAATTCAATTGGAGCTGGCTTTGATTTATTTGGCTTGTAGTTCACATCACAATCAAGTGCAATTGTAGTGGTGGGCGTGGGTAAACCAATCGAACCGACATTAAGGGTTGACCTTCGCTTCTGTTTCACCCAATGACAAAGGTAAACCATCGCCGAAGCGAAGCAAACAGCCCCACAGGGCTGCCAGAGGCATAAATTTTGCGGTGCGGCCGTAATCTTTTTTTGGAAAACAAAGGTGTTAGCGCATCGAAGTGCTAGCGCATCGTGCGTGATTTTGGGCACTTTTGTACATTATTTTTGAAGCTTACAAATCATGAGTTTGTATGAAACATGTTTGTGATTGAACGTGAGTTCGAATGCGTGTGTTGTGAAATACATGATTACATTTACACCGATACAGATGTATAATTGTTTATGACATAAATGTACGAAATATGTGTACATGAATACATTTGTACATACAAATGCATTGATCACACATAAACACATATGTTCACATATAGATATAAATTTCCACACATGCGTAGAATATTGAATTTAGAATGTTAATCTTTTTTTTTAAATTTACACAACAATCGTCTCCTTGATGATCACTACCATCTCTCAGAGTCGCACAACAGGGAGAGCTTCGTGCAGAAACACAAGTTTTCGCAGTCCCAACTTGACCAGCCACTGGAAACAAGCTCCCTTTAAACGCGAGAGGCCAAAGCCCTTCAAACGCGAGAAGCTTTCTTTCACTCTATCTTTCTTAGGTGTAGAATACCCTTCAATTACTGAACTAAACGCGTGGTGAGCACTTGGGTAACCACTCCGGTCCTCCGGTCCGGGACAATTTCTTGGGTCCTACGTGGTTACCTACCCGAGGCCACAGTCAAGTAGAACCCGAGACCAATTTTTTTTGTTTTTGCAAGAAAAAAATCGTTTTGGCGTGAGTCACATTCTTTGCTCGCACGTACGAACGTGTTGGACGGTTGATTTGAACCTCACTAGAGGTCGCACGTACGTGGTGGAAATCCATGGTTTCCAGATTTTTATATCCACCGTGTGGGGACCAAGGTGGAAAACCACCGTATCGAAACGGTGGATTTTTAAAGTTGCCCCCTGTAAATTTTGTCAGCAGCTTCTGTGGTAATCTGGCGATTCCTGGGACTCAAAAATAGGATCGACAAAAAAATTGAGAGGCCGCTCGGGGAAACAATGAAAGAAAGAAAGAAAGATTGCAAAGACATAAAATAGTGAGTGGTGGGGATGTGGGCATGGTGACGAAATGTACAAATTGGCAAGGTCCTGAAATCAACCTCAAACGTACAGATTGCCTTTGCCACTGAATTGAAGCTGAGATCAACGGCAACTCAACGGCAGAGCAAAACTTTCCTCATGGGATTACTTCAATTATTTGAAAAACGAAGCAAAATCTGGAGATATGGCCGTTCTTGAAATCAGACTTTCGCTTAGGGAAAGTGGTCGAAAATTGGAAATGCTCGTCGAAACTTCTTTCTTTCTTTCTTTCGAAACGCAAATCGAAACCCTCCATGGTCAAAGTTCATTCTTCTTTTCAAATGAGCCTTTCGAAAAAAGACCTTGGATGACCATCGAGGATTTCGGTTTGCATTCCGATGACCATTTCAAGTCTCATCTTCTCGGGATTGGGCTGTACCGGTGTCAGCTTGTGCAACCTTGATCGCGTAAGCTCTTTGTTTGTTTTGTATGTTTGTTTGTAATTGTGAAACATTTGTTTGTACGAAAGTTGAGTGACATACAAGGATTTGAACCTATTTAACCGCTGATTTCATTTGATAGGACCTAAAATTTGACGTTCACATTTCTAGGTGCAAATCTGAAATCAGCGGTCACATACATCCAAATTCTTATATATTACTCAACTTTTATGCAAACGAATGTCTCACAATTACAGAGCTTCCGCGATCAACCTTGGGTCACGATTGTTAGGCTCTCAACTCGGACTTATATCGCCTTTGCGGTTCCCGTCATGGTCTAGATACATTCTGGGCTCGGGGGTTGAGTTGAATTAATAAAGAGACAACAACACCAAAAACAGGGCTTCCGATGTAGTTTCTTTTTGAGAGTCTTTTTACAGAGTCAACCCAGACGTCAACCGCGGGCGCCAATTTTTTTTTTGGGTTTTGAATCCACACAGCTAGAGAGACAAGTACTGCCGAAACGCACACAGATGGAGGTGCAGTATTAAGGAAGCCCGGCAGCGCCTGGCCGAATCGAACGGCACTCCTGCAATGGACCCCGGATATTTGAATATTGATTTATTGAATATAGATCTGACGTATACATTCGTATATTGTGGCGAAGAAGACATTCGCATACGCAAACATACAAACAAACGAGGAAGAGAACAAAACACAGATACATCATTTAAGTTTGCTTTCTTTCTTTCTTCTTTAGTGTCGAAGACCCAACCTAATCACTGGACTAAGCGTTTCGCTTAGTCCAGTGAACAAGATCAGAGTTATTTTGAATTGTAATAAATGTAATGTTTGATTTTGACAATTTGTTGTTTGTGTTAAGTAGACATTATTTTTGTTGAGCATTTTCATTATGAGGCCAAGACTTGGCCAGATTACTTGGCGATTATTTTTTTGGTTTTGAATCTACACTGCTAGCGCGCCAAGTACAGCAGGAACGAGCACAGATGGAGGTGCAGTAATAAGGAAGCCCGGAAGCGCCTGGCTCGAAGGCACTCCCGCAGTTCATGTCACATGTTAGAGTATCTAACGCGGAGTCCTGGTACGCAGTGCCGCCGGCCGCCCAATCGCACTGTTGTTTTACACGCGTGTAGTAAAACGTAAATATTCTGTTTAACAAAGTGTTCAATAATGCAACGGCAAAAAAAAATTTCTCACTTTTTATATTTTGATCAACGGTACCAAAGAGTCTGCCGATGACTAAAAAACCTTTTCTTTACACTTTCTAAGACAGCAAACTTTGTCGACTTTAAGTGTACTGTAAAAGCTACCTTTTCAGAACTAGATATACTTCTTTTGAAAATTCTGGATCCACAAATTGAATTCATATTGTCACGAACTTGGGCCTGTTCAGAATTACCAAGATGAAGAGACATCATGACACGAGTCCTGTCCATCCATCGAGACTGATCGATTCCCATCCATCGAGACTGATCTATCTCTCTTTAACAGCACAAGTTTGTTCCAATGTAGACAGAAGGCTCGCGTTGACTGTCCCGTTCTGCGCTCCCAGTGGAAGTTGATGCCCTTCAGCTTCAACTACAAAAGGAACAGTCTTGCCTCTTCAATGCCCAGCGGAACCCCGGTTCAAGTCCGAGCAGAAGAGTACTACGTGCAAGATCTTCAGGGCGACTCTATCAAAAAGCGCATTGCCCGCAAGTTTTACAAGCTTCACACGAAGCAAGCATCTGTGTCTAACATGATTACCAGTCGCGAACATGAGGTCAGCAGCGCCATTTTTCGACGCACAGCGTCTGCGCCGGCCCGTGAAGCGACTGATTCTCTCAGACTCAGTGAGTGCTCAGTCAAATGTAAGAGGAGGACGACATCTGTCACCATGAGCCTGCCGCTGCCGCAGGGCTGTGCAGTGGGCATCCCGTCTGTGGTGGGCGTTGCTGCTACTCCTCTCGAGGGCAAGAGCCTGCCCGTCCTGGCCATCAATTTCGTCCAGCGCGACGACTACCACGGCCTCCTGGAGCTGGCACGCAGAGGTGCATCTGATGCAATAACAGATATGCAGCGCTGTAGTTTTGTGCTGGCGCTCAAGCCTGAAAACAGTGTCATGAGCGACCTTCCTGCCAGCTTACAGGTTCACGGCGCCAACCTACTGCATTATGCCGTGTGCATTGGTTCGTTCCGCGCTGCTGCGGCGCTGGTGGTGGTGAACCCAGACTTGTTCCTCGAGTTCTGCACTGTGAACGACAGCGTCAAAGCAAATTGCGAGGAAATCTGGTGCGTAACTGAGCTGGCTCGCCTTTTTTGCGTCCTGTATGAGGGCGAAAACGAAAATTGCGACGACAAGGTGCTTGCAACGAGACTCATCTTCAAGCAGGCACTCAGGGTGCTTGAACGGTGCACTGACTGCCCAGAGCGCATGCCCTCCTTTGTTCAGTTGCCAACTGTGCATATGCGCATGGACGCTGCAGGTTGGGACTCGGAGGTGACTATTCAAGCCTTCTTTGCCGCATGACCTGCGCTACGTCGCCGATACTCGTTGAATAATAGGTCACGGTCAATCTACAGTGTGATGTACGTAATATAGAATAAAATGATCCCAACTCAATTATTCCGAGTCTTTCTCCTTGGTCCGTCATTCAAGTTCTTGGTATTGGCCTGGATAGAAACTACAGTAGCATCCCGGGAAGTAGAAACTGGCAAGTAGAAACTGCAGACTGGATTTGGCCAGCTTCTTCCAGTGTACTTTAGAAACCTGCTGGCAGGCATTTGGGGCAGTTTCTTAACATTTATAGAAACTAGGTTTAGAAACTGGCTGGCTGCCTTTCTAGGATTTTTCTATGATGTCTATGATTTTTCTATGATTTTTCAGGATTTTTTTATCATTTTCCTATGATTTCTATTTGATTCTATAGAAATCATAGAAAAATTCTGAAATATCATAGATTGGAAAAATCATAAAAAAATCACAAAAAAAATCATAAGGGAAAATCATATGATTTTTCTGATTTTTACGATTTTCTTTGGTTTCTAGGGGGTTTGTAGAAACTCGCTGGCTGGGGTGGCAGTTTCTTAATGGTTTATAGAAACAACACTGGCAGGCTGGGTTTCTGACTTCATCAGTGTGTGCTTAGAAACACACTGGCTGGGTCAAAAACCGTGGTTTCTACTTCCCGGAACCCTACTGTATATTATTAATATATATGTATATATATCATTTATAGATACTTGTACATATATAGACAGTTCAACCAGTCAGCTGAACAAGTGCCTGGCACCAAAGAGAGTCTCCTTCGTTGAATACCACCACTCTACCAAATCCCTGTTTTGATTTAGTGTGTGAGAGTGTGTGTGAGTGTGAGTTTGTCTGTGTTTGTCAGTCTTCTTCGTTGAAAACCACTGCCCTACCAAATGTCTGTTTTGATTTAGTGTGTGAGAGTGTGTGTGAGTGTGAGTTTGTCTGTGTTTGTCAGTCTCCTTCGTTGAAAACCACCACCCTACCAAATGTCTGTTTTTATTTATTGTGTGTGAGTGTGTGAGATTGTGAGTGTGTCTGTGTTTGTCAGTCTCCTTCGTTGAAAACCACCACCCTACCAAATGTCTGTTTTGATTTAGTGTGTGAGTGTGTGTGTAAGTGTGTGTGCGTGTGAGTGTGTATGTGTGTGTGTGAAAGAGGGAGAGAGACAGAGAGGGTCTTTGGAAAATATCACCTGACAGAATTCCTGTTTTGTTTTGTTGTAGTGTGTGAGTCAGATGTGTGTGCGTGTGTGTGTGTGTGTGTGTGTGTGTGTGTGTGTGTGTTTGAGTACTCGACTCCACAGATTCTTTTCCTTTGGCCAACAGAATATTAATGCTGCATGCCTCATTTGTGTGTAACAAGTTGCAAATTCATGCATATAAGCACTTTATACAAGCACCACTTGTCTGAACAGATTTTTTTTTTGTCCCAACAGAATATAGATGAACATGCATCGTTTGCATGTGACATCACTCCTTTATACTGACACGTTGCGTGTGACATAGCTCAATTATACAAAGACGCCTTTCGAAAAAAACGACTCGACTCAATAGATTTGCTTTTTTTTTTTGAAATTGATGTGGGTGTGTGTGCTTGTGTGTGTGTGTGTTTGTGTGTGTTTGTGTGTGTTTGTGTGCGTGTGTGTTTGCAACACAATCACTGTTTGTGTTTGTGTAGTGTTGTACGAGTGTGTGTGTGTGTGTTGGGAGGGGAGTGATGATTGGTGGCAGGAAAGCAGTGTACACGTATACGCAGACACAGACACAGACACGGACACGGACACGGACACGGACACGGACACAGACACGCACACGGACACAGACACAGACATAGCCATAGACATAGACACAGACGCAGACACAGACACTCAAACACACGCACACGCGTGGTGTCATCGCGTATAAAATGTGTGTGTGTACGTGTGCGTGTGTGTGTGTCTTTGCGCGTGCACGTGTGCGTGCGTTTGCATATATACATGTGTATATATGTGTGTACGTGCGCTGTGTGCATGTGCGTGTGTGCACCTCACGTTCAGTTATGCGTGTACTTGTTACATATGCATATGTGGTGTGTATGTGTATGTGTGTGTGTGTATGTGTGTGTGTGCGCGCGCACGTGTGTGCCTATTCGTGCGTACCCCTCGTTCAGACGGGTGTGTACGTGCTGTATGTGTGTATATGGTGCGTATGTGTTTGTGTGCATGCGTTTGTGTGTACGCATGTGTGTGTGTTTGTGTGCACGTGTGTACCTCGCGTGCAGACGGGCATGTGTGTTTGTTTATATGTGTGTATATGTGTGTGTATGTGTGTGTATGTGTGTAAGTGGATGCATACGCTCGCAAGCGTGTGTACATGTGTGTGTGTACCTCGCGTTCAAACAGGCCTTTGCAGATGATCCTTTGCAGATGATCAAAACCAACCAATCATTCCCAATGTATGTGTGTGTGTTTGTGTCTGTGTTTGTGTGTGTGTTTGTGTGTGTGTGTGTGTGTGTGTGTGTGCGCGCGCCCGCACGCACACACATGTGTGTGCGCATGTGTGTGTGTACCTCGCATCCAGACCGACGTTGCAAATCACCAACAAACCAATCAATCATTCCCAACGTGTGTGTGTGTTTGTACAAGCGTGTATGTGTATGTGTGTATGCGTGCGCGCGCGCGCGTACGTATGCGTGTGTACCTCGCGTTCAGACGGGCGTTGCAAATCACCCACGAACCGATCAATAATCCCCAAACTAGAACGCTCGGGCTTCAGAGAGGGGTGACCTCTGCGTGACATGACTCGATCTTTGCAGGTTTTGACGTCTACGTGCAGGTAGAGTGCCGCCACCCCTGTTGCTGGTACTCGGCTGTGGAAGAGAGAGGGAGGGAGGGAGAGTGAGAGAGAGATAGAGAGTGTGTGTATGTGTGTGTGTGTGTGAGAGAGAGAGAGAGACTCCTGTGGCTGATACTTGGCTGTGGAAGAGAGAGAGAGAGAGAGAGAGAGAGAGAGAGAGAGAGAGAGAGAGAGAGAGAGAGAGAGAGAGAGAGAGAGAGAGAGAGAGAGAGAGAGAGAGAGAG
>Ga0209390_10004747_pt1 | contig 20104 bp, 14 predicted proteins | sample BON01_FD_187212 | JGI IMG/M metagenome (GOLD analysis project Ga0209390, IMG submission 187212) | Freshwater microbial communities from Lake Bonney liftoff mats and glacier meltwater in Antarctica - BON-01 (SPAdes) (version 2) | ecosystem: Environmental > Aquatic > Freshwater > Ice > Glacier...
AACGATACGGCTTGTGAGAACAAAATCTATAATTATACCATCACTCCAGCGGCGAACGAAACGTTTGCTTGGACCGTATCCGGTGGTTCCATCATTGGTGCTTCAACTGGAGATAATATCAATGTCCTTTGGGCAGGACCGGGGACTGGAACAGTTACCGTTACTCAAACTTCTGCCTTTGGTTGCGATAGTTCGGTGACAGAATCTGTGACCATCGTTCAAACGCCTAAACCAGTCATTACTCTTCCAAACGATTCTACCTGTCAGAATAAAATTGCACAATACTCTGTTACTGCTGTAGCGGGTGAGTCGTATGTATGGACTCAGACTGGCGGACAGTTTATTGGTGACTCAACAGCCAATACCGTAAACATTCTGTGGGGTGCTGTAGGTGCTGGAACAATCTCAGTAACTCAAACATCCTCCTTTGGTTGTGATAGTGCTGTGACCGAAAATGTGACCATCGTTTACACGCCAATGCCCGTTATTAGCTTACCAAACGATACGGCTTGCGAGAACAAAATCTATAATTACTCCATTACCCCAGTAAGCGGCGAAACGTATGCTTGGACGGTTTCCGGTGGGGCCATCATTGGCGATACAGCCGGCGATAATATCAATGTACTTTGGGCAGGACCCGGCACCGGAACAGTGAGCTTAGAGCAAACTTCCGCCTTCGGTTGTGATAGTTCTGTTTCCGAAAACGTGACCATCGTCTATACTCCAATGCCTGATATCACTCTTCCGAATGATACCGCGTGTGAGAATAAAATTTATGCCTATTCTATTCCTGCATCAGGACCAAATGAAACCTATCAATGGAGTGTAATTGGAGGACAAATTATTGGAAGAAGCACAGATACTAGCGTAAATATTCTTTGGGGATCCCCTGGAACTGGGTTTATGCAAATCACCCAAATTTCCGCCTTTGGTTGTGATTCGACCATCGTTGATTCTGTTACGATTGTTCAAACGCCTAAGCCAGTTATTAGTTTACCAAATGATACAGCTTGCGAGAACAAAATCTATAATTACTCCATTACCCCAGTAAGCGGCGAAACGTATGCTTGGACGGTTTCCGGTGGGGCCATCATTGGCGATACAGCCGGCGATAATATCAATGTACTTTGGGCAGGACCCGGCACCGGAACAGTGAGCTTAGAGCAAACTTCCGCCTTCGGTTGTGATAGTTCGGTAACAGAATCCGTAACCATTGTGCAAACTCCTAAACCAGTTATTGTTCTTCCGAATGACTCTACGTGTCAGAATAAGATTGCGCAGTACTCAGTAACTGCTGTTGCAGGTGAGTCCTATATCTGGAGTCAAACGGGTGGTCAATTTATTGGTGACTCAACAACAGACGTCGTAAACGTCCTTTGGGGTGCGCCGGGTACTGGAACAATCTCTGTGACGGAAACATCCTCTTTTGGTTGCGATAGCATGGTAACAGATAGTGTCACCATTGTCTATACTCCGATGCCGCTTATCGATATGCCAAATGATACGGCTTGTGAGAATAAAATCTATACCTATTCTGTGCCAACAAATGGGACGAATGAAACCTACTCGTGGGTGGTTACTGGAGGACAAATCATTGGAACCAGCAACGATACCTTTATCCATGTCCTTTGGAGTGGTCCTGGCAATGGAATCATCCAAGTAACCCAAACCAGTTCGTTTGGTTGCGATAGCACTGTTGTTGACACGATAACCATTGTTCAAACGCCAAAACCGGTAATCACCTTGCCGAACGACAGTGCTTGCGAGAATAAAATCTATAGCTATTCTGTTCCTAATATTGCTGGAGAGTCTTACCACTGGACCATTTCAGGCGGACAAATTCTTGGCGATACCAGCTCAAATAGCATTGATGTACTTTGGGGAACTCCTGGTACGGGTACTTTGAATATCACGCAGGTTTCAAGTTTCGGTTGCGATAGCACGGTAAGTGAAAACGTCACCATCGTTTATACCCCCGCACCGGAAATCAACTTCCCGAACGATACTGCTTGTGAGAATAAAATCTATACCTATTCCGTGCCTTCTGAGGGACCAAATGAAACCTACCAATGGAATGTTATTGGCGGACAAATACTCGGTAGCAGTGAGGATTCTATTGTAAACATTCTATGGGCTGGCCCAGGGACCGGTTATATCGAGTTGATTCAAACCTCTGCCTTTGGTTGTGATTCTACCATTCTTGACTCGGTAAGCATTGTTCAAACGCCGAAGCCCGTAATCAGCTTGCCAAACGACACGGTTTGTCATAATAAAATTTACAACTACTCCATCACGCCAGTTAGCGGAGAAACTTATTTGTGGAGCGTGACCGGCGGAGAAATTATTGGCGACTCAACGGGCGACAATGTCAATATACATTGGGCAGCACCGGGTTTAGGGAGCATCAGCCTCAAGCAAACATCTTCCTTTGGTTGTGATAGCTCGGTGACTGAAAACATCACCATTATTGCGAGCCCGGCACCCATTATTATTGGAGCAGATTCTGTCTGCGAAAATAAAATCTATCCATACAGTGTGACTCCTCTTGCAGGTAACACGTATACCTGGTCTGTGACAGGTGGTAGCATAGTAAGTGGTGGCAATACAAGCACAGTGAACGTGATGTGGGGAAGTCCGGGTAGAGGAGCTGTTAGTGTGCTCCAAATCACTCCATTTGGTTGCGATTCATTGATGACCGACTCTGTCGATATCATCCGCACACCAAAACCAATCATTCAGGGCGAGGATACAGTTTGTCAGGATAAAGTGATGACCTACCATATCGATTCTGTAACCACAGATGCTTATCAATGGGCGGTGATTGGAGGATCTGTGATTGGAAATGCGAATGATACGTTTGTCATCATTAAATGGGGTACATCGGGTATTGGAACCGTTTCATTGCAACAAACCAGCAATTTGGGTTGCGATTCCGTTACCAGTCTATCCATACTTATTCAACCTACTCCACAACCTATCATGCAAGGAGACACCAATCCATGCCGTGATAAAGTCTATACCTACCAAGTGCTCCCAGGAGCCAATCATAGCTATATATGGAGCTTAAATGGTGGTCATTTTATTAGCGATAGCACCATGGAGTCTGTTAATGTGGTATGGGATTCCCTCAATTGGGGATCTATTTCACTCACCATGATTTCTCCAGAAGGGTGCGATTCTACCATTATGGATTCCGTGTATATCCGTCCAACACCACGTGCCCAAATTAGCGGAGGCGACACCTCTTGTCAGAATGATATTCAAACCTACCGTGCGGAATATGATCCAACTTGGACCTATAACTGGTCTGTTGTTGGTGGACAAATTGTTGGCAGCTCCAATGTGGATTCCGTGCATGTTTTATGGACTACACCAGGGCTTGGGACTGTTTCCATCGGCATATTTAATACTTCGGGTTGTGATACTGTTTTAAGTGCTTACCCCGTATTAGTACTCGATAAACCAACACCGGTTATTAATGGCCAAGGACCAGTATGCCGTTATAAAACCTACCTCTATAGCACCACCCCAACACCAGGGGAGACCTATGCTTGGAGTGTGATAGGCGGATACCTGATAGGCGATTCAAGTACTACCAATATTAGGGTTCTTTGGGACAGTGCGGCATCGAATAGTATAAGTCTTCATATCATGAATGATTTAGGCTGTGATTCGACTGTGGTGCGAAATATTCAAGTATCGCCTACTCCGATTCCGGTAATTGATGGTCCAGGTTTACCTTGTGAAAACGAGCTCTATTACTATTATACCTATCTCAGCAATGCGGCTCAAATTGGTGGTCCTTTGAACTATAATTGGTCAGTAAATGGCGGTAGTATCATCGGGCCAGATGACCGTGACTCTGTGCGAATAGCATGGAATGGCTCCGGATTGGCAGCAGTAACATTGCGCTTGATTACTTCCGCAGGTTGTGATAGTGTAGTTACATTTAATGTGATTGTACAACCAGCTCCCGCACCGGTGATTACTGGTCCTGATACGGTATGTAATAACCGCATCGCTCAATACAATGCACAAGCAATAGCCGGGCATCATTATAAATGGACGGTAAGCAATGGAACAATCATAGGATCGGATACCAATACCTTCTTACAAGTGCTTTGGGGTGCTCCGGGTGCCGGAATTATTGAGCTCTATCAATTGAATGGCCAAGGCTGTGATAGCACCGCGGTTAAAACCATCGCCTTACCTCCTTCTCCGAATCCTATTATAACTGGGGATACGCCAGTTTGTGCCTACTCGGTTCACACTTATAACGTGAACAGCTTGCCAGGTCATTCGTATGAATGGTCCCTAATTGGAGGGAAATTTGTTGGGTCAAATACCAATAGCGGAGTTACCATTGCATGGGGACAAGCGGGGATCGGGCGATTAACCATCAAGCAAACTTCCAGTTTTGCCTGCGACTCCACCATACAAGTTGATATTCGCATTAATCCGAAGCCTAAAGCGGTCATCAAAGGAGAAGCTTTTGCTTGTTCTAATACACAAGGCAAACCCTTCTATCAAGAAGACTACCAAGTACCAGCAAAACGAAATGTTCGTTATGACTGGGTTGTGACTGGCGGAACGATTATAGGAAATACCAGTTCTGATTCCGTGCATATCAAATGGGGAATCAGTGGTAGTCATCCTATTTATCTCCGTGCGACCGATACCGTTACAGGCTGCTTCTCAGAAGACACCTTCTATGTGCAGGTTGGCATCATCCAAGCACCAACCATTATGGCTTCAAATGTTGCCGGTTGTATTCCATTTACCGTGCAATTGAACAATGCCACTGCGGTCGACAGTCTTATTTATCGCTGGGATATATTAGGCATCAATGAGCCTACGCAGACGGTTAAAAATCCTTCCTTTATTATCACTGCACCTGGTATAGATACGGCAAGAGTAATTGTAAGCAATAAGTATGGATGCGCGGATACTGCCTATCAAATAATTGTCGCTGAAGCTTCACCCATCGCCGATTTTGAAGTGATAAATGGCGATGAGCTCTTCTTAGAAGACACTGCCTACTTCGATAACCTCAGCATTGGCGCTTCAGATTACGAATGGTATTTCCACGATGGCGATATGTCATTCGACTTTGAACCAGAGAAATATTATCCACTTCCTGGCAGCTTCCGAGTTCAACTCATAGCGATCACAGGAATTAGTAAATGCAGGGATACGGCTTACAAAACTGTTGTTATCAAAGTGGTCCCAGAAATCTATGTGCCGAACGCTTTTACGCCGAATGGAGACATACACAATGAGCACTTTACCGTTGCATTTTACTATATCCTCGAAATGGAGATCATTATTTTCAACCGCTGGGGTGAAATAATCTACCAATCGACCGACATGAATTTCAAATGGGATGCGACCTATAAAGACGTACCAGTGCAGCAAGACGTGTATGCCTACTACATTCGAGCGCGCGGATTCAACAATGAATTAATTGTCAGGAAAGGAAACTTTGCCGTGATTCGATAAATTTCCAAAAAAAGACTTGTTAAAAAAAAAATCAACTGCTAATATTGCATCCCCGTTGAGGTACACCGCTCAATAGGTATAAATTCCTTGGTAGCTCAGCTGGTTAGAGCATCTGACTGTTAATCAGAGGGTCACTGGTTCGAGCCCAGTCCAGGGAGCATTAAGAAGAAAAAAGGAGAGCAGTCGCTCTCCTTTTTTCGTTTCTACCCATTTCATCTGGGCGAGAAGTTTATCCTGAGCGAAACGTAGTGGAGCCGAAGGAAGCCCAGTCCAGGGAGCATTAAGAAGAAAAAAGGAGAGCAGTCGCTCTCCTTTTTTCGTTTCTACCCATTTCATCTGGGCGAGAAGTTTATCCTGAGCGAAACGTAGTGGAGCCGAAGGAAGCCCAGTCCAGGGAGCATTAAGAAGAAAAAAGGAGAGCAGTCGCTCTCCTTTTTTCGTTTTTATCGATTTGCAAACAATGTGCAAACAAGCGTATCGTTCTAAGTGACTATATTGAGACAAATTCCTTATGCAGGATCGATACATTCCAAAGTTTATAAGTGAGGTTGAGTATCAAAACAACCTGATTCTCCTTTTAAAAGGAAGGGTACTCTATGAATTCATTCTTCATTTTTATTATGCCGCTGAATACAATATTGACTCTACCTATTTTGAACTTTTCGCAATGGATCCAAATTCAAAGCTGGAATTTCGCGCTCAGTTAGATATTCAAGAGTTTTCTGATATGGAATTTTTCGATCCGGCACAACATAATCGCAGCTATCTAGTGGTTAATTATCACCGTGGCCATGAGGAGTGGGCTTCTTGGAGCAATGTTTTAACGCTGTCTTATCAACCCATTGTTTGGATACCAAATTCCTTCACTCCGAATGGTGATGGGTTAAATGACGTTTACAAGCCATCCTTTCATGGGATAGACCCAAATACCTATTCAATACACATTTATGATCGATGGGGCGGACTTGTGTTTTCAAGCCATGATTTATCTGTATGCTGGGATGGTTTCCTTGGAGATAAATTATTGCCTTCTGGTGTATACTTTTATCGCATTCATTGTCTTAGTGATGCAGCCTCTCAGAACCAATTAATCATTAATAGATCCGGTCAAATTCATTTAATTAGGTAGTATGTATTCAAAACTACTTTTTATCCAACAAACAAATAAATCATGAAAAGAGAGGTTATTCTATTGTCCGTGTTTTTTTTTGCTATAGGCGGCGTCCTGGCTCAATTTGACAAAGTCGGGACAACCTGGCATTATTTAGTGCGTCAATCAAATTCTGACACTTCATATGGACATAAAATTGAGGCCATAAAAGACACTGTCTTTAAATCTAAACAGGCTTTGGTGCTTGAAGGGCTAAGTAGCTGGTTGCCATCGGATACACTAATTAATGTGCCTGAGTATTGTTATTTAGCCACCGAAGGAAATAAAACATATTTGTATGATTTCAATCGTGATACTTACTCCCTTATCATAGACAAGGGATGGAATGTTGGCGATACGTTTCTATTTCAATGGGGTGCAAAACTTGATTCTTTTGTTATAACCGTTGCTAACCAATCCAACCCATTACCAAATATTAGCGACTTTCAGATTCAGCATATAGAACAGGGTCAATTAGGCTGGGGATCCAATATTCTTTATCCTGCTGGGTATTCTAATGCATTCATTCCTAAGAAACAAGTAGGCATACCAGAGGATGAGTTGTCTTACCTGCAATGTTTTGATGACCAAAATGGGGTTTCGTTTAATATTTCTGCATATGGTTGCGACACAAAATTTACGGTAGGCATTGAATCGCCTAATGAAATACAAATTGAATTATATCCGAATCCAATCAAAAATCATTTTTCAATTGTTTCCGAAGTTTTGTTTTTAAAAGTTGAATTGCTAACCATGTCTGGCGAATTAGTTAATATTTCATATAACGAAGAGACCGGAAATTGCAAAGTTCCAGAATTGGCTCAGGGTATATATACCTTGATTCTTTATGATGAGAATTATTCCAAATATTTCAAAAAGATTGTGGCATATTAATCATCATTCGCTATTTCTTTTTGTAATGCGATGTGTTTGTCAAAATCTCAATTCAATTTGAGCCTCGTTGCATAGGTCAGCACCCTAATGTAAGTAGGGCCTGCTGATTTTGTCGGGTTAGCAAATTGCAAGCTTTTGATTTTTGGCGTGGCGGAATGGTAATGTCATATTGATTTTGGTTTCAAAGTTATAATGGGTGTGTTGTATAGATAATTCCGGGCAAACTGGGCCACCTATTCCGCTCGAAAGTGGGCCACTAAACTTGAGGATGAAAATGGTTTATCAAAGTTAGATTTATTTTAAGGTTTTGGTTCTTTTGGAAGGTCCTTTTAGTTCAATTTTATGCGATGATGCTGAAAGTCTGTCCAAAATAGCATCAGCAATGGTGCTTTCTCCGATTATCTCATACCAGGTGGATACGGGTAGTTGTGAAGATTGAAGTGGTCGTAGGTTACTAAATGAGTTCCCTGTGCATCTCTAACATAGTAGGTGGTTTTTATGCCAATCGGATCATAAGGGTTTGGCGTTTCGATTTTGGCAATGCGCGTGCTCATCCGCAGTATCTATGAAACTAAAAACAAGAATAGTCTATTTTCATTTCAGAATATTTTTCAATTAAATCAAGTAACTTCATAACCACTAATGATTCCTGTTTTTTATACACTTCTATTTTCTTGTCGCCCTGATAATGAATCAGATATTTCCAACCACCTTTCCATAATGAACCAGTCAATGTGACCGAAGTATCTAACAGGATAAAAAGAGCTTCTAAATCTTCAATATCCTTTTTATCCTTAACGACAAAGTCAGTCGATGTGTCTGATCCTAAGCCATCTTCTTGAAATAAAGTCAATTTACCACTCCCTACTCGATTGAAATAAATCAGGTACGAACACTTTCCTGTTGGGGATTTCACGTAAAATTGTATTGTGTCAATCTGACCATTCATACTATTTATTATCTTAGTTTCCTCAACCATCGAATTATGGCAACTATGAAGGAAAATGTTCATAAACAAAATTAAATTCCAAATATGCATATAAATCTTAATTAATATGTTGCCCGTTGTTCCTTACCTTGCTCTTTTCGTAAATCATTTTCAGTTATATCCTTTGGCTTTGTGTAAGCTACTCCAGTTGTTGCTAATTCTTCTTTTGGAGCCGTATTCGTTTCAGTCCCCCCCTTACCATCAGAATATGTATGTGTTCCATCCTCACTGTAATCTATAGCTTCACCTCTCATTGAGCGCTCAGCATGGATAAGTTCGTGTCCAAAATTTGTCACGGCATTGCTTTGCCTATCTACAACTTCACCTGTTGAAGCATCAATAACTGGTAAATCAGGTAAATGACTCGGAGCGAAATCGACGATTGCGTCGGAACCTACACCATTAACAGCATCAGCACTATTATCATCTTTCTCCTGCCACTCAGTACCAAACTGTATCGTAACTGTCTGATCAGAATTATTTAATCGTCGAAGTAATCTAGTTCCATCAACCTTGGTTTCGGTTCCAGACTTGGCTAGACTTGCTATTTTAATTTGACGGCTACCATAAGCTAACGTCTTATATACCAACTTATCATTGGTTAGCTGTTGTAGCGTACCTAACACCTCTAACACCTGCTTCGTTGTCATTCCAGCGGCAAGTATTATATCCTTTCCATTAGGGTCAATATAAATTAAAGGATTATTAGCAAAGGCAGAGTACGGTGATGCATTTGAATAGCTTTGAGCGTGTGGGTCAATACTCAACCAATTCCCCAACCTAGAATCATAAATCCTCGCGCCAAAGTCATACCTATTCCCCTGCCCCTTGGCTTCATTGTCTTTTTCCATGCCATTAAAGCCGAAACGGTAATCCTCATCCCAACATACTTGGGTAGGCACAGTCGTTTGCGTTGAAATAGCAGCATAGTTTACAATAAACATATCAGGGAATGGGAATGGTCCACTCGGGCTGGAAGCGTAGCTAAATTCCAAAATATTAAGTTCCAAAATCCAATAATTATGGTTGTATCGAGTTTACTATTCCAATAACAAAGAATACACACCTCCAATATCAAAAATGACAATGATTTCAACCATCAAACTTATAACGAAAATTAGCTCCAAACTTGACAACCTCTTTGGGTTTTCTTTAAATTTTAGAAAAAACCCAGATGCAATTGCTATCAGACTGGTCCAAATCGCAACCCCTATTAAATTGATTGCTAAAGATCTCCAATGCTTTAAATCCTCATGGACCAGCCAATTAATTTTTGGGAAAGATTGCAAATTGAATTTGAGATAAGCGATAAAGCCAATATAGTATAAAATAAAAGTAGTGGTCACTATGACCCCGACATTGAATAATATTTTAACGAAGTTCATATTCTGATATCAAATATTTTACCAATCCCATGTTTTATCTCTTAAGGAGTACCACGAAGGATCAGGAGCATTTATTTCTCCAGCATAGTTAAACAAAACACTTTCCAAAATCCCAGGAATATCAGTGTAGCCATGACTACAAACCCATACCGTATACCCAGTTGGAACCTTATAAACTTTATCCTTTCTTTGATATTGAGATTTTATGCCATCTACCGGAGAGTACAAATCTTTACCTGGGCCAATAGGATATGCCCCACTGTTATCAACATAAGGGTTTAGGTCTACACCATGTGATAAGCCTTCTGGTTTATAATAAATTGTGGCATTATCATGGTTTTGCACAAATGGCGTTAATTTAGTCCCGCCTTTTTCTTCAATTTTTTTCCATGTTTCTTCACTAATTGAAATTCCCTTTTCATACTGTACCAACAATTTGCTAATGCCAATTTCCTCACCTTTCACATTTTTAGTTCCAACATTAGTTTGAAGTTCTTTTCTAATCTCATCTGAAACTGGATTTTGGTTGCCTTGATCGTCGGATCCAACTTTTTGATCCCAGACATCTTTATTTATTACTCTTGTATTATGTGATTCCTTATCTCCATCATCACCTAAATAATTTCCGTCTTCATCCACATAGCCATCATCACCATTTGGGTCAAGCACTCGTATTGGACTTCCTAAGAATGTTGCATAGGAGCTTTCCCAAGGCTTCACCACCGGGTCAATATTCCAACGTCTTCCCAACCTACTGTCGTATTGCCAGAACTCTGCAGTCATTGAATTTCCTTGACCTGAAATCTCATTGTCTTTCTCCATTCCATTAAACCCGAAACGGTAATCCTCATCCCAACATACTTGGGTAGGCACGGTCGTTTGCGTTGAAATAGCCGCATAGTTCACAATAAACATATCAGGGAATGGGAAGGGTCCGCCGGGGCTATTGATTTGTACAATTGGAAAAATCGGCCGCAAAATTCCAATTCATCGCTCAACCTATTCTCACTCATCCTTCTAAAAACCTGAAAGTTAGAGGGGTCAATTTCTTCCGACTAAGTAGGGTCCGTTTCAGCGGTTTTTCCATTTATATCCTGATCAATAAGCCTCTTATATCTGATTTATTGACAATGATGGTTTCTCTATTCTTCCCTGAAGGACTATGAACCACCACATCTATGGTCAACGTTGTTTCATTTATAGACACTAAAAACATTTCTCTTATATAAGTTCTTTCGTCGTCAGTATTACCAAGTCTTTCTAAAGTCTGATCAACTAATATTCCTTGGTCAATATATATTTTCCAGCTCTCTTTAAACATTACAAATTCGCCACCTAAAGCCAATTTGACGGTATCTTCATTTGAAAGGACTTTTCTGATATCTAAAACCTTCACTTCTCCACGTAATGAGTCTGTGATTGACGTTTTAAAATCAATTCTTACTTCTTTATCAATTGATTCTGAATTTAATAAATTGAGGGGAATATACTTGATATCCCAACCACCTTGCGCTATAGCATCAGTAGTACTGATTATCAAAAAGAAAATTAGAAAAATCTTCGTGCTTACAACTTGTAAAAAATACTTTGGAACACTCATTATTTAGGTTTTTTCTTATTATGGTCGTGCATTTCTTGATAAACTTTATTTTCTTGAGGTGTAATGTTCTTATGAGGATCTATTCCCTCATTTGGTTTACCCTCTCGTTTATTTTTCAAATCTTCAATGAACTCTTTATCTGTGTCATGATTAGATTCGTGCTGAAAAGTATTGGCTATTTCCTGTTGAATGGTTACATCAAAACCCTTGAATTGACCATTGCCACCTCGCTCTTCAATATTTCCCTTGAAAATGGTAATTGTAGCTTCCTTATAAACCCCAGGTTTTCCTTCAATATATGCTGGTGTTCCATCAAAGTCACCTTTAGCCCTATCCCAATTCAGGGCTTTACCGTTTTCATCATGTGCCTGGTGAAGACCTAATAGTCCATATCCCAGCTGACCTGGCTCTTCATGAACTTCCATTTCGACTTTAACGTGTATTTTTGTTTCATTTCTGCCTGCATTCATGATTTGCATTATTGCTGTTTTACTTCCTGAAGCATTTACTGCAGACACCAACTCCTTCAGATCATCCGATGCATTGTTCCCCCTAATTTTCAATTTTCCGGTCCATAATGAACGTTTAAGTTTAACTGGCTTATCATCAGTACCAACATAATATTTACCTTCTATATCAATATTATACAATGGGTTATCACCCATTGCTGCGAAAGGTGACCATTGTGGGGCCTTATAAATTAGAGGATCCAAACTCAACCACCTCCCCAACCTACTATCATAAATCCTCGCTCCAAAATCGTAGCTATTCCCATGCCCCTTGGCTTCATTATCCTTTTCCATGCCATTAAAGCCGAAGCGGTAATCTTCATCCCAACATACTTGTTGTTGCATGCTTGTTTGGGTAGAAATGGCCGCATACTGAACGCTGAACATATCTGGGAAGGGGAAGGGTCCGCCAAGGCTGGAAGCGTAGCTAAATTCCAATATATTAAGTTCCAATTCCGATAGCAATCGGAACAAAAATTATGCTTGTATCGAGTTTACCATGCTGTTAAACACCCAATATTTCGAATATACCCAATTAGGCTCATTAATCCTGATAAATTGGAATTTGGTTCCGATAGCTATCGGAATGGAGCTTGGAACTTTGTCCTGGTAGGTATAGGCACTAACAATCACATTCTGCGTGCTGCATGCCTGAGGAACGAAAGTTCTCTCTGGCATGGGGGAGCCGAAGCTGTACTTTCTGTTTTCTCGGTATGTTATTATTCCATAGGGCACTTATCCGAAAATAAGGAAAAGTAGGGGTTTTGTAGTTAATCTTGGTGCTCGTTAAGGTATTAGCGTGAGGGCTAGACGCCCGGCCCGCCTTAGGGTATTATAAGAAACTATTTTCATTAAACCACACGCAACTCTTCAGAAAAACATGTCTCGTGATCCGCACAAGATGCTCGGAAAGGACGAATTTTCGGAAGGGCAAGGGATTTCGCATACGCTGATTGATAAATAGCGAGTCCGGTTCCTGATAATTAAAAACTCAATCCAATATTTTCCGTTGACTAGAAAGAAATGAAAAGCTCGTTTCAATGCTATTCCTCAATTATTCATAGTTGAGTTGAAATTCAATATCTGCATAATAGATGCCATTATAAACAAGTGGAATTACCAGGGTGATATACTGTTCATTTTTGTGTAACCCAATAAACTTTTGGACAGCAGGGTCATACTCAAAATAAGTTTGAGCATCGACATTTAATCGACAAGGCTTATAATTTCTCGCTTCATCAGGAAAACAGTTAATTACTATTCCAGTGTCAGTAGGCATTAATTCCAAGATTTTATACTCCGAAAAATTATCTCTCCTACCAGTGACTAGTGAAAATTTGTTTACTTGACTCAAAGGGGTAATCATATTAATAAAGTACAAAAACAAGACACTATCAATGCAGCCAGCATGACCCTCATCAAATTCAAATCCCAAGTATTCCTGACTATCACAATACTGAATCCTTTTATTAATTAAAATTGAATCTTCCTTCAATTGAGTATAAACATATTCATTATCTATAGAAAGATCATTCATAAAACTAACAATTATTACTCCCTGACCTTTCCATGATTCCGAATTAGAAATCGAGTCTAAATTCATTCTCTGGTATGGCAAATAGTTCTGACCGCACACACGAGATGTACTTTCCAATCTAAAAAGAGAAAAAAAGCCCCGAAAAAACAAACAAAACCAAAGAGAAAAAAACACCAAACCAACCAACCTAAAACCAACCCGAAAACACCACCACAAACCACCCTTAAAACACGCTGTAATTTAGGCGGAATGGGGTAAAGGAAAAAAGAGAGCGAAAAAGGAAGGAAAACAAGTCAGGGAAAGGGATAGAAGCAGAAAAAGGGGGTTGTTGATAACTTTTCAAATTACCATCTTTTCTCGGATTTATTCTTTTTAGCATTCTGATTAACCACAATAATTCTTTGTATCTGATTTTGTAGTAATTTATATTCATTTTTAGATACATTTCCTTGATTTTGTAATTTATCCAGATATGAGAGTGGTGTTTTCATATCTGTTTTATCTGTGAAAAGAGTTATCTTTTTATCGTGTGAAATAAAAAGATACGATTCATTATTATGAGTACAACTGATGAACCCTGAACGATTGACACAACCAAACTGATATAATACCACATCACTGCCTTTAAAAGCAATCGCAAAATTAGTGTACCCTTCTTGTGTATGCCCTAAGAATTTACTCCATAAAGACGAATCAACAACCGAAAGATTATATAATGAGTCGGCAACACACAGTTTATTCAAGCTGTATTCTAAATCAATCGTTACGCTATTATTGTCTCTCACACAAAAACTTAGTGAAAAAGCCACTCCAATTACGACAGCTAAAAAAGAAATGGTTGCATTCTTTAATGAGTTAAGACTCCACATATCTTAATTAGGTTTATATTTTTTAACATCCGAAGATTTTGGTGCATTTATAACTTCTTTATATTTTTCTCTTGCTGTGCCCCCATCTTTACCGTAAGGTTTTGAATCAAGTGCCCCGCTATTAAATTGTTCTCTTGTTTTTAGTTCATCTTTCAGTACTTCAGTCTCAAAATTTTCATATTGAAACTTAGCACTTTGACCGCTTTTATTAAATTCAGAATCAGGGTCGTTTTCGGCATTGGTCTGTGTTTGGTCTAAAATTACCTGAGCAGGGTTTAGAAAATGTTTAGGTTCGTGAACTCCAGTTGCATTTTTAAACTCTTCGGGCGAAGCTCCTTCAAAACGAGTTCCATCAGTTTCATATCCTGTATTAATATACATTTTATGTGTTACTATTCCTTTCTCTTCACTGGTATTAGATTGTGCAGGACCTCCCCCAGTTTCGGCTCCCGTTTTATCCTCTCTATATTGAAATTGGTCTTTATGAACGTCCATTTGATTAAGCGTTTCTCTTCCAATATCTGTTTTATTAACTTGCGTAATCATATCAACAGTAAAAGGGTCTGGAGCAATTACTTTACCTTTCTTGTTTGTAGCTGTAATTCCAGTAATGTTGCCGTCTGAATCTCTATCAATAGTTACGACATTTCCATTTTTATCGACAATAACATTTCCATCAATATCAACAAAGAAGATGGGATTGTTTAAAGCAAAAGCATAAGGAGATATTCCAGGATATTTATCCTTAAACTTATCAGGTATAGGCGTTCTTCCAATACGAGGGTCGTACAATCTTGCTCCCATATCATAAGAGTTTCCACCACCTTTTATCTCATCGTCTTTTTCATACGACATAAACCCAAAACGGTAATCCTCATCCCAACATACTTGCGTTGGAACCGTAGTTTGGGTCGATATGGCCGCATACTGGATGCTGAACATATCTGGGAATGGGAATGGTCCGCCGGGGCTATTGATTTGTACAATCACATTGCCACTTGGTGGGCCTACAAAGAACAATTGGATATTTTGAACCGTGCCTGGAGGCATCGCAGGAAATAGTATTGGGTATCCTGGCAATGGCAGCATGGTTAATGGATCCAACAGCATGATTTGGATATCATTTTGTCCATAGCTGATGGTTAAATCCAAGACATTCGGTATTCCTGCAATACAAGGTAAGGTTTGCTGTGCACCATCTGCTGGTGCATTGCATAATACATCCATGCTACCAGGGCCCGGGTTAATGAGTGCAGAACCCATTGGCAACCACATTATACCTGGATTGAAATCGTCTTGGTAAGTATACACACTGCTTGTTACCATTTGGGTGCTGCATGCCTGAGGAACAAAGGTGCGTTCTGGCATGGGGGAGCCGAAGCTGTAATAGTCGTAGGCTCCGTGGATATCCGCCTCATAATAATCGATCGGACCGCCAGGGGATATATCGTCTTTTGGAATGCGCTTATCAGAGAATACCGCTAATACGTTGCCCAAATGATTGGTTCCTTCGTATTTTTTACGTCCTAGATTGCGGTCGTAATAATTGAGTACGGGTATATCATATTCTGGACCCCAGATGCTGTCGTTAAAATCTTGAAGGCCTAAACGTTTGCTTCCATAGATGATACGTTCATCTACCAAAATATGCTCATTACCCGTGATTGAATTTATGTGCTGGTCATAGGTCACCAGATGGTTTCCTTGGGCGTCTCTTCCGTAATAAGTGGTTTTTACGCCATTCGGATCATAGGGGTTCGGCGTTTCAATTTTAGCAATTCGGTTACCCATCGGATCATAGACAAACTCTAAATTGGACAAGGTAGATCCACCCGTACGTATTACCGATTTTATTTTACCTGAAACGGTCCAAGTGATAGTGGCAATTTCTTCTTGGTCATCGCGCACCAAATTACCCAGCTCATCATAGCCGTAATTATTCAGCGTATTGACTTCTTTAGTGGTCGTACTCTGATTTTCTATGGTAAAAGGCCCTTGGTCTTGAATATCATCATAACCTGTAGAACTCGTTCCATCGTTCACATGATACAAACGATTGCTGCGTAATCCTTCGGCAGGATTATTATTATAATAGTCGTATTGGTAGGTCAAGGCATCCATATTCGGATTGGCAGCAACGCCACTTCTATCCAAAGTTAGGATATTTCCATTCGCATCGTAGGTAAAATTCTCACCATAAGGTGTCGGTGCGCTTCCTCCACTGTATAAAAATTCATTATTGCTCAAGTTATAATTACTAAAAGCGCGCATCTGTGCCAAGCGGTTTAACTGGTCGTATTGGTAGGCATAGCCTTGGGGTAAAACGCTTCCACTTGTTGGGTCTTTGATGGAAGTAATCATCATGCTAATATTTCCATTATAGAAATTAGATCGATTGGCCAGTAAATCTGAACCCGTGGTATTGGGCACAAAATGATTGACACCGGGGCTAAAGGTAGAAAACCAGCCACAAAACTCCAACTCGTTGTTCAATCTATTCTCACTCATCTTACTAAAAACCTGAAAGTTGGACGGGACTATTTTCCGCGACTAAGTAATGTCAAATTAAGCGGTTTTTCCGCATACAATATTTGAAAGTCTACTCAATATCAACGCATAACCAACTTAGGCGTATAAAGGCGGGGAGTCAGGTTAGATTTGATTAAATTAACACCCTCTAATTGCATGTGTATTCGCGGTTTAATAACTTTTGATTGATAAATATATATTCTGCAATACAATAATCAAATGAATCTACTAACCCTGATTTATCACAAAGTCCGTCAAAAAAATACCTATATACTATGGTATCACCCATAACACTTGAATCATTTGCTTTTCCAAAAATGCATATAAAATAGACTTTATTCAAAGAATCTGCATTCATTGCTTCAAACAACTGCTCAGAGGATCGCATCGTCCTGGCTTTTAAACAACCTAAACTATCAGACTTCCATCTATACGAAAAGGCAAGCGTCTGGCTATCTAATTCAACCACACAATTTATGTTTGAAATATTTTCATTCCTGAGATTCGAACAACTGTAAATCAAAGCCGTAATCATAAATATCACTAAATACCTACTAAGGTTTCTTTGTTCCATCTTTATTATAGATTTGGTTTGTTGTTGTTCCAATTGTCGCCTTGCCGCTCGAATCAAATGTTACTCCAGACAATATATCCGTAACATTTTGCTGATTTACTTCACGGGTGCTGGGATTAATCGTGCCGCCGGGCGCACCAGCAATAGCTGTAGGGTCCCATTGATAAGCTGCATCAACTAAGGTTCCTCTAGCCGCCATGACATCAGGCGTTCCCATTCCTCTTTGATCGCCCGCACTATGACCTAATCCAAACCCGTGACCCACCTCATGTGGAGCCGTAGTTGAACTGCCCAAATCATCATCTGTATTGAGGAATCCAGAATTTCCTCCGACCTGATAAAAACTTCTATTCATCGCGGTATTATTCTTCTCAACCCTAATAAAGTTAACAGTTGGGTCCGTATTAGTCGCAGCCTTCGCTATTGCTTCCGACTCTGTCACTGTTTCATACTTAACTCTAAACTTAACAGTATATTCAACGCCAGCCACCATCACTTTTGCTCCAGCATTGTTATACTGTTCAGCAATTTCTGTTGCCACAGCATGTGAAACTTCCGTTTTAGCTTCTGTGCCATAAAAAATCAACTTAGAAGTAATTGTAATTGTTTTTGTAACAGGGTCCATGACTGCAACTCCAGATCTTCCGTCAGGGTCTATTATATTCAACGGATTATTACTCATAGAATTAAATGGGCTTAGATAAGGAAATTCTTTCGCTTTTTCATCCAAGCTCAACCACCTCCCCAACCTGCTATCATAAATCCTCGCTCCAAAGTCATAACTATTCCCCTGCCCTTTGGCCTCATTGTCTTTCTCCATCCCGTTAAACCCAAACCTATAATCCTCATCCCAACATACTTGGGTAGGCACAGTCGTTTGCGTTGAAATAGCAGCGTAATTTACAATAAACATATCAGGGAATGGGAATGGTCCGCTCGGGCTGGTGATTTGTACAATCACATTGCCAGTTGGTGGGCCATTGAAGAACAATTGGATATTCTGCATAGTTCCTGGAGGCATCGCTGGGAAAAACATAGGGAATCCTGGCAATGGTAACAGTGTCATTGGATCCAAGAGGGTAATTAGGATATCATTTTGTCCATAGCTAATGGTTAAATCCAAAACATTCGTTAACCCACCTACACAAGGTAAGGTTTGCTGCGTTCCATCATTCGGTGCATTGCAATTCACCATCATATTATTCGGCCCACCCCACATTATATTGGCCGTATTCATTGGGTTCCATAGCGGAAATGGAGCCATAAAATTATCTTGGTAGGTATAGGCACTGACAATTACATTCTCCGTGCTGCATGCCTGGGGAACAAAAGTTCTATCTGGCATGGGGGAGCCGAAGCTGTAATATCTGTTTTCTCGGTATGTTGTTATTCCAAAGGTCACTTATCCGAAAATAAGGAAAAACTCAGGTAGTTGTGTTTACTTATCTTCAATGTTTTTCTAGTCTGTACTCTAACCATAGGGTTGAGCGTGCGGGCGGGGACGCCCGACACGCTTGAGGGCTTTTAAGAAAAAAGTCCGGAGTTCCTGACTACACGGTCGAAAAAGACGCATTTTCCGAAGGGGAAGGATTTAGGGTGCTTTACTCAATAGTTATCCTGTCCGTTTTTAAAAAAAAACAAAATTCAAGATATTCTGCCAATCAAGGAACATCCACTAGTTTACCAATGTACTTTTCTCTGTCAAAAACCCAAATGACAGAATAGCCGACCCCTCCATCCCCTCCATTAATCACGACATAAACACGGTGATTTCTTTTATCCATCACTACTTTTGTGTGATAATAAAAGTCCCCCGTGCTGTCTCGGCGCATGCCGATATTAAAATTATAAAAATGCGCCCATTCTGCTTTTGGAAATGAAACCTGATTTCCATTGTACCGTACCGAAAATGTATCAAATTCTCGAATTGGTAGGTTGAATCTTGCTCCATACTTAACCTTTGAGTCTATAAATAAAACCTTATCGCCTTGATTTTCGATTTTATGACTTTGCGAATTAAATAGTTGATTCTTAATCAAGATACAATAATCTCCACCAGAATAAGATATAATATCTATGTTCAATGAATCTATCTTCAACAATTCTAAATATTCAAATACTAAAGTATCCCATTTAAAAAGGGATTGGATTAGTTCCTTTTCTTTTATTGAAAATACGGCACTTTCAAGAGAATTACGATGAACATCAGCATTATACTGCTCTAAATATTCAACCACTTGGCCATGATTCTGTGCTTTTAATTCTCCAATAGAATAAAAAACAAGAAGTATAAGGCACATCAAATTATTCCTAGTCATCGATATCCACGCTTAAGTCTACACTATCATTCTCCTCTAATATTGAACGCATTTTGTTATAAAAACTGTTTAGTTTATCGGCACCCTCCTGAATTCCAATACACCCATTTGTACCATTATTATTCGTAAGCATCCGGCCAAGTACAGGTATTAGGCTTGATTTTTTTTCATTTTCCAGTTGGCAGGTAATAGTTCGTCAAGCTGTAGAATGGAGTGGTTGTTTATATTCTGCAATACGTCAGTTAGCCATTC
>Ga0209390_10004748_pt1 | contig 20102 bp, 11 predicted proteins | sample BON01_FD_187212 | JGI IMG/M metagenome (GOLD analysis project Ga0209390, IMG submission 187212) | Freshwater microbial communities from Lake Bonney liftoff mats and glacier meltwater in Antarctica - BON-01 (SPAdes) (version 2) | ecosystem: Environmental > Aquatic > Freshwater > Ice > Glacier...
TTCTTGCCTCCACATAAACCTCTTTTTAATTGTAAAGAAGTATGATTCTATTTGAGGCAACGGTTAGTTAATAGTTCGGGTTTTTATGAGGCAATGCGCGGATTTTCCTAATTCTTAGCTAGCCATGCTTTGATATGGTTTTGAGTATCCAACACTACTGATAGTAATTGTTGATAAAGTGGTTCCAACGACTTCGTAAGCCCTGCTTTTTGATATCGTTCAAGGTATTGGCATGCATATCTCATTTTCACCGTACCGATATACATCGCACCACCTTTCATTTTATGAGCTAATTTTTCGACTTCCATCCAGTCGCCTTCGGCATGAGCTTTTTCTATCTTGCTAATATCTTTTTGTATTTCCTCTGACATCATCATTTGTAACATTTCGCGCAGCATAGCTTCATCGCCAATGCTTTCTTTAGCCATCTGAATATCCAAGTAGGGATATGCGTCAAGGAGAAAGAGCGCTTCTTCTGTTTCTGGTAAATCTCGTCCTAATGTACTGGTAGAATTTGTTGGTACAGGGTTTAGTTCTTTTTCAGGTTCAATCAATGATAGATATGTAGTTAATAGATTCTGCATCAGCGTCTGGTTAATGGGCTTACTAAATATGTCATACATTCCCGACTCGAGTGCTTGGTCTTTAGCACTTGCTTCTACATGAGCGGTGAGACCAACAATGGGCACAGGGTTTCTTTTATTAACTCGTTCCCACTCACGAAGGCGCTGGGTAAATTCATATCCTGATATACCGGGCAGCCCTATATCACTAATTATCAGATTAAAAGGCATCGTTTGAGCTAATTCAAGCGCTTGTTCTCCATCGATGGCACTTTGTACCTGACAACCTGCCTTGGTAGCTACACATTCAGCAACCATTAAGGCAATGTGATTATCTTCCACTAATAATACTAGGGGTGCATTGGGGTTTATTTCAGAAGCTGGAGCAGGGATTTCCTGAATGGATGGAGCGGTTTTTTGGAGTAGGGTAGGGGGCTTAGGTATTATGGCATTAGTGACTTGAGGTGAGCATGTAATAGATTCAATCTCAGCTTCATCCGAGCTTTCTACCACTAAATCAAAATTAAAGTGTGTACCTACTCCAAGTTCACTTTCGAGTGTAACTTTACCGCCTAACAACGCAGCATAGGTCTGGGCAATATGTAATCCCACACCATGACCTGCGTATACGCCTTTGTATGAAGAAACTGCGCGGTGAAATCGGTCAAACACTTTATCTTGCTGATCTTTGGCAATGCCAATGCCTGTATCCACTACAGAGAATCTAATGGTTGCCTCATTGTTATGAAGATTAATTAATTTGGCTTCGATGGATACATGCCCTTTATCCGTGAATTTAATCGCATTGCCTAGAAGGTTTAAAAGAATCCGATGAAGCTTGGTGCGATCACTTTTGATGTAGATAGGAATAGCGGGATCAATATCAATACGTAAATCCAGACCTTTAAGATGCGTCGTGGGACGCTCCAATTCAATGATATCTGTGAGGCATTTACGTAGATCAAAAAACTCCAGACGCAGCGAACTTTCATCAATATTGTCAGCTGAAATAATATCTAATATACCATTGAGGAGTCCTAATAACTGCTCGCCGCTTTCATGTAACCACTGCGCATATTGTTTTTGTTCAGGATTGTTAATATTGTCTATTAATAGTTGTGACATGCCAACCACACCACTTAAAGGTGTTCTGATATCGTGGCTCATATTGGCGATGAATTCAGTTTTGGCATGGTTAGCACTTTCAGCCGCGTCCTTGGCTAAAGTCAGCTCAGATACATCAACGGTAATTCCAACTAGACCGATAATCTGCCCCGCAATGTTTGTAATAGGTACTTTACTCACCAAAACCTGAAGTACCTGGTGCTCTCGGTCAATTAATTGACCGGGTTCATTAATGACAGGTTTACCTGAGGCTAAAATTTTTTCATCAGTAATTTGGTAGTCTCTAGCAAGTTTTTTATCGATAAAAATATCTAAGTCTGTTTTTCCAATAATGTCTTCTGGCGATTTTAAATTCACAAAGTCTGCTGCCATTTGGTTGCAGCCAATGTATTCTAAACTCGTATTTTTCCAATAAATATAACAGGGTATTTTATTGATGATATTTGTTAAGTAATGATAAATTTCATGGATGTAGTCAACCGTGGACACTTTATCATCAAACTGATGACCCGTTATTTTCATGCATTCTTGGCCGATTGTCGATTTGATATGTTTTAATTCACTAGTATCCATATCATATAAAAAATAATAGTTTTGATTATCAATCATCACCGTTTTTCTATGCCATTTTCTAAATTGATTCCCTGTATAAATTGATTCTACACTTAACCATTCACCGCTTGATGACATTAAGGGTGGTAGTTTTAACTTGTTCCAAAAAGTTAGGAATGAAGTATTGTCAAGATCTTGGTGTGCAGAGAGCTTTAATAATTGACGCGAAAAGTCGTTTATATATTGAATGGTTAATTGTTTATCGAGCACAATTAGCCCTATTTCTAATAGCGCGTAAGCTTCGCCATAATGGGGCAGAGCGTTTTTAATATTAATGAAAGATGTTTTTTTCATTTAATATCTCCAAGATTAAACGACTATTTTCAGTATTGAGTATAGTATCATGATTAGCTTTTATTAAATTACAATCAATATTTCCTGCATTGTATTCAGACCAACCGTTTGTCGGATGGTCAATGGATAAATAGTCATCGATGAGTTCTTCCGCTTTGACTAACAGCATATCTTGATTAGTTTTGCTGGGTGAATAATTCAATAGCAATTTCATTCTTAACCAAGCAAGGGAAATAAGTTGTGGTGATAAACTCGGATGAGAGAGTTCAAAATTTTTACGAAAAAGTACCTCGTTAAATTGTTCTTTAGAAAAAATGCACCAACTTTCAATAAGAGCCAGCAAGTTAATGGGTTCTTTTTCTTGCTTTAAAAGGTTAGCTATCTCATAACAAATTGTTCCTCCAAATGAATAACCTATAAGATAATAAGGGCCCTTAGGTTGAATTTTCTTAATGGCCTTCAGGTAATCTTTTGCTAGAGATTGGATGCTAGTATGAGTAAATTTTCCAGTTGCCACACTTGGATCTTGCAAGCCATAAATAGAAAGAGGGTGCCCCCAGCTAGATACAAATGAACTAAAGCAATTAATCATGCCGCTAGCAGGATGAACAAGAAATACAAAAGGGGGCTGCTTATTTGATTGCTTTAAAGGAAGGATGGTATTAATTTCTAAATCGGGATTTTCAATTAGTAGGCTAAAATTTTGAATGGTTGGTTGTTGATATAAATGTTGAATTGATAAAGAACATTTAAATTCTTTGTTCACTTTATCAATGAGTTGTAAGCCTTTAAGAGAATGCCCACCTAGATTAAAAAAATTATCACTGATACCAACACAATCGATACCTAAACTGTCTTGCCATAATTTGGTGAGTCTTTTTTCAATGACCGTTTTCGGTGGTGAATAGGTGGTTTGAATAGTTAATGCATCACGGGGAGTACTTATTGTATGTCTATTGCTATTTTGTAAGTTATTCTGAGTAATCAGGTCGTGCTGATGAAGAGCATAATTAGACACCGCAACATTGGTATACCCGCTATTTATGATTTTTAGAAAGAGATCTTGCCCTTCTGAAGAAGTAATATCATTACCTCTATTTGTAAAGGAAACGGTATTCGTCTTCTCACTACTAACACTCATACCAATGTCTTTCCAAGTATTCCAATTAATACTAATCGCGCAAGGTGTTATAAATAATTCAGAAAGAGGAAATGTATCTAAACAGGCATTGGCAGCCGCATACTCAAACTGTCCGCTCTCTCCTAGTAAAGCAGCTAATGAGGACATATATATGACAAAATCTAAGGAAGTGTCTTGGAATGCTTTTGCAAGATTATAAGTACCTACAAGTTTTGGGCCTAAAACGTCTAGCACCTTATTTTGTGTCTTTAATTGTATTAGCCCACTTCCTGGTACACCTGCACAATGGATAAGTCCATCGATATGTCCGAATTTGTGCTTATAGTCTGAAATGAGATGGCCCACGGCTTTCTCATCAGTTATATCGGCTTGATCCCAATAAATTGTAACATTCGCCCTTTTTAATTTACGAAGAGTTACTATTTTCGAATAATAGAGGTGATGAGGATCGTTACTAATTATTTCCCACTGTTCACTTGGGATAACAGGAGATCGAGAAATCAAAATTAAAGTCAGATTGCTTGCGATTTCAGCTATTTTTTCGCATAACGCTAATGCAATAGCTCCTAAACCGCCTGTGATGAGGTAAATACCATTTTTTTTAAAAACTGCTTGCTGCTGGTAGTCAGTTATAGGTTGAAAATCGAGTTCCCATAGGTAACTGCCTCTCATTGCACTAGCAAATTTCGTCTTACTCCAGTCTTGCCCTAAGAAGTTTATTACCGAAATTGCGTTTTGTTGCTTTGCTGAAAACATAGCTATATCAATATCGATGGAGCGAATAGACATTGATGAATGCTCTTTATTTATCACATTACATGCACCGTGAACTGTCGCATTTACCGGAACAATAAACTCGGCACCAGTAACTTTATGTGTTCCTTTTGTCAAAACAAGGCCTTTTAATGGGATGTTATTTCCCATTATTTGAGTAAAGGACTGAGTCCAGTACATAATGCTGAATAGGCTTAGATTTAGTAACTTAGTTATCTCTGACTCACCCAAGTGTTTCGTTTTTAATTCTTTTAATGAACATAAATGAAGAAAGAAGGGCGATTTCAATGAGGTCTTTATATTTTGTATAAATTTTTCATAATGGTCTTTGCAGGCCGCATTTATTTGATAATGATTAACGTTGATTTCTTGATAAGAGTCATTGGGCTCTATGATGACTACATGGGCTCCATATGAATTTAGCAATGATATGACTGCATCCCCAACTTTTCCTTCATCTTTGAAAATAATCCAACTATGACTGTCTACCAATTTACGTTCTAGTGGTAGGGAAATCAGGGATTTACGAGCCCAAGTTTGATTATAAAGTTTGTGTGTAGGTGTTTGTAAATGATATAGGTCAGGTTCTACCCAATGCCATTGCCTCTGGAAGGGGTAGGTCGGTAATGAGGCAAGTGCTACCTTTTTATTCGTATTGAGTTTTTCCCATAAAATATTTAACCCTTGTAGCCAGGACTCGCCAATAGCTGTCAAAAATTGATGTTTATCACTTGTTTTTTTGTGTCTTCCCGGCAAGAGGTGAGTCGAACGCGGAGAATTAAGTGTTCCTCTTAACTCTTTTACGAAAGAACCTAGGCTATGCCCTAACCCGATTTCAATAAAATAGGGATGTTTGTCCTGAAGAAGGGTTTCAAAGCCCTGACACAATTGTACCGTTTGTCTTAAATGCATGTACCAATAATTGGGATCGATGGCCTGTTCTGCTGATAACCATGTACCTGTAACGTTTGAGACTATAGGAATCACCGGCGGTGACAAAGAGATCTTAGAGAATAGCTGAATAAAGGGTTGTTTAATTTGTTCCATCAAATGGCTATGAAAGGCATGGCTTACCTGCAATTTTTGATAAGGTGTTTTAATCTTTTTAAGGTGATTTTCTAACGCATTTATGGATTCGTTATCGCCTGAGGCAACACAGTGTGACGGGGCATTATGCAAAGCAAGTTCAACCGGTGCAATGCAGCTAAACTGCATGAATTCATCGCGTGTACAGGCTATGGCCAGCATTTCACCAGCAGGTGCACAAGCCATTAAGAGGCCACGCTCACAAACTAATGCCACCCCATCTTCATAGGAGAATATACCAGCTATGCAGGCAGCCACATACTCGCCTAAACTATGGCCAATACATTCATGGGGTTTAATTCCATAATCCATTAAAACTTTTGCAAGTGCATATTCCACAATAAAAAGTGCGGGTTGTGCATATTGCGTTAAATGTAACTCCTCGGAGTCTGGTTCACGGATAATTTGTAATAAGTCACGTTTTAAATATGAATTGGCAATCCTCACACCGCGATAAACATACTCAGCAAATTCAGGCAATTCATCTAATAATTCCATGGCCATGTTTTCGTATTGAGTTCCTTGACCAGGAAACATAAATACCACACTAGGATGTAGGTTGCTATCCAGAATCTTAGGTTGTCTAGTTGTGAAATCGCTAATAATACGCTGCTTATTTTTCCCCACAGCAAAAGAACGCCATTGAAAATCTTCACGTCCGGTTTGCAGAGTGTAAGCGATATTGGATAGCGTGGCATTGCCCTCTCTAGGTGCTGACAAATATGAAATTAATTGATGAGTACTTTCTTCCAGCGCCGTTTTTGTTTTAGCGGAGACCACTAAAAGAGTGTCTTTAGGTTTCTCTTCTGCAGTTGATGTGTAAGGGTTATCGTATTCACTTAAAATCATGTGTGCATTTGTTCCGCCGACACCGAAAGAGCTAATGCCTGCATAACGTTTTTTTCTTCCTATATCCCAAGCGATTAGCTTTTTATTGGCATAGAAGGGGCTGTCTTCAAATGCTAGGTTAGGGTTAGGTTTTTCAAAATGCAATAAGGGTGGAATTTTTTGGTGGTATAAACACAAGGCTGTCTTGATAATACCTGCTATTCCTGCCGCCGTATCCGTATGTCCGATATTTGCTTTAACGGAGCCTAGAGCACAATACTGCTTTTCTTTTGTTTGTTCCCGATACACGGCTTTGAGGGCATCAAGCTCTACAATATCACCTAGTGAAGTGGCCGTTCCGTGAGCTTCAAGGTAAGTAATATCGCCTGCATTGATTTTTGATTCCTCTAAAGCTGCGCTAATACAACTCATCTGCCCACGGGTACTAGGTGCTGCAAAGCCAAGCTTATCGGCACCATCATTATTAACCCCTCGACCTTTGATGACTGCGTAGATAATATTATTATCTTCAATCGCATCTTTTAAGGGTTTTAAAACAATAACCCCTACACCGCTTGAAAAGACAGTTCCATTGGCACGATGAGAAAAGGGGCGACAATAACCATCTTTTGAAACAATGCCGCCGGGTTGGTATAAGTATCCTTTGTCTTGAGGAACTACAATGGAAGCTGCACCCGCTATAGCGATATCACTATGCCCTAATAGCAAATCTTGGCACGCATGATCAACTGCTATCAACCCGGTGGAGCACGAGGTGTTTATATTTACACTGCGACCCTTAAGATTTAAACGATAGGAAAGTTGAGTACTTAGCATGCTCGTGCTGCATGCAATTCGTTGATGCAGCAGATCATTGTCGTTAAGGACACTTGAATTTTTTAAAATATTTTCTTGTAAATAAGTGCTATCTGACATGCCAGCAAAAAGACTTACCGTTTTATCTTGAATTTTGCTGGGTGCAATTGCTGCATGTTCCAATGCTTCCCAAGCACATTCGAGCAGCAAGCGTTGTTGCGGATCGGCAAGGCTTGCCTCATTGGTATTAAATCCAAAAAAGGACGCATCAAATTCTTCAATATGGGATAAAACGCCTCGAACTGGAACATGATTATCGGCAGTATTAGTAAGGCTAGACTTCACGTCAAATCGATCTAAACAATTCAAACCTTCACATAAATTTCGCCAATAATCATTCAAATTATTGGCTTTTGGAAAGCGACAAGCCATGCCAATGATTGCAATATCGGCACTCTGTCTTTTTCGTCGCTTTTTAAAAGTCAAGGCTTCAGCGTTGCCCTCTAAGAAGCGACTCAATTTGTAAATTGACGGATGAGCAAGGATGTCGCCAATCAGTAATTCTGATTTGAGCTCCTGGTTGATCCTGGTACAAGCTTCGGTAATTAGAAGGGAGGATGCTCCTAATTCAAATAAATTTTTTGTTGAATCAATGGTTGTACGATTTAGTAAATTTTGGAAAATTATTTTTATTGTCGTTTCAATATAGTCATCATCAGACGAATCGATATGAAACGACAAATCCGTATGAGGCATTTGCTCAAGTTTTAATTTATCTACCTTTCCAGCCAAAGTCAGAGGCAGGTCATCTACTTTGACGTATTTTGCGGGAAGCATATAGTAAGGCAATTTACCCTTAATAAATTCTCTGACGAGCTCTGCATCAATTACTGTATTTCCATCACTCAAAATCAAATAAGCAGTTAATATTTTATGCGATCCTCCGCCCAGTTCTACAATAACCGATGCCATGGTTATATCAGGGTGTTTCATCAACTCGTTTTCAATTTCGTTTAAATGAATCCGAAATCCACCTATCTTAACTTGATCATCAAATCGACCCAGGCAAAGCAAATCCCCAGATGCTAGTTTTCTTACCTTGTCCCCGGTTTTATATAACCTATTATAGGGCTCTTCGTTTGAAAAAGGGTTTGCGAGAAATTTTTCCTCATTTTCCAAGTTACTATTATGATAGCCAGAGGCTAAGTTAATGCCGCTAATGTAGAGTTCGCCTTCAGTCACTACATGCATATTCTCATCGAGAATGTAAGCTTTAGTATTAGTGACCAGCTGGCCAATACTGGATAAATACGATGTGTCGTAAACTTTGTGGGAATCAATTATTTGACGGCATACATAAGCTGTTGTTTCTGTTGGACCATATCCATTAATTAAGGTTATGTGGTTCTGTTTTTCTATGCGGTATGCGATAAAACGTGCAATTAAAGTGGCATTGACTTGCTCGCCACCAAATAAAATTGTTTTTATCTGGTCGAGAGTATCAGGCGCTGATTTTATAATTTGATGAAGAAAACTTGTAGGTAAAAATAAAAAGGTAACGTTATATTCAACCAGTTTTTTTTTTAACTTATCGTGGTTATACCGCGCCTCATTAGGAATGATGCATAAGGTTGCTCCATTTAACAGACTGCCCCATATTTCATAGGCACTGCCATCGAAAGCTAAACTACTGAACTGTGCAAAGTTGGAGCCTTCCCCGAGTCGCATGGTGTTTTCAAGCATCGTAATATTTATAACTGCCCGGTGGGGAACAATAACACCCTTGGGTTTTCCTGAGGAACCTGAGGTATACATCATGTATAGCGATGCATCATCAGAAGTGATTGGTGTATCTAGATTTGCTTTTGGATGAGTATTGGAATCTAACAGCAGGTGTTTTTCAAGACAGATTTTTATCTTTATGTCATCAAGTTCTGCTGAATAGGTTTCATTCGTAATGAGGAGGGCAGGGGCTGCATCCTCTAGTATTTCCTGCTTTCTCAATTTAGGGGCATGGGTATCAAGCGGGACGTATGTTGCTCCTAGTTTTACAATTGCCAGAATACAAATGATAAATTCAGCTGAAGGATCTAATAACACCGCAACAAAATCGCCGCGATTTACTGATTTTGCTCTTAAACTTATTGCATATTGATTTGCCATATCGTTTAATGACTGATAAGAATACTCACGATTTCCATCTTTGATAGCCAAAAGTTGTGGATTAATTTCAGCTTTATACTCAAAATACCAAAGCACGGAGCGATTGAAGCTATCTTTATTGTGTGGGATATTCACCTACCTGGTACTCCTGCAAAAATTGCAATTGACATTTAATTTCAAGTTGCAATCCAAGCTTTAGCAACCACATGTTTGTTTCTATTATAGTCTCAAAGTATTTTAGCAATTCTTAAATACTTGCAATCTATTAACGACTTATCAGCTATTCTCAGCTAGCCCTGTGTAGCAATACTGGCGTACAGTTTTAATTTTATCTTTCGCACTAAAATTGAATATTCACTATTCAATTTTCATTAGATTAGCAATAATTAAGTACTTTATCCTACCCAGAACATTGTCTGATGCTTACTATAAAAAAACACTTAAGCTTAAAGCCTCTGATAGAGGGATTCAAGCAAGAGCTAGACGATACACCCGATAGAAGACGGAAAAACAGTGTTGATTATCCAATCCTAGATACAGCGCTATCTGTATTAGCCTGCATGTTTTATAAATCAGGTAGCCTATTAAAATTTCAGCGGCTGATGGAAAAGAAGCTTTATAAATGTAATTTAAACACCCAGTTTGGTGTTGAGGAGATACCGAGTGACAATCAGATCCGCACGATTATTGCATCCATACAATCGGAGCAATTTAGTGATGTTTTTAAAACCTATCTCTGCCGTTTGCAAAGAGGGAAGCATTTAAAAAAGTTTTGCTTTGAAGGCAAATACTTGGTAGCTCTTGATGGCACGCAATATCATACATCTGAAGATATTAGTTGCCCCGATTGCCTTGTAAAAAAGAAGAACAATGGCAAGGTAGAGTATAGTCATACGGCACTACAAGCCATTATCTGCCATCCTGATCGAAAGCAAATATTGCCCTTAATGCCAGAACCCATTAATCAACATGACGGTGATGCCAAACAAGATTGTGAAATCAACGCCGCCAAAAGATTGTTACCTAAATTAAGAGCACAACACCCAAGAATGGATTTTATCTGGTTAGCTGACAGCATTTATGCAACCGCTCCCTTTATCAGCATGATTCATGATCATGATGAAGAATATATTTTTAGAATTAAGCAAGGGAACCATAAGTACCTCTACGAATGCCTTGAAGCTGCACCCTACCACAGTCATAAATCGGTGACAGGTGATACTACTATAGCGTATCGCTGGTATGAGGACATCCCTCTTAATAAGAGCTGCACTATTAAAGTGACGGTTATCAAAGCCTATGTCATTACTACAAACAAAGACGGCAAACAAAATTCTACAATCGCTGGGGTCTGGGTGACTAACCTGGCAGTAAATGAAAGCAATATTATCAAAATTACTAAGGCTGCAAGAGCACGCTGGAAAGTGGAGAATCAGTGCTTTAATGCACTAAAAAACTCAGGCTATGAATTGACCCACAACTGGGGGCACGTAAAGGGCGAAAGCTTTAATTTTTACATTTTAACGATGATCGCCTTTTACATCCACCAAATATTTGAACTAACCGACCGATTATTCCAGTTATGCAGAAAAGTGTGCGTTACTTACAGCGATTTATGGGAAGAGCTTTGTGGTTTATTCCGCTTAATGTTATTTGAAAGCTGGGAGCATATGCTCGTTAAATGCATGGAAAATAATGGAGTAGATCCACCTACAACTATCTAGGGTGATTCTTTTTCCAAACTTTATTAACTTAGAGCCGTATACGTTTGTCCAATGAACCATCGTGCGCAATTTAAGAACACCGAAAGCTTCCGACACAGTACTTTTGTGTCATCAAATCCAATATAATTGTTTAAAATACAGGCTAATTTTCCTGCAACAATGATACTTTAAAAAAAGCAATGAAAAGAAGCGACGGAAGTGTAATCTAATTTGTGTAATTATGCTGCTTTATGGTATACGGCTTCCACAATATGCCGCTCACAAATAGTATTCCAATCATTACTATTCACTGCAGCCCTTACTTGCAATAATGCATGAAGACCTTCTCTTGACCAGCGCATGTGCTGGTGTCCCTTGCATCGTTTATTGATTAAACTTTCAACAGTAGATTCTGCCATTTGGCTTGTGAAAATTAAACCTGCATCCTGACGTTTCTGATAATTAGTAATGAAACTCGCGTTATTTTCAATGTAGGTAAGTAGCGCCTGGACTTTACCCTGCTTTTTTTGATCTTCTTGTAAAGAATCTCGTATCGAGCTCAATCGTGCAATTGCCTTATCTGGTAGGCCATTCCATAAATACCATTTGGCACCAGAGAGTCGTTCATTCAATTCTTCTTGCCCAAGGCGGGTATTTTGAAACTTCATCGCGATATGATACCAGTCTAAAATGCGCTCAATGGATTGGCAGTGTTCCTCCAAGGAATCTACGATATTCCAACAATTACTTGCGCCATCACAGAGCGCCGTTATTGTTGTTTCAGAAGTCATCCCCTGTTTAATCGCAGCATTTATAGTCAGTTTTTTCATGGTGTCCTGGCTATCCAATAAGGCTGATGCAGCGCAATGTTTACTAGTTAATTCTCCACGGAGAGTGCTTGCTCCACCTGCTTCCTTATCCTTCCCACCAGTATATTTGATATTTTTTGAATCAAATACTACGGACGTCATCACCTCAAAACTTCGCTTATCTTGTTCAAGGCTAGCCACATGCCCCCCATCAATTTGAACATAAAGATGGGCCACTGACTTAATGCTAACGGGTGGCGCATCAGGATGTTCTGCGATATCTTGACCAACCGTTTCTGTCATACGTTTTATTTTGTCATGATTATTAGTCGATCGAGCTGTATTAGACAGTAAGTTCATGATGTTTTGTGCTTCTCGAAAAGTATGATTTGCACCCAGCTCGCACTGTATTTTAACAAGATCAGGATGCGATGACTCACCAAATAATGAGCGCACACTCGGCGTGCTTGTCCATTTACATAACTTGCATACTTGTCGGATTACAGCTACCTTATGATCAGTAAACACAGAGTGAAAATCAGATTTGATGGAACCACTTTTATAAAGCTTTCCAGCACACTTTGGGCAGACAGCCAGTTCATCTTTAAGGTAAATCGATTGTTTATTGAGAAGCTGTTGTTGAATATGCCTGAGTAAATCAATCTGCTCTGAGTGACGAAGGCCAAGATCAATAATGGTATTAGGCTTAATAACGATTTTTGTCATGACGATTTCTTTACCAATTACGTCGCCTGTATCATTAAGTGATTCAACTATTACTCTGATTTGATGAGTCATGGCCGTCGTCTTTATAGAAAAATTAATGTCCTTCGAGTATACACCATATATCTAATTACACAAATTAAATTACACTTCCATAAGCCGGTGTGATAAGACCTATTTTTTCTGTCAGTAAGGTAACAATCAATGGCATACTGCCACCGAATAAGGCATTTCCTAAGTTATAAGAAAATGCTATGCCACTGTAACGAACGTTCACAGGGCAATTTTCAACAATGGCGGTTAAAGTGTTCCCTTGTTCTAATGAACTTAGAATAGTTGCTGTACCTAAAGATAATAGCGCTAATATTATGGATTTGATCTGCAGTAAATAAAAGCAGGGTAAAGCCAAAAATATTATAGCTATAGAGGTGATTATGAGCATTTTTTTTCGGGTAAAATAATCACCGCACATGCCTGCCAAAGGAACAGTAAACAGCATTATAGTTAACATAGAGCTCTCAATGATTAATGCATCCGACAATGAAAATCCAATATAACGTTCTAAATAAATAGGCATATACCCAAAAAACATATAATAAAATGTTGAGCCCATACAAGTAAGTCCTAAAATTTTCAGCAATTGGTAGGGTGCGAATTTAATAGCCGCAATAAATGGAATGGACTCAAGGAGATGCTTTTTTTGCAACTGTGAATAAACTGGGGTTTCAGATAATTTAAACCGATAGTAAATAATTAATGAGCCAGGTAACCCTATAAGAAGAAAGGGCAGGCGCCATGCCCAATCGGTAATCGCCTCTTCGCTAAAAAACAAATGAAGTAGCATCAGTGTTAATGTAGCTAATAAAAAACCTAAATTCGCACCTATTGCTGCAAAACTCGTGGTAAAACCCCGTTTGTTAAGTGGCGCTGATTCGGCAAGGTAGATTATTATTCCACTGTATTCCCCACCAATAGATACACCTTGTATTAAACGAAGTAAGATGAATACGATTGGAGCAGTTAATCCTATCTCTTCATAGGATGGAATAACACCCACCAAAAAAGTGGATGTAGTGATAATTAAGATAGAAATTCTTAATGTTTTTGCACGGCCGCGAGTATCTCCAAAATAGCCAAAAAAAATACCACCTAATGGTCGACAAAGAAAGCCAGCTGCAAATACGCTTAAAGCCTCAATGGTTGCATTGAAAACTGATGATTGTGGAAAAAATTTTGCACCTATTATAGGCGCCATAAAAATAAAAAGGCCAAAATCAAACCATTCGATGGTATTGCCCAGACTCGAAATGAGAATTTCTTTTTTTATCAACTGATACCCACTTTAGGCTATTATTAATAAATTCAATATACATGCATCCTTAAAAATATAAACGCTATTTAATTGAAATGGTATTTTGCACATTAAATTTTCATTTTTGGGCGAACCCGGCTTAATCCTCCATCGACGGCAAATACTTGCCCAGTAATCCAATTATTTTTAGGGTCTAAAAGAAAAACAATGGCGCGAGCAATATCTTCTGGGGTACCAATGCGGTCTAGGGCATGCATTGCTTTCGATGTGTTGAAAGCCAAAGTATTTGAAACAAGATGGGCAGTGAGTGGGGTATCAGTCATGCCAGGTGCTACCACATTGAAGCGTAAATTTAAATTAGCATAAGTGGATGCTGCAGATTGCGCAAGTCCGACAATTCCTGCTTTAGCAGCTGAAATTGCTTCATGATTGGCGATCCCAACAAGTGCGGCAGCTGATGAAATCAGTACTACAGAGCCTCCACCCCTCATATACATTCCGGCTGCACGCACCGTTGCAAATGACGTTGTTAAGGAAGAATCAATAACAGCTTGATATTGCTCTTTTGAAGTAGTATGTGCGCTTTTTAATAATAAAGAGCCAGCAAAGTTAACAACGCCATCTATAGGGCCCGCTTGTTTAAATACCTCGTTGACCGCATCAAAATCAGTCGCATCCAATAATGCATTAGGTTGAATCTTGCGGTTATCTCGAGCAGTAGTAAATACAGTGTCTCCCTGAGATTTTAAAGCATTAACCACTGATTGCCCTATAGAGCTGCTCGCTGCAATAACTAAATAGTTCGCCATAATTTAATTTTACCTTTTAAATATGTTATTCAAACAAAATAAGCAATTTATTATTTATTCGACAATTACATAACGACTTTAAATAAACATCGCTTATTGACCAAGATTTCTGGTAATTTAATTTGACGTAGTCAAGCAAATGCACACACTTGGTTAAGAAATTTTTTTCATTCGTTTCCCCACTCTCTTTCAAATTTATTTGGATTCATATACCCAATATATCCACCTGTGTCAGGCTAGTTGTCACTCCTAATTAAATTCAATTACGAGGGGCGATGAGGTGACCTATGAGAAGCTTGATCATGCCCCGGGAAATAGGACAGTTTGCTAAGCGACCATTTTAAGTTCAAACGATTCAGGGGTTTCATAACCGATCCTCGAATGAAGTCGTTTTCGATTGTAATATATTTCAATGTATTCGAACACATGACTTTTAGTAAGCGCTCTTGTTGTTAGTTTTTCGCCATGAATGGCCTCAACTTTGAAACTATGATTCCAGCTTTCCATGGCAACATTGTCAAAACAATCGCTCCCCTCTCTGCCAGCGACATTGAGACAAAAATAAGGTAAAACTACTTCCATGAGGGCGGTAGTATGCTTTAACTTATCCCTAATTTCTTGGCTTACTCGATCAGATAAGGGCGTTACGAGCATCATTCACGCCTCCCTGCTTCGTCATCCCTCTCCCACTCGGGATTGATATTAACTCCGTGAATTGAATAGGCAAAGTCTACTCGTCGCGATGCTCCTGCGTTCCACCTTGCCTATTCAATTCACTCCATTAAATCAATTTTTTGCGAATGGGAGAGAGATGACGAAGCAGTTACGAGGAATTAAGTTTATTTCGTCTCTTAAAATGAATTCGCTACACTCATGAGTGGTTAGATAGCGATGGGTTCAGGAATCAAAAGCAGCTTGAAAGGGGGCTTTGTTTCCTAGCCCATAAACTGCTTATTTTATGGGCTAGGAAACAAAGCCTCAGTTTATTACACTTCCTTGATAACAAGCCAGGTAGCGTTGACTGAGATCCGCTGGCAAGTTGACAGTGTCGAAAATATTAATGATAACCATCGTGGCCTGTTTTACCTTTAAATACTCGATAAGCATAGATAGTATAGGCAAATAAAATTGGCAACATAATTATTACACCGATTAAAAGAAAACGTAATGTTGAATCCGGGGCTGCAGCTTCCCATAACGTGACTTGATGCGGAACAAGATAAGGATACAAACTAAAGGCTATACCTATGTAGGAACATAAAAAAATAATTATACTAAATATAAAAGGCTTGTACTCATCTCCTTTAGATAAGCTCTTCCAGGTAAGAAAAACCATTACAGCAGTGACCAGCGGCAATGGAGCCAGATAAAATATATTGGGAAAGCTATACCAACGATTGAAAACTTCATTACTGTGTAAAGGAGTCCAAATACTAATAAAAACAAGAAAAAAAGAAACTAAAACCAGCAAGCCTTTTGCAGAAAAAATCATTCTTTTTTGTAAGCGTTTTTCGCTTTTTATAATCATCCACGTAGCACCCAAAAGGGCATAGCCGCAGACCAGAGCAATTCCTGTTAATAAACTAAAAGGGGTCATCCAATCAGCGTTATTAATAATAATCAAATTTTTATTTACCTGAAATCCTTGGACAAAGCAGCCTAAAATGACTCCTTGAAAAAAAGCTGCCGCAATCGAACTAATAGAAAATATCCAGTTCCATAAATACTTTTCTTTTTCAGCTTTAAAACGAAACTCAAAACTGACACCTCTGAAAATGAGAGCCACTAACATCAACATGATCGGCATATATAAAATAGGTAATAATAAACCATATACTTTAGGGAATGCGCCATAGAGCATCGCACCGCCGAATACCAGCCAAGTTTCATTGCCATCCCATACTGGGGCAACTGAGTTCATCATTTGATCACGGTCTCTTTCATTTTGAGTAAAAGGAAATAAAATACCAATGCCTAAATCAAAACCATCTAAAACTACATACATGATAATAATGAACGCAAGAATTCCTGCAAAATAAATGGGCAGCATAATTATTTATCTCCTGGACTATTAGTCATGTATTGAAATGCATGGTGCTCCGAACCTTCAACAACTTCAGGACCAGTTCTAATAGACTTAAATAAATAGACGAGATAAAAACTAAAGACAATACCATATGCTAAGATCAATAAAACAAAAGAAATTATCACTTCTTCCATGCCTATCGCAGATACAGCATCTTTAGTTTTCAACAAATTATACACAACCCACGGTTGGCGTCCCATTTCGGCAGTTAACCAACCACAAATACTTGCCACGAACCCTAATGGTGCAATAAGCAAGCACCAACGTAAAAACCATTTCGTATGATGTAATTTATTTCTTATTCGCAAAAATAAAGCAAGAATTGTGGTGAGTAACATTAATAAGCCTATAGAGACCATAATACGAAAAGTAAAAAATACACTGGCAACCGGCGGTTGCTCTTCAGGACTAACTGATTTTAAACCAAGCAGCTCACCATCCCAATGGTGGGTATTAATTAAACTAGCAAGACCTGGAATTTCAATAGCATATAAATTTCTTTGTTGACTCTTTGAAGGAATTGCAAAGAGGACTAAAGGGGCGCTTTTTTGAGTTTTCCAGTTAGCTTCAATGGCTGCAGTTTTGAGAGGCTGATATTTTTCAACATTTACGCCAACCACATCGCCAATATAAATCTGTATTGGCATGATCAATAGTGCGGCCCACATAACGAAAGAGAGACAAATTTTTGCTGTTTTAATGTGCTTATTTTTTAATAAGTAATAACTAGCTACTGCGGCTATGAAAAAACACGTAGTTACATAAGAGGCAAGAACCATATGAATAAAACGAGGAATAAAAGAAGGGTTAAATACTACCTGCCACCAACTTTCTACTACATATTTTCCCTGAATTACTTCATAACCAAAAGGAGTCTGCATCCAAGAGTTAGCAGACATAATCCAAAAAGCAGAAATAGTAGTACCAATAGTTACTAAAATAGTCGCTGAAAAATGCCACCCAGGAGGTACTCGTTTCCATCCAAAGAGCATAACCCCAAGAAAGCCGGCTTCTAAAAAAAATGCAGTTAAAGTTTCATAAGCAAATAAGGCTCCTAATATATTTCCAAAATCTGAAATAAAAGGCCCAAAATTAGTTCCTAATTGATATCCAAGAACAATTCCTGAAACAACTCCCATTCCAAATGTTAATGCAAAAACTTTTGTCCAAAACTTACAAATAGCAACATATACTGGATTTTTATTTTTAAGCCAACAAGCTTCCATAATCACTAAAAAAACTGCAAGACCTAAGTTTAGTGTAGGAAATAAAATATGAAATCCGATACTAAATCCAAATTGCGCTCTCGACAAGATGTCAACCATCATAATAAATGTCCTAATTTAGCACATTAAAGTAAGCTCATAGAGTACACTAATTATTGATGTGGTGCCGCTGGGGCACCGTCAAGTTGTGTAAAAAAAAATGCCGCGTTTAGGTGAATAAGAGCGATATCCAAAATTTCAGGCACATTTTGCCTGTATAACAATTTTTTGCCACTGATCCCATGCAAAAATCAGGTGCTTGCGCTGATCACTAGCGACCATTTTATAACGATGAGCTCCAAACAAATTTCTTATTTGCCCGTGGACTGGTAAAAATCGCTGCGCCTGTTTTGGCGATTTAAATTTCCTCATTTGCTTTTCTTTCTGCCGAGTAGGTTGATGTGAATTCTCAGCACGATTATTCAATCCTTTGTGCTGACGATGTTCCACACCAGGCAGTATTTCTTTTTTAACAGCACCATAGCTTGGGAGTTTATCCGTGAGGCGTTGTTTCCTAGCCCATAAAATGAGCAGTTTAGGATGATTAGTTAGGAACCGTGATATCGTTAGCGGGATAACTAAGGCTCTTATTTTGCGACACCATCATGCCCAAGAAATACGCTGAGAAAAAAGGATGGAAGGTTCCGAAACAAAGCTATAAGTTGAGTAATTGGTCTGAATACAGTGATGCATTGCGTCGTCGTGGCGAGATTGATGTTTGGTTATCGGAAGAAGCTATCTCATTGTGGTATGCAAAGGAATGAGTCTATGATGGCACTGGTACACCAAAACGTTTCAGTGATTTTGCAATCATCACCTGCCATGAAATACACCAAGTGTATCGATTACCCCTTCGCCAAACAGAAGACTTTATCAACTCTCTATTTCGGATTATGAATATAGCGCTTGTCTGTCCTGATTTTAGTTGCCTGAGTAAGCGCCTTGCCAAGCTCGGCATCAAGGTTCCCAAGCATAAAAAAACAGGGTCGCCCGTTGACGGAGTACATGCTATAGCCTTTGATTCTACTGGTTTGAAGCGGTTTGGTCGTGGTGAATGGCATCAGCAAAAATATGAGCTATCAAACAAGGCGAGTTGGCGAAAGTTACATGTTGCTGTGAATCAAAATCACTATTTTGAAGCCTGTGTGTTAACGGATCGATTTAGTCATGATGACCAGCAAGTGGAGCCATTACTTGAGCAAATTATCGACAAAATTGACCATTTTTCAGCCGACGGCGCGTATGATGAGACACCCGTATATAATGCGGTTTCCAATCATTCACCTGCTGTTGCCATCGTGATTCCTCCCCAGTCAAATGCTGTTTTAAATGATAAAGCCGCTCCTCAGCGCAATAGCAACATTATTGAAATTGCGGCTCGTGGCAGAATGATTTGGCAAAAAAACAGACAGTACGAGCGGCGAAACTTATCGGAGCTTGGTGTGCAGTGATACCAGCGTATTCTTGGTAATACGATGCATGCTAGGGTCATTATTAACCAAGAACAAGAGGCGATGATTGGCTGTGGGGTGATTAATAAAATGACATCTTTAGGAATGCCTGCAAGCTATAGATCCGCCTAAATTTTGAAGAAGACTCAAGGACGTCAGGTTAGGAAACAAAGCCTGCCTGAAATGCGATTTCAGTTGGTCGATGCCGAGAATCGGTACTTCATGGCTGAGCGATTTTGTTACAGTGGCTCAATAGATGATTGGATCATTATATGCGAGCCAGAGAGGTTAAGTAATTTAGTTAAATATATTACGCACCTTGGTAAAGATTCTTTCTATGAATTATCTCTTTATTAAAATCCCGATTCCGGTTGACTAAAAACTGTCCGGAAATTTCGACGGTTGCCGGCTAGACCCCCGTGCGACACGAAGTCGCCACAAGAGCTGTGGTACTCAACAAGGATGCGATACCACCATCCATACGGCTGGATGAACCTACGACCCTGAATAAAGAGCGGGTCGGACAAAGTAGCGAAGCACGA
>Ga0209390_10004749_pt1 | contig 20100 bp, 9 predicted proteins | sample BON01_FD_187212 | JGI IMG/M metagenome (GOLD analysis project Ga0209390, IMG submission 187212) | Freshwater microbial communities from Lake Bonney liftoff mats and glacier meltwater in Antarctica - BON-01 (SPAdes) (version 2) | ecosystem: Environmental > Aquatic > Freshwater > Ice > Glacier...
TAATCTAACTTAATACTTATTAAGTTATTATCTTTAAATTAAAAAATATGTAAATTTATTTTTTAGTGCAAATTAAAATATAAATTATATTATTAACTAAATAAACTATACTTATAATATATAAACTACGCTTATTTATTAGAGGATAAGTCCATTATAATAATAAAAAATATAATTTAACAAATAATATTATAAAAACAATAATAATTAAAATTATAATGGGATTATCCTTAAATAAATGAGCGTGGTTTATATATTATAAGTATATAGTGCCTTGATATAGTAGTAATTTAAATATTATGAATTTGACAGAAGGAACACCACATATACTAGGACGCAAATCATGAACAAAAGAACTTAACCGTTATTATATAGTATATATTTTAATGTAATATTAAAATATAGTTTGAATTTAATTATTTAATTTAATTTAATTAAATAATTAATAATTAATAATAAATATCTACTTTAAATATAATTAACGTCACATAAGTTCAAGGCTTTTAAAAGCTCTTTTGATTTATCAATTTATAAATACGCCCGTTTATTTAAGGATAAACCTAATAAAATGATACTTAAAAAAACTAGTAAAAATATAAAACAAAATAAACATATTAATAATATTAATAATATTAAGAAACATACTAAAAAATTTACAAAAAAAAAACATAAATTACAAAAAGGTGGTAATATTAAAGAACAATTTGAATTAAAACCATTATCAGATTTTGATTATGATAAATATAAATTATCTAATTATATGAATGATAATATTAATTGGGGTAAAATGCCAGGTCCGCCACCAATGCCTACGTGTAGTATTTTATAAATATTAGTTTTATATTTTATTTTTAATTTTATTTAAAATAATTATAATGTTAATTTTATTTTATTAAAATATATAAGTAAAATAAAGATAATTATAATTGTAATATAAAAATGTATACCATTATAAATATGTTTAAATATACATATTTAATATATCCAAATCTATGTAATAATAAATATAAAGTAAAACAATACAATAATGTAGAAAACAATACTACTAATAATAAATCAAATTTATATTTTAAATCATTATCAAATATTGAATATGATAAACATAAATTATCTAAATATGCAAATACTAATATTAATACTAATACTAATTATCTAATAGCTTCTGATGCGCCATCAGTTCCACCACCTTGCACTATTTTATGATTTATGATTTTACAATTTAATAGTAATAGTAATAGTTCATAATTTAAAATTAAATGTTAAATTTTAATTATTAAAATCTATAAATAACATAACTAAAAAATTAAAATAATAAAAATGGTTGTATTTATAACTCTTTTACCAAATATATACTGGGTTTATAATAATCCACATAATCTTAAAACTACAAATGAATATAAAATAGAAATGAATAAATTTATAGAACATAATAATATTAAAACTATCATTGAATTAGATGAAAAATTATCATTTTGGAAAAAATCGAGCGATTATATAAATGAAATTAAACTACAAATTGAAAAAGATGAATTTTCAAAATTATATACTATTTTAACCAAATTAAATGATATTATTAAACAAAATTATACTAATAACACACCTCTAATAATTTCTACTTATAATAGTAAATATATAGAACTCGGATTATCAATATGGATTTATTTTTTTAATAAAACTACAGGTCTTTCTTTTGATAATGTTATAAAATTATTAGCTATTAAAATTATTGGTAATATTAAATTAAGCGACCCACTAAAAAAATTCTTTGCTTTTTTAAACTTAAATAATCTTTCTGGGAAAACATAATTTAATTATTTTAATATTTTATTATTTTTGTTGTTAATTTTATATTTTTATTAATTTTTATTAATTTTTACAATACTTAATATCCTATTGTTTTCCACATAACAGTATGTGATCTTGTGCTATCTTGATTATATAATCTAATAGTTGATGCAGATATAATTTGTGCTTGGCCGTATGTAAAATTACCAAATGCACCTGCTTTTGGTTCAGAACTAACTTGTGCTATAGCAAAATAGGTTAATGTTGATGCATAAGGTAAATTTGTAATATTAATAGTGCTATCAGCACCAACTGTAGTTTGACCATAACAAATTTGTATTTCGTTTATATTTGTAAATTCTGATTTACTTGAACCATAATAGCGATATAAAGAATTTGATGAGGAAAATAAATTATATCCTTTATATTCTTGTTGACGTGTTTGTTTTATACCTATTAAACCAAATGCTGTTCTAGCAGTCCAATTAATTAAATCATAACTAAAATAACCAGTATTTATAATCCATACATTATTATTCCAATCAATTCGAGCAATAGCAGAGCTAGTAGGTGTTGGACATGATACCCAATTTATACCATCAGAACTTTTAGCTATTGATGTGGCATTACCATTAGTACCAGCAGTTCCAACACATACAAAAATAGTACCATTCCATATAATTTGACTATAACCATTTCGTATAAAATTTAGTGAATTTGATATACCATACCAAGTAATACCATTGTAACTATATATAATAGAATATAATGGACTATTGGTATTCAAATTACCTGATGCTATATATATGTCACCATTACCACAAATAGAACTAGTATCAACCATAAATGACACAGCATTTGATAATTTGAAATTAATACCATTATAACTATAGCCTACAACACCCATACCGGCACCATAATTCATACTTCCTCTTAAATAAATTTTATTATCATAAAATAAATCATCCATTCTAGTATTCGGTTGTTTTATCCAATTAAATAAATCATAACTATAATATCCTGTATGAATGCTATCGTTATACATAAAATATTTATTCCAAGTATATAATAAATTACCTCCTGGACCAAACCAGTTATCAGCTAATTCATCTGGAAAATTTGTTATAGGTACTAATACTTTCCATTTTATTCCATCATAACTATATAACAATGGATCATACAAAGTTCTAAATACGCCAGGTCCTCCAACTATTGCTATCCACATATTACCATCATACATTAAATCACCTATACCCGTAGCATTAGCATATCCTGTCTGATTATATCTATTATGCCATCTCAACTGTTCTACGTTTTCTTTTAAAACTGAAAAATAATTAATACCATCATAACTATATCTTATTGGAGCATTTATAGTACTTGATAGTCCACCTGTAATAACCATATTGTCACTATTATAATATGGCGTTACAGGTCCTTGTGGGCCTGTATCTCCTGTTGTTCCATATGTTCCATTAAGACCTGTTGGGCCAGTATTACCTGTATTACCTGTATTACCTGTATCACCTGTATTAAATTTGTCTCCGGTTTGACCTGTTGGACCAATATTACCTGTTGCGCCTGTTAAACCAGTATATATATTAGATGAACCAGTATTACCAGTATTACCAGTTGGTCCAGTTGCTTCATTTGCCGATAAACTTGTATTTATATAACTAATTGATGTTCCCCTAAAATAAATTGTCATACTTTGAGGACTTTCAACACTATTTGAAAAATCAGCATATATTTTTAAAAGATATCTATATGTTTTATCTGGTAATACTGTATTAGGAGCATAAAGTGAATATGATAATATATTTAAATCAATATAAACTTGAACCGCACTACTAGAATTACCTTCTACTATTAATACTTCAGAACTAGAATTAGCTGTTGCATTAATATAGTAAAGTTTTGTATAAAATTTAACTGATTCATCATCAGATGCTAATGTATATAAACGAGTTGTCCATAAACCACTTAATAATATATTATTATTTAACAAATTTGCTGGTGAAATAAATGAACCCATTAAAACACCACTTATATTACTTTTTGTGCCTGATGTGATTGAGGTTTGTTGATTTATGGTTATTTTAAATACCCCTGCACGCATTGATATAAAAGTATTCCAGGATACAGGATGAAATCTAACATAACGTGCTTGTATTGAGGAATTAAATGTATTTTCTACTTTTGTGCTACTGTCTGTATTTCCTGTAAAAATTTGAGCACTGCTTATATCTGTTGTTGTTCCTGATGTTGTTATAAATAAATAAGTAATATTATTTATTGAAAATGATACTTTATATGAAGTAACCCATTGATTAACATTATTACGACCTTGTGTAATACCTCCTGAAACAGTTTTAGTAGTATCTAAATCTATAGTCATATATTGTGATGTATTATTAGTTGCTACTGTCCACCCTTGTACTGAATCTAATATAGACCTTGCGAATCCTGTTCCAATACTACTAGAATTAAATACTGACGAATATGAACGTTTATTTTCATGAGGATTTAAAGTCTCACCATTATCTAATAGTTTAGGATCACTTAATAAATTTCCATTATTAATTGGAGCAGTTCCACCATCTGTGTCTAAATATAAATTTAGTCCGTGAATACTTCCATTTAAACCCGACATACCTGTATAAGGTCCTGTTGGTCCAACATAACCTATACCTGTTGGACCTGTAACGCCTGTTATCCCAGTATAACCAGTATAACCAGTATATTCTACACCAGTTGGACCAGTATTACCAGTGTTTCCAGTTGGACCAGTATTACCTGTATTACCTGTATTTCCAGTATTTCCAGTATTACCCGTAAATCCTGTATTACCTGTAGGACCTGTATTACCTGTAGTGCCCGTATTACCTGTATTACCTGTATTACCTGTTGGACCCGTATTACCTGTATTACCAGTATTTCCTGTATTACCAGTATTACCAGTATTACCTGTTGGACCCGTATTGCCTGTTGGTCCTGTATTACCAGTATTACCAGTATTACCAGTATTACCAGTATTACCAGTTGGTCCAGTATTTCCTGTATTTCCTGTATTACCTGTATTACCTGTGTTTCCAGTATTACCAGTATTACCAGTTGTACCTGTGTTTCCAGTGTTACCTGTATTTCCTGTGTTTCCTGTATTTCCTGTGTTTCCAGTATTTCCCGTGTTTCCTGTGTTTCCTGTATTTCCTGTTGGGCCGGTATTACCTGTGTTTCCTGTGTTTCCTGTGTTACCAGTTGGGCCAGTGTTACCAGTATTACCAGTATTACCAGTATTACCAGTATTACCAGTATTACCAGTTGGACCTGTATTACCTGTATTACCACTAAATAATTTAACAATTTGTATTTTATTAGTATTTAATATATTAGCAATATTGCCACCTATTAACTGAGATTGAGTAGAATTGTGTTTTGTCCATACTTCAAAAAAATCATTAGAGTTTAATTTGAAAATCGTGCTTGCGCGACAGGTTAATCCATTATTTTCTTTTTTATTATAAGATAAACCATAACGTTCATTAGATACATAATTAATATCATTAGAATTTAAACTTACATATGATAATCTAATTCTATCTCCAGAATCATTATCAATATCACTATAAACAACTTGATAATTAATAACAACTTCTATTATTTCATTTGTAATATTTGTAAAACGAGTTCCACCATCAATCTCCTCAAATCCAATATCTACTAAATCATTACTTATAGTATCTATTGTATCAAATAAAACTTTTGTAATTGTATTTTTTAATATAGTTTGTGGTGTAGAATTTCTTAATGCTAATTTTAATTCTTTTAAATTTTGATGACCTACTTTAGGACCCATAATACCAGTATCCCCAGTATTTACATATAATCCTGAAATACCAGTTGGACCTGTATTACCAGTGGTCCCAGTAACTGCAGTTGTTCCAGTATTACCAGTAAAACCCGATTTAACTTGATAGCCGTGTAATCCTATTTCACCTTGAAGACCTGTTGGACCAGTATTATTCATATAACCTTGAACATAAGTATCTCCTTGTAATACAATATTTAAATTTGAATGACCTATAGTTATTGTTTCACTATTAGAATCTATTAAAAATGTTCCAGATCCGTCACTATGAATTATATAAGTATCATTATTATCTAATTCAATATTGTTTGCTTTTATAGAATTAAATAAACTCATTATTAATTATTATTAATTATTAATTATTAATTATTTAGTATTATTACTTATTAATAATACTAAATAATTAATAATTAATAATAATTAATAATAATTAATAATAATTAATAATAATTAATAATTAATAATAATTAATAATTAATAATTAATAAACAAAAATATTATTTAAATTCTTAATAACCAACAGTATTCCAAACAACAGTTCGTGTAGCATTTTCTTGATTATAAACTTTAATAGATGAACCTGATATGATTTTTGCTTGTCCATATGTAAAATTTGAGGTTGAAACAGTTGTATTTGTTTGTGCTACAGCAGTATAAGTTGTAGCACTAGTATATGGTAAATTAGTTATTGTAACATCACTTTGTGCTGATATTGAAACTTGACCATAACAATTAATTGGTGTTTTAACATATGTAAAATCTGTTATACTTGACCCATAATTCATATAAATAGGATTTGAATCTGGGTATAAATGATGTCCTAAATATGGAAATATACGTTTTGTATTACTAGTAAATACATTATGACTATGATTTACTGTAGTCCAAGTAATTAAATCTGGACTTGTATAAAACGTTGCACTATTTAATGCTAAAATCCATTTTTTACCATTCCATGAAATTGACTTACATTCAGATGCTGTTGGTGATGTTAATAAATTAGTCCATGTTATACCATCTAAACTTGTAGCTATTGGGGTAGCATCACTATTCGTTCCTTTACTACCTACACATACCCATCGCGAACCATTCCACAAGATATCATTACCTGTATTAATGAATGTTAAAGAATTAGTAACTGCACTCCAAGTAATACCATCTAAACTATAAGCAAGAGAATTTGTATTGCTACCACACGCACCCCATCTTATACCATTCCAATCAAATTTATTACAACTACCTGTAATTGTAACATTACCTGACGATGAACTATACCAAGTTATAGCATCATAACTATAACTAATAGAACTTGTTCCTGCACCTGAGACAATACCTCCTGCTAACCATGTTTTACCATTATAATATACAGAATTAACAGTATTACCAGCAATTGAACCTATATTTGTATTATTATACCATTTCACACCATTATAACTATATATAATAGGATTTGTTTCTTTACCTGTTAAAATCCATCTATCAAAATGCCATGCTACTGATATTATTGCGTCAGAACCACCTGCATAAAAAATAGATATATTTGATAATTCATACCATAGTATTCCATTATTACTATAAACAGCAGTATTACCAGTGGCTATCCATTTATAACCATTATATTTTATATCTTTTATATTAGTAATTAAAGCATTAGAATTGGTAACTGTTGTAAATGTTGAATTATCATAAGTATAAGATAAACTTGAAGAACCAGAACCACCTAAAATATTCATATATTCAGTTGTAGATGTATAGCCAATATTCCCTATATTACCAGTTGCTCCTGTAATTGCTCCTGGACCCGTGTTACCAGTATTACCAGTATTACCAGTATTACCAGTATTTCCTGTTGCTCCTGTTGTAACAATTGAACCATTCATACCAGTATGTCCTGTTAATCCTGTTGGTCCTGTTGGTCCTGTTTGACCTGTTGGACCAGTATTACCAGTATTGCCAGTGGGACCAGTTTTTTCATTTACAGGTAAAGTAGTATAAACACTACTAATATTATTATTTCTAAAATAGATACTCATACTTTGTGGATTTTCAGAACTATTTGAAAATACCGCATAAATTTTTATACGATATCTATAACTTATATCTGGCAATACTGTATGTGGAACAGTTAATGAAAAAGGTACTATATTTAATTCAGAATACACTTGAACAGCACTACTTATACTTCCTGATGCTATTAATACTTCTGTAGAAACATTTTCCGAAGCATCAATATAATAAAGATTACAATAAAATTTTACTGATGTATCATCAGATGCTAATGTATATAAATTAATTTTCCATATCCCACCAATTAATATTAATTCATTCACAAAATCAGTTGGTGTTGTGAATGTTCCCATTAAAAAAGCATTATTATCACTTTGATTACCTGATTTTATAATAGGTTGTGGGTCTGTATCAATTATAACAGCAGAACGTAATCTAATATGACCATTAGAACTTACTGCATAACCCGTTTGACCAGTAAGTACTGGATGAAATCTAACATATTGTGCTTCAAAAGTAGAATTAAATATTATTGTTATCTTACTATTAGTAGCATGTGTAAGACCCTGTAATATTTTTGCTTCATCAATATCAGTTGAAGATCCTGTTTCAGTTATAAATAAAAAAGTTATATTATCAATAGAATATGATATTTTAAGTGTGTGAACCCACGTGCTCCAAGTTGCTTGAATAATAACACCTTTTACTGTTTTTGTAGTTTTTAAATCAAGTTTCGTCCATGCAGGATTATTTCCCCCTTCAGTTCCCCATTGGTCACCATCTAACATACCATTATCATAACCTGCTTGTCCTCCACCCCAAATAGATGAAAATGTTCTATTTGCTTTTATAGTATTAATTATAAATTCATTTTCTATAGAATTATTAATATTATCTTCAATAACACTATTATTTACAGGAGCATTTCCACCATCAGAATCAAAAAATAAATCTAAACCTGTTGAAACACCACTATATCCAGTTGGACCATAATAACCCGTTGCGCCAGTTAACCCAGTTGGACCAGTATTTCCAGTATATCCAGTCCATCCAGTCCAACCAGTCAAACCAACACCTGTATTACCTGTTGGACCAGTATTACCTGTTGGACCTGTATTTCCTGTATTACCTGTATTACCTGTTGGACCTGTATTACCTGTATTACCCGTTGGACCTGTATTTCCTGTATTACCAGTATTTCCAGTTGGTCCAGTATTTCCAGTTAGCCCTGTATTACCTGTATTTCCAGTATTTCCAGTTGGACCAGTATTACCAGTGTTTCCAGTATTACCTGTGTTTCCAGTTGTGCCTGTATTACCTGTATTACCTGTATTACCTGTATTACCTGTATTACCTGTTGGACCTGTATTACCTGTATTACCTGTATTACCTGTATTACCAGTATTTCCAGTATTGCCAGTATTGCCTGTTGGTCCAGTATTGCCAGTGTTGCCAGTATTTCCAGTATTTCCAGTATTACCTGTATTTCCAGTATTACCTGTATTTCCTGTACTACCAGTATTACCTGTGTTTCCTGTGTTTCCACTATTACCAGTATTACCTGTGTTTCCAGTTGGTCCTGTATTACCTGTGTTACCTGTGTTTCCTGTGTTTCCAGTATATCCTGTATTACCAGTATATCCTGTTGGGCCAGTATTACCAGTAACACCAGTATATCCAATTATTAATTTAGTTATTTGTATTCTATTTGAATTTGATATATTAGCAATTTGACCACCAATTTCTTGTGTTGAACCTGAATTTTGTTTTGTCCATACTTCAAAATACTCATTTTTATCTAATGTAATTATACAATTACCTTGTAATGAACAACCATAGATTAGTGCTTGAACTGATATAAAACCAAATCTATCATTTGAATTACTATTAATGTCATTATAATTTTTACTTACATATGCCATTCTTGCGTTTTTATTAGCAAAATTATTATTTTGTGTATAAGCAAGTTGATAATTAATTTGAATGTGTAATTTATCTAATGAATCATTTGTAAATCTTGTACCATCACCATTTTGAGCATAACTTATATCACTTATACCTAAATTTATAGTATCTTCAGTATTAAATAAGACTTTTGTGAAAATATTATTATTTATAATTTGTATTGATGAATTTCTTAATGCTAAAAGATTAAGTGGTGCTGAATATCCTGTTGGACCTGTTGGACCTGTAGCACCTGTATGTTCAGCATTTCCCGTATTACCTTCTGGTCCTGTATTACCAGTTGCGCCTGTTGGGCCAGTATTACCTGTATTACCTGTTGCTCCAGTATTTACAGCAGTCCCATCTATACCTCTTTCTCCTATAGGTCCTGTTATTACATCAATACCGCTTAAAGTTCCTGTTACTGAAACATTACCTCTTAAATTTAAATTTATACCTGTATGTCCAAATTTTATATTGCCATTTTCACTATCTATTTTTAATGAACCAGTTTGACTATTATGTAAAATAGTTACATCGTCATTTATTAATTCTATATTACTTAATTTTATATCATCAAATAATGACATTTTGAATATATTTATAAATAGTAATAAAAAATTATTTAATTATGATTATTTATTAATAATTCTTTAACAATTATTATTTATATAAATGTTTTAAATATAATTATTATTTTTACTTTTATATTTTATATTTAAATTTATTTATTTATTATTAAACTATTTAAAAATTTTAAAAATCAAAAAATATTATATTTTTATATATTAATTTCCTAATGTATACCAAGATACAATTCTAGAAGAATTTTCTTGATTATAAATTTTTATTGATGATGCAGAAATAATTTCTGCTTGTCCATATGTAAAATTTTCGGTAGATACAAAATTAGTTGTTTGTGCAACAGCAATATAAGATGATATGTTTGTATAAGGTAAATTTGTAATAGTTGCGTTACTATCAGCTAAAACAAAAACTTGTCCATAACATGTTATTGGTATATTAACATCTGAAAATGATGATGTGCTTGAACCATAATCTCTATAATTATCATTTGTAAATTTATATATATTATGTCCTTTATGTGGTAATATATGTTTAGACCTAGCAACAAATACTGTATGGTCGCGAACTATTGTAGTCCATGTTACTAAATCATAACTTGTATAAAATGTTGTTGAATTTAATCCTAATATCCATACTTTTCCTGTCCAAGTAATTGATTTACATTCAACCGCAGTTGGAGAAGTTAATAAATTTGACCATGTTATTCCACCATCAGAACTAGTAATAATAGGTGTAGCATTACTATTTGTTCCTTTACTACCTACACATACCCAAATTGATCCTTCCCATAATATATCATTACCAGTATTTAATAAAGTTAATGAATTAGATATACCATTCCATTCAATACCATCAGAACTATAAGCAATAGAATTTGTAGTATTCCCACAGGCGTATAGTAGTGACGCTCCACAGTTAAATTTATTACAACTTCCTGTTATCATTAAATTACCTGTTGGAGAGCTATACCAAGTGATTGCATCATAACTATAACTAATAGAACTTGTACCTGCACCATTTACAACACCACCTGCTACCCAAATATTACCATTATAAAATACCGAATTTACAATATTACCAGCAACAGTTTTAATATTTGTATCAGCATTCCAATTCATACCATTATAACTATAAATAATAGGATTTGTTTCTTTACCTGAAATAATCCATTTATTTACATGCCACGTTAATGAAAGCATTTCATCAGAAGCACCAGCGTAATAATCAGTTATTCCTGGTATTTCATTCCATACTATACCATCATAACTATAAACAGCAGTATTACCTGTTGCTACCCACATTAAACCATTCCATTTAACATCTTTAACATTTGTAATTAAAGCATTTGAGTTAGTAACTGTGGTAAATGTTAGTCCGTCATAACTATGAGTTAAACTTGGTGTGCCTGAACCTCCTACAATACAACTAAATTCTAAAGTTGGTATATTACCTATTGGTCCTAAAGGTCCAGTATTTCCTGTATGAGTAGCAGGTCCTATATTACCAGTATTACCAGTTGGACCTGTTGGACCAGTATTACCAGTATTACCAGTATGTGTTGATGAACCATCACTACCTGTTGGACCAGTATTACCAGTATTACCAGTCCAGCCTGTTGGACCTGTAATTCCTGTATTACCAGTTGGACCAGTTGTACCTGTAGCTTCATTAAATGTTAAAGTTGTATTTATATAACTTAATGTTGTAGAACGAAAATAAATTGTCATACTTTGTGGATTTGTGTCACTATTTATAAAATCCGCATAAATTTTTAAGCGTAATCTATAAGTTATATCAGGTAAAATTGTTTCCGGAATATAAAGCGAATAGGGTAAGAGATTTAAATCTAAATATACTTGAACTGCACTATTAGAACAACCTTGTTCGATTAAAACTTCAGTTGCCTCATCTGCTGATGAATCAATATAATAAAGTTTTGTATAGTATTTTATCGAAAAATCATCAGTAGATAATGTATATAAATTTGTATTAAAAACTCCACCTATAAGTTGTCGAGATGTTAGTAAATTTTGTGGTGTTGTAAATGTTCCTAATAAAAATCCACTTGTATTACTTTGAGTGCCTGATGTAATAGATGTTTGTGTGCCAGAATTATGAATATTATTAATTGTTCCATTAGTAATTGGAGAAGTTCCACCTGCAGTATCCAAAAATAATACTAATCCAGTTGAACTACCATTACTACCTGTATAACCAGTTGGTCCAGTTGAACCTGTATAACCAATATATCCAGTATTACCTGTTGTACCAGTATATCCAGTACAACCTGTTAGACCAGTTAATCCATAATCACCAGTTGGACCAGTTGGACCAGTATTGCCAGTATTACCAGTATTGCCAGTTGGACCAGTATTGCCAGTGTTGCCAGTATTACCAGTATAATGACCTGTATCACCAGTATTTCCTGTGTTACCTGTTGTGCCAGTATTGCCTGTTGGGCCAGTATTGCCTGTATTGCCAGTATTGCCAGTATTTCCCGTTGTCCCTGTGTTACCTGTTGTCCCTGTGTTACCTGTTGACCCAGTATTACCAGTATTACCAGTATTACCAGTTGGTCCAGTATTACCAGTTATACCAGTATTTCCAGTTTGACCAGTATTTCCAGTTTGACCAGTATTTCCAGTGTTTCCAGTTGGACCAGTATTGCCAGTATTACCTGTATTACCTGTATTGCCTGTGTTTCCTGTATTACCTGTGTTTCCAGTTGAGCCAGTATTACCTGTATTACCTGTGTTACCTGTATTACCTGTGTTACCTGTAGGACCTGTATTACCTGTATTACCTGTATTACCTGTATTGCCTGTATTACCAGTTGGTCCTGTATTACCAGTTGGTCCTGTATTACCAGTATTACCAGTATTACCAGTATTACCAGTATTACCTGATGCTCCTATTATTAATTTACTAATTTGTATTCTATTCGAATTTGGGATATTTTCTACTGCTCCTCCGATTTCTTGTGCTGAACCTGAATTTTGTCTTGTCCATACTTCAATAAAATCATTAGCATTTAATTTTAAAATACAAACACCTTGGCATGATGTTTTATAAATTTGTGGTTGTAATGAAGTAAAACCATATCTTGCGTTTGTATAACTAGTTATATCATTATTATTAATACTTATATAAGCCATCCTGCTATTTTTTCTTGAATCACTATTTTGTTCAGTATAAACTACTTGATAATTAATTTGAAATTGTAATACTTCAGAAGATGAATTAGTAATTCTAGTTCCATCTACAACTTGTGAATAAGTTAAATCTTCTAAACCCATATTAATACTATCAGTAGTATCAAATAATACTTTTGTAAAAATATCATTATTTATTGTTTGAACTGTTGAATTTCTTAATGCTAATAAATTAGGTGGTGATGATGCTCCTATAGGTCCTGTGGGACCAGTTGCTCCTGTAGAAACATGTGTTCCAGTATTACCTGTTGAGCCAGTATTACCAGTATTACCTGTTGGACCTGTTGGACCAGTATTACCTGTTGCTCCTGTATGTGCAGGGTCTCCATTTATACCTACTATACCAGTTGGACCAGTTAAATCTGTTATATTATAAATATTACCTTCTATAGTAATATTTCCTATTAAATTAATATTAATACCTGTATGTCCTAATTGTATAGTACCATTTTCACTATCTAATGAAAACTTTCCAGTATATTTATTATGAACAATATTTGAATTTTCATTAATTAATTCAATATTTTTTATTTTTTTATCTTTATTGATAAACATTTTAATTTAATATTTATTTTTTATTATAAATTATTTATTTAAATATAATTATTATCTATAAAATATAATTATTATTTTTACTTAAAATTTAAAATAAAAAAATTAATATGATTAATAAATAAATATAATTTTAATAATTATTAATTACTAAATACAAGTCCTCCCATTCCATTCATAATACGTAGTATATTATAATTAATAGCATATAATTTTAAATTCATATCAGTTGAACTACGATTTATTGTATTATAATCTAAATATAAATTTATATTAGCAAATTTAGACATATTACAACTTCCACATGGTTGTTGTTTTTCAGGATTTAAAGAAAATGAATAAGTGTATATTTGTTTATAAGTATATCTAGAATGATATTGATAATTTTGAACTAATCTAAAATATTCGGCACTTCGTTTTTCAAAACGGTCAATACCATTAAGTTGTAACACTGCTTCACTAAATGTGTCTATTGAATTTGATATAGAATAATCTAAATATTGATTACCAGTTTTAATATTTTGTTGTTCATAATCATTATTTATATGTATCCAGAATAATTCTTTTACTGGATGATTTAAATTAATTTTTTTTGTTATATTATTATTTGTTCTATCAACATAATCACTTTCAGTAAATTGAACTTGTTCTATTAATAATTCGTGGTCAGTATCAGCAAATTTACGTCTTTCTTCAATATCTAAATGAATATAATCAACCCATACTTTCATATTTACTATAGGATATGAAGCAGTAGTAAGTAATGTTGTTATACTTTCATTTCTATAACAACTATGAAAATCTCTAAGTTTAATTTTTAATACTACATCGTGATATTGAAGAGCAATTAATGGTAAAACCGAAGAATAATCTTTATTAAACCAAAAACACATTGGAATATTTAATCTTAATTGGGTTTTAAAATTGTCTCTTAAACTACTTATAGTATTATAATAACCACACATCGCATTATAACTTCCTATTTTACCTTCTGTTGTTGTTAATTGATGCCAAATATCAAGCCATTCACTATAATGTCTATCTATTAGTTGTCCGCCTATTTCTAAATCTGCTTGTTTTATTAAAACATTACCAATACCATTAGTCCAGAAATATCCAAAAGGTAATATAGGTAATAATACTTCTATTATAATATCTTTAATTAAATCTCCTTTTCTCTGTATAGGTATTTCTATTTGTTGTCCGAAATCAGGACGACCATCTATGGGTTGTTGCATAGATTCCATTGCAAAATTTGTATATTTTTTATATACGGTTTTAAAAAATGTAATTTGTGGATTTCCAATAAGATATATATCTTGAACTCCCACGGCTACTAATTGTATTAAACCTCCAGCCATTTTATCACTATTGTAGTTTATTATTAACTCTATTTTATAATGGGCTTATCCTCTAATAAATAAGTGTAGTTTGTTTTTTATATTGTATTTCTAATTAAATATAATGTAGTTTAAATTTTATTTTTAAAATAAATTATGTTTATATTATTATTTAATAATATATTATTTCACTATTTATTTCTAATCTAATAATTGATACTATGATTAAATATTATTTAAAAATATTTTTAAAAATATACCTTTTATATATATAATTAAAATTTAAAATTTATAAAACTCGCAAATAATAATTTGTAAGCCTAATTTAAACAACCTAGATATACTAAACTTTCAAATTTTAAAATATGTTTTTCATATCTGGTATTTAATGCTTTATTTTGTTTTAAAAAGTTATTAACATGTTCTCTCTAATAGACCTGAACGTTATAGAAGAGGTATTAATATAGATTAATGAAAGAACTTAACCGTTATTATATAGTATATATTTTAATGGTACATTAAAATATAGTTTGAAATTAAATATTTAATTTAATTAAATAATTAAAAATAAATATCTACTTTAAATATAATAACCGTCAAATAAGTTCAAGGCTTTAAAAGCTCTTTTATGTTTATCATTTAATAAACATAACCGTTTATTTAAGGATAATCCTAATAATATTTTAATATTAAATAATTATAAATTATTATTATTTAATATTAAAATATTATAATAATATAAACTATGTATAATAATATTAAAAAAAAATCTAATAAATTAAAAGGAGGTAAATTAATTAATACACAAAAAAATAGTATTTATAAAAAATCTACTAAAACTAAAACTTCTAAAATGACAGAACCAAATAAAGATTATACTATGTTAACAAATCAAAAAGGTAATTGGCTATTTAAATTTTATAATGAAGAATATGATGAAACTGTTACTAAATCTAAAACTAAAAATAATAGATGTATGTGTATAAATTATAAATCTTTAAATGATTTTCAAACATATGATAGATGTAAAAATAAAGCAATTAAAGATAGTGATTTTTGTGAATTACATAAATATTGTAAAAGTTATTTAAGAAGTTTTCTTTCTGGTTATGAACCAGAATATCAACCAGTAACTTGGTCTGATAAATTTGTAGAAGGTTCTCATAATTGTTATTCTTATTTTTTAAATAGACAAGTTAAAGCAATTAAAGAAAAATGTAATGAAATCTGTGCTAAATCTCATAAACATAATAAAAAATGTCCTAAAGATAATAGTCAATGTACTGATTTAAAACCACAACCTGGAGATTTTGAACTTATTAAAAGAACAGGTTCTGATAAAACAAAAGAAAGGATATATAAATGTCCTAATATGCAGAAAAAAATATTAAACGACAATCCTACATTAATTCCATCATCTTTTAATATTAAATGTCCTAAAAAATATTATAAAGGGGCTATGGTAGTAGATCCTGATAATACATATCATTTTTATAGACAAAATAATAAAGGATTATGGGACCATAAACCAGGAATTTCATCTGTTACAGATATTGATGCCAATGGTAATAAAATCTATGTTCCACATTTTGCAAATAGAGACTATAGAGATGATGAAGATAATGCCGATGCTATAAATTATACTCATTTTTGCGGATACTATTGTGTTCCTGATAATAAATACATTCATAAAAATTTAGCATAATTATATTTTTTATATTTTATAATTTTTTATATTTTTTATATTTTTTATATTTTTTATTTTATTTAAAAATTATTTTATTTTATAAAAGTTTTAATTAAAAATATTTAATAATTATAATATATAAAATAAATTTATTAATATTATTTACACTTTATTAAATATGGCTGGGTTTTTTACAAATTTACTTGATAAAATCACAGGTGCTTTTAAATCTAAAGAGTTAGATGTTAATATTAATAATTTTCAAGGAAAAATTGATACAATAATTAATGATTTACTTTTACCATACACTAATCCTGATAAAAAACTTGGTTCAAATGAACGTTTTAGTGATATGTTAAACTTATTAGACCCAACTAAATGTAATAAAATCGCAATTACCCTTGCTTCAAATTTAGATAAAAACTATACTAAAATACAAATGGAACAATTTTCAAATTCTATTTTAGTTGGTAAAGAAATAAAAGACTGTGAAGATGAAAACTGTAAAAATAATGAAGTTAAAGATATTACATCAAAAACAGGTGATATTTCAAAAAGGGATATGTGTAATTCAGTTGCAGTTCATTATGTTAAAATATTAAATCTTATTGCTGCTGTTCTTACTGCAGTTAATCCCGCTGATAATATTTGTTTAAATAGATTAAGAAATTTATTAACAATTATTAATGAAGATGAAAAAACTGGGGCTTCTGGAATATGTGATACTACCAATGGAACTGTTAAAGATAGTATTATGAATGAACCTGGGTTTAAAGAATTATTATTGTTATATTATTATCATTTAATCCAAGATGTTGAAACTGATGCTGAAAAGGAAAATGTTAGAAATCAATATAAATATTTATTACAAACATTTTCTAATATGGTTATGATAGTTGACCCAAAATTAAAAACACTAGACGAAACTCAAAAACTCAAAAATAATAAAAATAATAATTTAAATTCTAATAGTGAGTTAAATAATTTAGAAACAATGAAGTTAAATAACTTAAAAAATCCTAAAAATAATAAAGCAAACAATAATTTAACTAATAATAATTCCCAAAAATCAAAAACAACAATATCAGAAGAAAATATAGATAAACTTAAAAATAATATTAAATCTGATATTAAACAAAATATTATTAATAATATTAAATCAACAGTTAAAGAAAAACTTAATAGAATTAATGATAAACAAAATAAACGTTTTTCTGAATATAATGAAAAATTTCAATCTCAAAGTAATAAATTAAATTCTATTAAAGATAATTTATCTCAATTTAAAGAAGAAGATGGTGATAAATTAAATAATATTGTCGCTAAAATTGATGCTTTAAGTAGTATTATTAAAACTATACAAAACTCTAATAATACTAATAATAAGACTAAAAATGATAGTTTATCAGTAAATAAATCTAATACTACTAAAGTATCTACAAATAACATTAATAAAGATAATGAAATTAGTGAAAATAATAATACCTTAAATAATGTCTTAAATGAAAAATTAAATAAAAATAATAATACATCTTCATCAAATAATAGTAATAATAATAATATAAATAATATTACATCTTCATCAAATAATAGTAATAATAATAATATAAATAATAATATAAATAATAATAAACTTAATAAAAATATTTCTATAAATTCATCTATTATTGAACCTACTGTTGAACCTACTGTTGAACCTACTGTTGAACCTACTGTTGAACCTACTGTTGAACCTACACCAAATACAAAACCTACAAATAATAAAAATAATACTGATTTAAAAAGTATATTAAATAATTATCAAAGTGGGGGTAATAATAATAATAATAAAAATAAGAAGAATAAAAATAAGAAGAATAAAAATAATAATAGTAATAACAATAATAACAATAATAATAACAATAATAACAATAATAATAATAATAATAACAATGAAGAACCAGAAACTATAAAAGCAACTAATAATATTAATAATAATAATGAAAAACCAGAAACTATAAAAGCAAATACTAATAATATTAATTATAATAATAATAACAATGAAGAACCAGAAACTATAAAAGCAACTAATAATAATATTAATTATAATAATAATAACAATGAAGAACCAGAAACTATTAAAAATACAAATTATAATATGAATAATACTAATAGTATGAATAATACTAATAGTATGAATAATACTAATAGTATGAATAATACTAATAGTATGAATAATAACACACCAAAAACATTATTAAAACAATTTACAAATTTTGTTAAAAATTATAGTCAAATTGATAAAATTGATGATAAATTAATAGAAATTGTTAATACTGGTTTTAAAACGTATGATAAATTTTCTGAAGATATACCTGCTGAAAATGCTCTTTATTTAAATAATGATAAGTTTGAAGATTTCTGTATTAATCAAGCAAACATTCAAGGATTAATTCCTATTACTCTAGACGATCCACGTCTTACTGACTATATTAAAAATTATAAAGATATGAAAAATATGTATATTGAAAATTGTGAATACTTACTTAATTTATTAGAAAGAGAAGTTCTTATAAAAACAGAACCTAAAACTACTAATGAAACAAATGCTGAAAAAGAACAACCTCATTTTACTATTAAAAATATAGGTTATTCTGAACTTGTTGAAGTTGAAACTGATATTAGAAATAAATTAGTATCTATGTATTCTGGTTGTCATGAACAATATCAAAAAGGTATGGTTTCTTTATATAATGCTCTTAAAACTGAAACTCAAGTTTAAATTTATAAATTATAAATTATAAATTATAAATTATAAAATAATATTAAATTTATAAACTAATTCATTTATTTTTTGTATAGTTTTCTATTTATTTTTAAATTTATAATTACATTAGGCATATCCTTAAATAAACGGGTGTGTTTATTAAATGATAAACCTAAAAGAGCTTTTTAAAGCCTTGAACTTATTTGACGGTTTTTATATTTAAAGTAGATATTTATTTTTAATTATTTAATTAAATTAAATAATTAATTTCAAACTATATTTTAATGTAACATTAAAATATATACTATATAATAACGGTTAAGTTCTTTTATTCTTGACTTGCGTCCTAGTATATGTGGTGTTCCTTCTGT
>Ga0209390_10004750_pt1 | contig 20093 bp, 21 predicted proteins | sample BON01_FD_187212 | JGI IMG/M metagenome (GOLD analysis project Ga0209390, IMG submission 187212) | Freshwater microbial communities from Lake Bonney liftoff mats and glacier meltwater in Antarctica - BON-01 (SPAdes) (version 2) | ecosystem: Environmental > Aquatic > Freshwater > Ice > Glacier...
CCGCAAGACGAAGGCGGTCACCTGGCGATACGATAAACCCAATTCCTGTGCGCATCTCCCTCAATCGCACATCTGGAAATACAACGGAATCCAAATTCGGACTCCTTCGTTCCGGTCAATCCACTAGAGGCCAAGGGCGTCATCACCCGCGCGCCCAAACCCCCGGTCCAGCTTTACCGCTCAGAAAACTGTCTGCGCTGAATAAGGCGCAGCATCAGATAGGCGTTATACTTGATTTTGTTTTCCGGCAACGCGTGCGCTGATGCCAGAACGGGGGGGGCAAATCTGGAAACGGCAGGCCCCATTTCGCGTCCACATAAAGTTGCCCGCTAAACCAACCCATTGCCTCCAGCGCCCCAAAGCCGTGCTTTTTGTGGACGTCCGCCAGCACGCAAGCGTCCGCGTTACTTGCGATCAAAATGGCCCCTTGGGCCTTTTCCTCCAGCCAACCCGGCAAGTCCGGCAAGGCCCCGATCAGCACAAGAGGCCCGGCCAGTCTTCGATAGGCCCGAAACTCCTGCATCCCCGCGCCCCCCAGAACGGCACGGCGCAGCAGGCGGCCCAGCCGTGCCGCATGGTCGGCGGACAGGGGCGATTGTTGCAGGCGCTTGATCAGGTGGCGTTTGGCGCAGGGCCGCTTGGCCGCCGGAACCGTCGGATGAACGATCCGGATCACATTGGTCCAATAGGCCACCAGATCCGGTTGCAGCTTGGCCGCGCGGGCGTTTTGTTCTGAATGGGTCTGGTCAATCATCCGCTGAGTGCAAACGCGAAATTCGGTCGTGTAATCCGCCAAAGCCTTAACAAACTCTTAATATTACAGATCTAACCCATTGTTTCATATAAGTTCACCCCCGCACCCCGAGTCGGGACACCTCGTCATCCCACAAAAAACTAATCACCCCTATCAAAGGACATCTCTTGATCTTCCCCCTCACGCCCCCTACCCCAGACCCAAAGACAAAGGAGACCATCATGGCACAGATCACCCTTCTAGACGGCGGCATGGGCCAGGAACTGGTCGCCCGCTCCGGCGATGACCCCACGCCCCTCTGGGCCACCCGCGTGATGATCGACCACCCCGGTCTGGTCCGTGATATCCACGCCGATTACTTCAAGGCAGGGGCAACCATAGCCACCACCAACACCTACGCCATCCACCACGACCGCTTGGAAAAGGTCGGCCTTGACCCCTGGTTTCACGCCCTCCACCTCCGCGCGCTGGCAGAAGCCCACGAGGCCCGCGCCGCCTCAGGTGGCCAAGGCCGCATCGCAGGCTCCCTTGGCCCCTTGAATGCCAGCTACCGCCCCGACCTGACGCCCCCCATCGCCGAAGCGGCCGCGAAATATGCCGAGATCGCCCGCATCCTTGCCCCGCATGTCGATCTGATCCTGATCGAAACCATGTCCTCGCTGGACCTCGCCGAAGGTGCGGTGATTGGTGCTGCAGAGGCCGGCAAGCCCGTCTGGCTGTCGATCTCTGTCGATGACCATGACGGTAGCAAACTACGCTCTGGCGAACCGGTCGCAGACCTTGCCCGCATCCTGAACGCCCACCGCGTTGATGCCGTCTTGGCCAACTGCTCGGTCCCCGAGTCGATGGAGGCGGCGATGATCGCCCTCAAACCCCTTGGCCGCCCCTTCGGCGCCTATGCCAATGGCTTTACCCATATCTCGGGCAACTTCCTGAAAGACGCCCCCACGGTAAAAGAGTTGACCCACCGTCATGACCTGCCGCCCGAAATTTACGCCGATTTCGCGCTGCGTTGGGTCGCGCTGGGTGCCACCATCGTTGGCGGCTGCTGCGAAGTGGGCCCGGCCCACATCCGCCACTTGCGCGACCGTCTGGAAGCCGAATGTCATCAGATCGTGTGATCCCCGATTTCACCTATGACCCGCCCGACACGCCGCTGCAAATCCTGCATGAAGACGCGCATATTCTGGTGTTGGACAAGCCCGCCGGGTTGCTTTCCGTGCCGGGCAAGTTGGAAGGGCGGCAAGATTGCCTGATCACTCGCCTGCAAGCTGCCCGTTGGGATGCGCTTTTGGTGCATCGGCTGGATTGCGACACCTCTGGCGTGATAATCTTTGCCCGCACCAAACTGGCGCAAGGCTTTCTGGGGCAAGAGTTTGAAAAGCGCCGCGCCAAGAAAACCTATATAGCCCGTCTGAAAGGCGAGATGGCTGAAAATGTGGGCCATGTGGACCTGCCGCTGAGTGTCGATTGGCCCAATCGCCCGCGCCAGATGGTCAACCATGAGGACGGCAAAGACGCCCGGACCGATTGGCAAGTGACCGACCGCGCACCCGGCGAGACGCGCGTTAGCTTAAAACCCCTGACCGGCCGCAGCCACCAGTTGCGGGTGCATATGCTGGCGCTGGGTCACCCCATTTTGGGCGATCAGATCTATGCGCCCGACACTGTCGCCACCCACCCGCGCCTGATGCTGCATGCACATACGCTGGCGCTGCATCATCCGGGCACGCGGACTTGGGTCGAATTCACCTCGCCCTGTCCTTTCTGAAAAGCGTTAACCTAGACGTAACTTTCATGGTTAAGTGTGGGCCAGTCTGACCGGAGGTTTCCCGTGCCCGCCTTGTCCACCCTGTTCAATACCCGTTACGCCCTGATCACCTGGCCCGCGATCCTATGCCTGCTGCTGGCGGTGCTTATGGTGCCCTTGGCCGGGCAGGTGTGGTGGATGATGCCCTTGGCGCTGATCTGTCTGGGGATGGTGCTGCTGGGCATTCACGATCTGCGACAAACCCGGCATGCAGTTCTGCGCAACTATCCTGTGGCTGCGCATCTGCGGTTCCTGCTAGAGGCGATCCGCCCCGAGATGCGGCAGTATTTTTTTGAGGGTGACAAGGACGGCGCGCCCTTTCCCCGCGACAAGCGGGCCATCGTCTATCAGCGCGCCAAGGGCGATCTGGACAAGCGGCCTTTCGGAACCCAATTCGACGTCTATCAAGAGCAATATGAATGGCTGCACCATTCCATCGCGCCAAAGCCGCCCAGCCCGCATGATCAGTTGCGGGTTACGGTGGGCGCGGCTACGGCGCAACCCTATTCGGCGTCTTTGCTGAACATTTCCGCCATGAGTTACGGATCACTTTCCGCCAACGCTATCCGTGCGCTGAACAAGGGAGCGTCTTTGGGCGGGTTCTTCCATGACACTGGCGAAGGTGGCGTGTCGCCCTATCACCGCGAGAATGGCGGTGATCTGGTCTGGGAGTTGGGCTCTGGTTACTTTGGTGCGCGGGCGGTGGATGGGTCTTTTGACGCCGGGCGTTTCGCGGCCACGGCGGCGGATCCGCAGGTAAAGATGGTGGAATTAAAGCTGTCTCAGGGTGCCAAGCCCGGCCATGGCGGGGTTTTGCCGGCTGCCAAGGTCACGCAAGAGATTTCCCTGATCCGCGGCGTGCCGATGGGGCAGGATTGCAATTCGCCTGCGTTTCATTCGTGCTTTTCCACGCCGGTTGGGCTGTTGGAGATGGTTGCCCGGATGCGGGACTTGTCAGGCGGCAAGCCTGCGGGGTTCAAACTGTGCATCGGCCATCCGTGGGAGTTTCTGGCGATTTGCAGGGCGATGGTGGAAACCGGAATCACCCCTGATTTCATCGTGGTGGATGGCAAAGAGGGTGGCACAGGGGCGGCCCCGTTAGAGTTTATGGATTACGTCGGCATGCCGTTGCGTGATGGATTGACCTTTGTTCACAATGCTTTGGTGGGTGTGGGCCTGCGTGACCGGATCAAGATCGGGGCCTCTGGCAAGATCATCTCGGCCTTTGACATGGCGCGCGTGCTGGCCTTGGGCGCCGATTGGTGCAACGCGGCGCGCGGGTTCATGTTCGCGGTCGGCTGTATTCAGGCGCAGTCTTGTCATTCGGGCGAGTGCCCAACAGGAGTGGCCACGCAAGACCCGCTGCGCCAGCGTGCCATCGTGGTGCCCAGCAAAGCGGCGCGGGTGGAATCGTTTCACCGCAATACCCTGCATGCCTTGGCCGAACTGGTCGCTGCGGCGGGTTTGACCCATCCGTCGCAATTGCAGCCGCATCATTTTTTGCGCCGGGCATCGTCAGATAGGGTGATCTCTTTTGCCGAGCAATATGAACAGCTTGTGCCTGGGCAATTGCTGGCTGATCCTGCATCCTCGCCGCGCTTTGGGGCGGCTTGGGCGGTGTCGCGGGCTGATAGTTTCGCCCGGATAGCCTAAAGCGAAAGCGCCAGTTTGCGGCCTTCGTGAAACGCATAGGCGGCCAGACGCGGTGCAGAACAATCGCCGATGCGGTGGGTTTGTTTGCCCTCAAACGCTTCGGGGAAGGGGTCAAAACTGCGGTTCGTGGTGGCCATGACCAAGGCGCTGGCGGGGATTTGCGTTTCTTCGCCGGTCAGCAGGCTGCGGATGGTGGCGCCATTGCCGTGCCAGCGGCTGATCAGGCTTTCGGTAACAAAACGCGCGCCTTTTGCGGCCAGGGCGCGGCGCGCGGCGCCATCGGCGGCGGTGCGGGAAATCTCTTTTCCAACAAAGGTTTCTGGGGTAACGATGGTCACCTGATGGCCCTGTTCAGCCAGCCACCACGCTGTGCCGACACCGCGCCAGTTGCTGCCCTCGTCGTAAAGAATGACCTCATGGCCCGGCCGGGCTTCGCGGCGCAGGATGGCTTCGGGGCTGTAGACATGGCCGTTGCTCAGGCCGGGGAGCTTGGTTTCGTGCGGCATCCAGCGTTGGAAAGCGTCTTCGTCCGGCAGGGAGCCGGTGGCAAGGATGGCTATATCGGCGGGGTGGGCGGCGATTTCGTCCTCATCAAGGAAGGTATTCAGCCGCAGGACCACGCCCAGTTTGGTGAACTGGCGTTCATACCAATCCAGCAGATCAAGGATCTGCGCGCGGCGGGGTTGTTGGCCCGCAAGGCGGAACTGGCCGCCGATCTGCGGCAAAGCCTCTACAATTTCAACGCTATGCCCGCGTTCAGCGGCGGCGCGGGCAGCTTCCAGCCCCGCAGGCCCAGCGCCGACGACCAGCACATTTCGCGGCGTTGACGCAGGCGTAAATCGGTCGCCACCCCATTCGAATTCGCGCCCGGCCGAAGGGTTGATCAGGCAAGAGATCCAGTAGTCGCGGCTGCGGCGGCCCCAGCACATCTGGTTGCAGGAAATGCAGCCGCGAATGTCTTCGCTGCGCCCCTCCATCACTTTGCGGGCCAGATGCGGGTCAGCGATTTGGCCGCGCACGATACTCACAAGATCGGCTTCGCCTGCCGACAGGATGGTTTCGGCGTTTTCGGGCGTTCTGATCCCTGCCTCGGACGTGATCTTGGCATGCGTCACAATTGATTTAAGTTGCGCGGTCAGCGGTGTGGTCAGCTTTTCGCCAAGGGTGAAAGCCGGGATGATGCCTTCGAATTCCAGATAGCCGCCGAAGCCGACGGTGACGTAATCAATATGGCCGGTGCGGTCATGCAGATCGACAATTTCGCATAGATTCTCAACACTTAGGGTCGCTCCTGGAAAGCCCGGGGCGTGGCTGATGGCAAGGCCGACGATAAAATCCTCGCCGCAATCGCGGCGGATGCGGTCGATCAGGGTGCGGGAAAACCGGGTGCGGTTTTCCAAGCTGCCGCCCCAATCGTCATCGCGGGTGTTGGACCAAGGTGTCCAGAACTGATCGAGAAGGGAGTGATAGGCGGCCCAGACCTCCACCCCCTGAAAACCGCAGGCTTTGGCGCGTCGGGCGGTCTGCACATGCGCATCCAGCACCTCATTGATTTCATTGACGGTCATTTTGTGAGAGCCGTCGGAATCGTGGTAGCTGGGGGCTCCAGAGGGGCTCCAATGCGGCTCGAACGACAGGTCGGAGTCGCCGTGGGCGCCGACGTGGTAGATTTGCTGGATTATGACGGCGCCGGCGTCTTTGACCTCATCGGTGATCGTGCGGAAATGGGGGATGATCAGGTCGGATTCATGGGCCAGATTCCCACGGGTCAGAACGCCGGTGCGATGAGCCGGGACGGGCTCGCAGACCACCATGGCAGCGCCGCCAAGGGCCCGTTCCAAAAGGTATTTCCCTTGGCGCGGGCCGGGGAGTCCCTGATCTGACATGTTGTTGGTATGGGCGCCAAAGACGATGCGGTTGCGAAGGGTTTGGCCGCGCAATTGCAGGGGAGCGGTGAGGTGGCGGTGGGTGGTCATGGGGCCTCCGGGTTAGACTCAGGCTAGCGCGGAAGGGGGTGCAAGGGATTGCCGGAAACGTCATCTGGATGTCTGAAATCGCGGAGTGCAAAGACGAAGGCCGCCCTGAGGGGCGGCCTTGGCCGGGTCAATCGGCGGCTTCTTCACGGATGAAGTCGTATCCGGAAATCGCCTTGGCTTCGAGAAACTCTTCCAACCCCCAAAGTCCACCTTCCCGCGCGCGGCCCGATTGCTTGACCCCGCCGAAGGGTGCGCCTGCGCCACGGGATTTGCCGTTCATCTCTACCATGCCAGAGCGCAGCTGGCGCGACAGGCGGTTGGTGCGGGCGGAATCGGTGGATTGCACATAATTGGTTAACCCATAGGGCGTATCATTGGCGATGCGGACGGCATCGGCCTCGGTGTCAAAGGCGATAATTGACAGGACGGGGCCGAAGATTTCTTCCCGCTCGATCGTCATGCCGGGGGTGACGTCGGCAAATACGGTGGGCTTGACGTAGTAACCGCGGTTGAAACCTTCAGGCAGGCCAGGGCCCCCGGCGATAAGGCGCGCGCCTTCGTCGATGCCTTTTTGGATGAAGCCTTGGATCTGGTCCCACTGGCGCTTGTTGACTACGGGGCCAATGTGTTTGCCGTGCTCAGACGCGGGGCCAACGGGGATTGATGCCGCAATCTCGGCCGCTTTGGCGACTGTGACGTCATAGACGGAGCGTTCGACAAGCAAGCGCGAGGGCGCGTTGCAGGACTGGCCCGCGTTGCCCATCATGTGGCGGACCGAGCGTTCAACGGCCTTTTCGTCGGCATCGGCAAACAACAGGTTTGCGCCCTTGCCGCCCAGTTCCAGCGTCACGCGTTTCAGCGTGGCGGCGGCGGCCTGCGAGATGGCGCGACCCGCGCGGGTGGAGCCGGTGAAAGAGATCATCTCGACATCCGGGTGGGTGGAGAGCTGGCTGCCAACGCCCGCGCCATCGCCATTGACGAGGTTGAAGACGCCGGGGGGGATGCCCGCGTCATGGCAGAATTCTGCAAAGAGCATGGCGTTGAGGGGGGATTCTTCGCTGGGTTTCAGCACGCAGGTGCAACCGGCCAGCATGGCGGGAATAGCTTTCAGCGCGATCTGGTTGACGGGCCAGTTCCACGGCGTGATCAGGCCGACGACGCCGATAGGTTCCATTGCCACGGCGGTATCGGGCGATTGCGGGCTCAGCGGGCGGATCCATTCGATGGACTCAAACGCGCGCAGAAAGTTGTTGGTGTGCCACGGCAGGCAGGGGGCCTGAGAGCCAAGGGCAAAGTCGATGGGCGCGCCCATTTCCATGCTGATGGCTTCTGCAAATTCCTGAAGACGGGCCTCGTATTGCTCCAATATCCCGCGCACCAGATGGGCGCGTTCGGCTGGCGGGGTGGCGGCCCAGGCAGGAAAGGCCGCTTTGGCGGCGGCGACGGCGGCGTCAGTATCGGCCTGATCGCCCAAGGAGATCACCGCGCAAGGCTCTTCGTTCGACGGGTTGATGACGTTGCAATCGCGGGCCTTCGCCGGGGCGACCCATTGGCCGTTGATATAAAAGTTGCGCTTGATTTGCATGATGGCACCTTTGGCATTGGGGTTTGATCAAATATGGCGATGCGCGCGCCCCGGCGCAAGGTGGTCTCTTTTGACATGGCGGGTATGTGGGGGGATGAAACCCGGCCTGTGAAAGGTTATCTGAACGGCAAGATCAACCATTGGAGAATAGCCATGTCTGTTCGTATCAACGATATTGCGCCCGATTTCACCGCTGACAGCACCGCCGGAAAGATCAACTTTCACGAGTGGCTGGATGGCGGATATGCCATTATTTTCAGCCACCCGCGCGATTTTACGCCGGTTTGCACGACCGAATTCGGCGCCGTGGCGCAGTTGGCCCCGGAATGGGCCAAGCGCAAGACCAAGGTGATCGGCGTGTCGGTTGATTCGGTTGACGATCACCAGAAGTGGAAGCGCGATATTGAGGCGTTTTCCGGCTCGCCCGCTGATTTCCCGATTATTGATGACACCAGCCTGACGGTTTCCAAGGCCTATGACATGCTGCCAGCGGAATTCTATCTGCCCGAAACCGGGCGGACGCCGGCGAATTCGGCGACGGTGCGCACGGTTTACATCATCGGACCGGACAAGAAAGTGCGGTTGACGATGACCTATCCGATGTCGGTGGGCCGCAACTTTGCGGAAATCCTGCGGGCTTTGGATGCAGTGCAGGCCACTGATGGCGTGCCAGTGGCCACGCCCGCCAACTGGGTGCCGGGTCAGGATGTGATCGTGGCGCTGTCGTTGAATGACGCGCAGGCGGCTGAGAAGTTCGGCGCGCTGGACATCAAGCTGCCCTATCTGCGCTTTGCCAAGCGGCCTGTCTAAGCAGCTTTGCGGCGGGTGGTGTTGGAAGATGGGGGTCTGACATTCGCGTCATCCACATGCCCGCCCGGTAGTGTCGACCAAGCGGGTTTTTCTTATCAAGGGGCGGGAATCAGACCAGAAGAGGCCCGAAAGGATCCGTCTTATTCCCACCACCCATGCCTTTACGCTCGCCCTGCCCTTTGCCGCGCAGGCAAAGATGGCTGTTTCCCCGATTGCCAAAGCGCCGCGAGTCGCGATGGCCAGCGTTCACGACTCGGTCGAGCGGGTGACCGATGAGGATGAATTCTGGCTGATCGATACGTCGGGCGCGATACGGTTCTATATCGGCCCGTGCCCCATGCCGATCGTCGAGCGCGATCTGGGGACGGTGGCCGAGCGGGTGGAGGACGGAATTGGCCTGCGCAAGCTCTATGCCCAATCGCTGACCAAGGTTGATGGCAGCATGGTCACGTTCGGTCTGCAATATGAGTGACCTCGCTACCTGACAAAAAAGGCCCCGAGGTTTCCCTCGGGGCCTTTTTCATGTCTGAAGCCGGGCTTACGCCTCGGACTCAGCCTTTTGCTGCTCGGCCGTCAGTTCCATGCCGGTGGTCTGATCGACCATCTTCATGCCCAGACGCACCTTGCCACGCTCGTCAAAGCCCAGAAGTTTGACTTTCACTTCCTGACCTTCCTTCAGCAACTCATTCGGGTGGTTCAGACGCTTGTTGGCGACCTGAGACACATGAACCAGACCATCGCGCTTGCCGAAGAAGTTCACGAAAGCACCGAAATCAACCAGCTTGACGACTTTGCCAGTGTAAACCTTGCCCTCTTCCGGCTCTGCCACGATCGACCAGATCATGTCATAGGCGCGCTTGATGGCGTCGGCGTCGTTCGAGGCAATCTTGATCATGCCATCATCGTTGATGTCGACCTTGGCGCCCGACAGTTCCACGATTTCACGGATGACCTTGCCGCCTGAGCCGATCACTTCCCGGATCTTGTCGGTCGGGATCGTCATCGTCTCGATCTTTGGCGCATAGGCAGAGAAGCCCTGCGGTGCGGACAGCGACTTGTTCATCTCGGCCAGGATGTGGTGACGGCCGTCTTTGGCCTGCGCCAGTGCCTGCTTCATGATCTCGGGCGTGATGCCTGCGATCTTGATATCCATCTGCAGGGAAGTGATCCCCGCTTCGGTGCCAGCCACCTTGAAGTCCATGTCGCCAAGGTGATCTTCATCACCCAGGATGTCGGTCAGGATGGCGAATTTGCCATCGTCTTCCAGGATCAGACCCATGGCAACGCCTGCCACCGGGGCTTTCAACGGAACGCCCGCATCCATCATCGCCAGCGATCCGCCGCAGACCGAAGCCATCGAGGAGGAGCCGTTGGATTCGGTGATTTCCGACACAACACGCACGGTATAAGGGAAGTCGGTTGGCGCAGGCAGAACCGCCTGCAATGCGCGCCAAGCCAGCTTGCCATGACCGATTTCGCGGCGGCCCGGGCCACCCACGCGGCCAACTTCGCCCACCGAATAGGGAGGGAAGTTGTAGTGCAGCATGAAGTTGGAACGGTAGTTGCCATTCAGCGCGTCGATGATCTGCTCATCCTCGCCGGTGCCCAAGGTGGTCACGACAAGGCCTTGGGTTTCCCCACGGGTGAACAGCGCCGAGCCGTGTGCGCGCGGCAGAACGCCGTTTTCGCAAACGATCGGGCGGACGGTCTTGGTATCACGACCGTCGATCCGAATGCCGGTTTTCACCACGTCACCGCGCAGGATGGATGATTCCAGCTTTTTGATCGCGGAGCCGAGGTTTGAGTCAGCCAGATCAGCTTCGGACATAGCACCCTTGATGGTCGCCACAGCGTCAGAGATTGCGGTGGTGCGGTCTTGCTTGTTGCGGATCGCAAAGGCAGCGCGCATCGCCTTTTCGCCGGCCTTTTTGACCGACGCATACAGCGCCGAATAGTCTGGCGGCGAATAGTCAAACGGCTCTTTCGCGGCGATTTCGGCAAAGTCGATGATCAGGTCGATCACCGGCTGCATCTGCTCATGGCCGAACACCACGGCGCCCAGCATTTCCTCTTCGGTCAGCTCATACGCCTCAGATTCCACCATCATCACGGCGTCTTTGGTGCCTGCAACAACCAGATCCAACCGCTGATCAGGCTTCATGCGCAGTTGCGTCATGTCATCCATATCGGGGTTCAGAACATAGGCGCCGTTGACAAAGCCCACGCGGGCCGCCGCAATCGGGCCCATGAAAGGCACGCCGGAAATCGTCAGCGCGGCCGAGGTGGCGATCATTGCGACCACATCGGGGTCATTGATCAGATCGCACGACAGCACGGTCGCCATGACGAGGACTTCATGCTTGAAGCCTTCGACAAACAGCGGGCGGCAGGGGCGGTCGATCAGGCGGGAAACCAGCGTTTCCTTTTCGGACGGACGCGCTTCGCGCTTGAAGAAGCCACCGGGGATCTTGCCCGCGGAATAATACTTTTCCTGATAATGCACGGTCAGGGGGAAGAAATCCTGACCCGGCTTTGGCGATTTGGCAAAGGTCACGGCGGCCATCACTTGGGTATCGCCCAAGGTAGCAATCACGCAGCCATCTGCCTGACGGGCAACACGGCCCGTTTCCAGTGTCAGCGTTTCATTGCCCCACTGGATTGATTTTGTCGTCACGTTGAACATGTATCGGTTCCTATAGGAGGCGTCCGCGGCCCATTGCCAGCGTCCTCCATTTTGCATGGCGGCCCCATTGCCGCCGCCCCCTATCCTTTGCATGCGGCCGGGGGCGGGCCTCACGTCGCAGATGCCGCGGGGCATATAGCAAACGGGGGGAGTTGGGAAGGGGTTTGGGTCAGGGCTGCAGAACGGTGACGCCATCCGGATAGACAGCGCCGTGTTGACAGGTTCCGGTGTAGTCGATGGCCGGATGCAGGATCATGTTCCATTCTGCGTCAAAGGCCATCTCTTGCACCCGCATCTGCGCCGAGCCGTCCGCAGCGATCCGGATGGCCTTATAGGGCGGCGCATCGAATACCTAGACCCCGGCCTGCACCGCGCGATCAAAGCAGGACATCGCGTCTGACTGGATCGGTTCGCAATAAAGGATGTCATCCAAACCGGACACGTCATGGATATACTGGCGCAAGGGATCGCCGGTTGGGGTATCGGCGCGGGTGAAGAGGCAGTCGTAGATCACCCCGCTTTGGTAGTCTGGGCCCAGCAACTCTGCCCGATAATCCGCTTCGCTTTGATGGCTGAAGCCATGCAACATGACCATCTCGGCATCGATCGGGAAACCGGCCAGCGCCGCAAGGCAGAACATATTAAAGGCTGCGTTGCGCATCAATGAGGCCCACCGAAACGTATTTCGCAAAGGACACTGCGGGATGGGGCCAAAGTCAATCCGCATGGCCAGAACTGAAAACGCCCGCAGCTTGCGCTACGGGCGTTTCCGAAACCATTTGACGCAGATTAGCGGCGCAGGCCCAGGCGGCCGATCAGCGCGGTGTAACGCGCCTCGTCCTTGGACTTCAGATAGTCCAGCAGCTTGCGGCGCAGGGCGACCATCATCAACAGACCACGACGCGAGTGGTTGTCTTTCTTGTGGCCTTTGAAATGCTCGGTCAGCGTGGCGATGCGCGACGACAGGATCGCAACCTGAACTTCTGGCGAACCGGTGTCGCCTTCTTTGGTTGCGTATTCCTTGATCAGACGTGCTTTGTCTTCAACCGTGATCGACATCGGGGTCTCCTTGGTTAAGGGTTATGGCGCAGGCCGGGATGTCGTCCAGCAAGGCCCTTGGAGGCTCCGTTCCAGATGAGTCTGGCAGCGGATGCGCGTCACTAGGGGAAATACCTTCCAAAGGAAAGGCCCGAGTTGCAGGCGCGCAGGGGGGCATTTGACGGCATTTTATGCACTGCCCTGATTGCGCAGGGTTAAATCCGCTTCTTCACAGGCCGGTTTCGTGGTATTTCATATGAACAATTCCTGATACCTTTCAAAAGGTTAACGGAAATATTGGTTAACGCAGCGGGGGCGCGGCGTTTGTGTGGGTTGGGGTGAAAGACATGCTGGCATTGTTCGGCCTATTGGGCGCGTTGTTTGCGGGGGTCATGGCGGACTCTCTTTTGGCGATGGATGAGGGTAAATTCGGAGAGGATCCGGAAGGCGATGAAAACACAGATGAGACTTCCGATGTCGATCCGGATACTGCGACTGTAGGTGATCTGTTGGATGACACAGACGGCGACCAGTCGGATGAGGCCCCGGTGGATGGGCCCCAATCGGATGACATCGCGGATGTGCCTGATGAGGCCGTTCGCGCCAATGGTGACATGGACGACAACCTGATGTCAGGTGGCGGCGGCAGTGACACGATGACCGGCGGCGGCGGCGATGATCAGCTGACCGCAGGCGCTGGTGATGATGATCTGGATGGCGGCGACGGCGACGACCGGATCTGGGGTGGCGCGGGCGATGACACCATCCTCGGCGGGGCCGGAAATGATGAAATGCAAGGCGACGATGGCGATGACGTCCTGTTGGGCGAGTCGGGCGATGATCAATTGGTGGGCCATGCGGGGGATGACAGCCTGAATGGCGGCTGGGGTCTCGATACGCTTTTGGGTGGCGCAGGTGATGACAGTCTGGATGGCGGCGGCGATGACGATTGGCTGGCGGGCGGTGATGGCAATGATGTGCTGCTTGGCGGGGCCGGGTCTGACACTTTGGACGGCAATGTGGGCGATGATTGGCTGTCGGGTGTCTTCCCCGAAGGCGATGACGGCGATACAGATTTCCTGAATGGCGGTGACGGCGATGACACGCTGGTCCTTGGCGCCAACGATTACGCCACGGGCGGAGAGGGCGCGGACAGCTTTGTCCTAAGCCAATGGTTGGGCGAAGGTGGCTTTGCAACGATTGCCGATTATCAGGCCGATGATGATCAGATCGTGGTGGTTTATGATCCGGCTGTGCATGCCGATCCGGCGCTGACGCTGGCCCCGGTTGAGGGGACGTCAGATGTGACGATCCTGTTGGACGGCGCGCCGGTGGGTCTGGTGACGGGCGGGGCTGGGATGGTGGTGGCTGACATCACCTTGATGGCGGCCTAGGCCCAAGGGGCTGGCTGGCGGTCATAGGCGATATACAGCGGGTGCGTCGGGTGCCCGGGTTTGGTCAGCCCTAGATGGAACAGCGGCCGACCTGTGGCGCGCAACAGCGCCGCCACCTGCGCCCCGCGATCCAGATGCGCGCCATGCGTGCCCCATGCGCAGATGATGCGATCGGCCCAAGGCGCGCTTTGCGCGATAGTGGCATCATTGCCGGGGCCTATGGGGTCAGCCGTTGCCCGCATCACGCGGGGATCGGTGGCGCGAAAGGCAAAGATATTGGTCACACGAAAGGCGCCAAACCCCAAAGCGCGGGCGCGCCGCTCGCATCGTTCCACCGTCGGGTCATTTTGTACTTCGGTCGCGGTCGATGGGTTCAGCATTACGAACAACACCTTTGGCCCGGCAGGTTCCCAAATACGGGTCAGGCTATAGCGATACCGCTCGCAATCGGAATAAACGGCGGTCGAGGCGGCATCAGCCTTTTGAAACGTCCTGGTGATCATGGGGTGCGCCTTTTGCGGCCGGAGTGTTTGAGTATCTGGACCAAGATGTAGGGGCGGATTGCAACGAAAAGTCGACCCGGTGCAGCCTACCGTGTCAACGCCGCCGAGTGGGGGCTCGATGCCCCCCGAGGCGGCAGCCCTTTACCGGTTAAACACCCGGTTGGGGTGCAATTCACCGCCCATATAACGGCCCACGGCAATGGCCTGGCCGTTCAGACTGGCCCAGGCCTCGTCGCCATAACCGATATGCCCCAGCACTTGCCCCGGATTGCCATTGCGCAAACGTGCGGCCCCTTCGGGCGTTGCCACCAGTTCCGGCAGATCGGCCAGACCCAGTTCCAAGGGTTGCAGCAGGCTATCAATCTCCTCGGTGCGGGCCAATGCTTCGATCTGCTCCATCGTGCAGGCGCGATCGGTCGAAAACGGGCCAGACCATGTGCGGCGCAGGCATTGCACATGGCCCAGACAGCCCAAAGCCGCGCCCAGATCGCGGGCGATGGCGCGGACATAGCCGCCCTTGCCGCAGATCATCTCGAAATCCGCATGATCGGCGTCAACGCGGGTAAGCATCTCCAGACGTTCCACCCACAATGGCCGGGCGGCCAGATCCATCGCCACGCCTTCACGGGCCAGATCATAGGCCCGCGCGCCGTCTACCTTTACCGCTGAGACCTGCGGCGGCACTTGCATGATATCGCCGCGAAACCCCGCCAAAGCCGCCTCAATGGCCGCATCTTCAGGCCGCAAAGCGCTGGTTTCCAGAACCGTCCCCGCCGCATCATCGGTCGAGGTTGAGGCCCCAAACGCCACCCGAAAGTGATAGCATTTCACCGCATCCTGAATAAGCGGGACGGTCTTGGTCGCCTCTCCCAAGGCCACGGCCAGAACGCCGGTGGCATCCGGGTCCAACGTCCCGGCATGCCCCGCCTTTTGCGCCTGAAACGCCCAACGCACCTTGCCCACCACATCGGTCGATCCGATCCCGGCAGGCTTATCAACGATCACCCAGCCCGAAACGGGCCGGCCCTTTTTCGTCCGTGCCATAAGTTATTCCTTGGAAACGACGGTGCCGACAATCGGCCCCATCGGAAAGCCGCCATCATGCCGCATCAGATCTGGCGCATACAGCCGCGAGATACTGCCGTCGAAATACAGCGCGTCCGGCAGCGCAAGGTGATCGCGGAACAGCCGCGCGAACAGGTGGAAATTCACCGGCTCATTGGAAATCGCAAACACCGCGCGGCTGCCATCGGCGCTGACGCCCACGCCGTTGCGGATATACAGAGAATCGCTTTTGGCCAGAAACTTGGGGTGCAGCTTGCCGCCGATCACCAGCATCGGGCCGGATTGGGTGGCAAAGCGGCAGGCGGGAGGATCAGCCTTGAAAGCACGGCTTTCGATCACGCGGTAGCTGTCGCCCCAGCAAAACACCCCGTTCGGCAGCAGGCCAAAGTTGCCCGGTCCGTCGCGGGTGATCAGGGGGGTCTCAATGTCGCCCTCGGCAATGAACAGCCCCACGGGGGCCAGATCGCGGTGATACATTCCCGCGTTCATCGCAAACCCCAGTGTTTTTTTGTCTGACGTCAACGCCTCTTCCACGGCGCGAAAGCTGCCGTAGGGGCCGGTCGGGCCGGTATGGAACAGCTGCAGATCATCAGCAGCACTTACTTCGCACAGGGTAAAGGAGGCGCCATCGAACATCTCGTCGCGGCACGCGGCCCCAAGGGCCATGCCCGGCATCAGCAGTGCCAGAAGGACCAGCAGCCGGCGCATGTTATGCGTCGTCCCCGTCTTTGACCGCATCATCCGCCGCCAGATCGCGCTGCACGGTCGGGTCGGCAAAGAGCCTGCGGGTTTCATCCAGACGGTCAAAGGTCTCATCCGGGCGAAAGCGCAGATCGGGCGCGTATTTCAGCGTCAGCGCGGCACCGACACGGCGGCGCAGCTCGCCCTTGTTGCGGGCCAGCGCCTTGATCGCGTCTTCGACCGGAACGGACCCCATCAGGGGCATGACGTAAACGGTGCAGACCTTTAGGTCCGGTGAAGACGACACCTCGCCCACGGTGATCGACATGGCGTTCAACTCGGGGTCGTGAATATCGCCCCGGCTCAGCACGTCAGAAATGGTGCGGCGGATCAATTCACCGACGCGCAGCTGACGTAAGCCGGGGCCAGAATTAGGATTGGATGCTTTGTTCGACATGGCCGTGCTGATAAGCGTTTTCAAAGCCGCAAGCAACGGTGGGGTTTCGCGCCGGGCGGTTGGGCGCTAAAGCAGGAGAAAACAAGGGGGCTGCCATGTCTGATCTGCCGGGAATCGTGATCACGGGCGTCTCTGGCCGGATGGGTCAGATGCTGGTGCGGACCGTCATCGACAGCGGCAAGGCCCGGCTGGTGGCGGGGGTGGCCCGCAAAGGCCACGCATGGATTGGCCGCGACATTGGCGAATGTCTGGGCGGGGCGGCGATTGGCGCGCTGATCACCGATGACCCGCTAGAGGCCTTTGCCAAGGCCCAAGGGGTGATTGATTTCAGCACGCCAGAGGCGACAGTCGGCTTTGCCGCGCTGGCCGCCCAAGCCCGCGCGGTGCATGTGATCGGCACCACGGGGCTAGAGGCCGCGCATCTGGCCAAGCTGGAAGCCGCCAGCCATCACGCGGTTCTGGTGCGGGCGGGCAATATGTCTTTGGGGGTCAACCTTCTGACCCGTTTGACGCAGAAGATTGCGGCGGCTTTGGATGAAGACTGGGATATCGAGGTGGTCGAGGCGCATCACCGGATGAAGGTGGACGCGCCTTCCGGCACCGCCCTAATGCTGGGGCAGGCTGCCGCCGACGGGCGCGGTGTGGCGCTGGATACCGCCCGCGTTTCGGGCCGCGATGGCATCACCGGGGCGCGTCAGCGCGGGCAGATCGGATTTTCGGCCATTCGTGGCGGCGATATCGTGGGCGAGCATGACGTGATCTTTGCCGCCGATGGCGAGCGGGTCATCCTGCGCCACATCGCCACCGATCGGGCGGTTTTCGCGCGGGGGGCCCTACGCGCCGTGCTGTGGGGGCAGGGGCAAAAGCCGGGGCAATATGACATGATGGATGTGCTGGGGCTGTAGCCTAGAAATCGATCGCGATGCCCTTTTTCTCCCAATCGCCAAAACGCACCGGCTCTGTCCCGTCTTTGCGGCCCCCCAGTTCGGTCGGCAAATCGGGCGCGGGGCTGGCTTTGCGGCGGGCTTCGGCTTCGGCCAAGGCGCGCTGGGCGGCGGGGGGAAGATCTGTTGGCGTGGTGGACATGGGCAGGTTCCTTCTGTCAGCTAGAATGATATAGACGCGCAAAGCGGCAAGGGGAAGACGATGGCAGAGGGTGTTGAGGCGCGGGCGTCGGCGGTGGCCATGTTGAACGCGGTGATCGGCGAAGGTGCTATGCTGGCCGAGACGGCTGCGCCGGGCCTGACGGCTGCTGATCGCGCGCGGGCCTTGCGGCTGGCGGGCGAAGTGCTGCGGCGGGTGGAAACGGTCGACATCGCCTTGCAAGCGCATCTGCGCAAAAAGCCACCGTTGGAGGTTTTGAACATCCTGCGGCTGGCCGTGGTTGAGCGGTCTTTGGGCGCGGCAGGGCATGGCGTGGTGAATGCCGCCGTAGAGATTGCCCGCAAAAGCAAGCGCACGGCGTCGATGGCCGGGATGGTGAACGCAGTGTTGCGGGCGGTGCCTGAAGGGCCTTTGCTAGGCGTGCAGAAATTGCCGCGCTGGATGCGTCAGCCGATGGTGCATGCCTTTGGCCGCGACGCGGTGGCGGCGATCGAGGCGGTGCAGTCGTTGACTCCGCCGTTGGATCTGACCGTGCGGGCGGGGTTTGAGGTGCCGGAGGGCGCAGTGCTGCCAACTGGATCGCTGCGGCTGGCACAGGGCGGGCAGGTGTCGGCGCTGGCCGGGTATGAGGCGGGCGGCTGGTGGGTGCAGGACGCCGCCGCTGCGATGCCAGCGCGGGTTTTGGACGTGAAGGCCGGAGAGCGGGTGCTGGATCTGTGCGCGGCGCCGGGGGGCAAGACCTTGCAGCTGGCTTCGGCGGGGGCCTCTGTAGTGGCGGTGGATATCTCGGGTCCGCGGATGTCGCGGCTGCGCGAGAATTTGGCGCGCTGCGGGTTAGCGGCTGAGGTGGTGGTGGCCGACGCCTTGGTGTGGGAGCCGGAGGAGCGGTTTGACGCGATTTTGCTGGATGCGCCGTGTTCGGCGACGGGCACTTTGCGGCGACACCCGGATTTGCCGTTTGTAAAGGATGGGTCAGAGGTGCCGGGGTTGGTGGCATTGCAGGCGTCTTTGTTGGATCGGGCCTTGGGCTGGCTGAAGCCGGGGGGGCGGGTGGTGTTTGCGACTTGTTCGCTGTTGCCGGAAGAGGGCGAGGAGCAGCTGGTGGCGGCCTTGGCGCGGCATCCGGGCTTGGTGGCGGAGCGCGTGGAATTGGCGGGGGTTGAGGCCGGGTGGTGGACGGAAGGCGGTGGTTTGCGGCTGCGGCCGGACCATTGGGCCGAGCGGGGCGGGATGGATGGATTTTTTGTGGCGCGGTTGCGTGTCCCGAGTCGGGACGGGGTGCCTGTTCTATAAAAATCAAGGGTTTATGGTGCAGGGTTAAGGGTTTGTTAGGGTCAGGACTCGTTCTCGTTTCATAGCCAGAACATCACTGTGGCTGCGAGGGCGACTGCCGAAAGGAACACCTTTGGGCATCTGTCGTAGCGGGTCGCAACTCTGCGCCAGTCCTTCAAACGCCCAAACATGATCTCGATACGGTTTCGGCGTTTGTAGCGGCGCTTGTCGTATTTCACGGTCTTGGTCCGGGACTTTCGACCTGGGATGCATGGTTTTATCCCCTTGTCTTTCAACGCATCTCTGAACCAATCAGCATCATAGCCACGGTCACCCAACAACCATTCTGCCGCCGGAAAACTGCTGAGCATGGCCGCAGCACCGGTGTAATCGCTGACCTGACCTGCGGTCATAAAGAACCGGATCGGGCGGCCTTCTGCATCCATTGACCGGCAATCGCTGCTTGCAGCGATGAGAGGGGGTGACGGCATGCAGCTTGGTGTTCATCCCACCCTTGGTTCGGCCTATGAGACGGCCTCGTTGGTCGTCGGGCCCCCCTTTTTTACCCGCAGGCTGGCCGCCGTGCGGTGCGCCTTCAGATAGGTCGCGTCCGTTGCCTGGCAGTTGATTGCGAAGCAATCAACGAGAAGGGGGCATCACCGTCTTCGGAACCGCCGCCTCTGCCGCCAGACCGTGCATCATCCGGGCGAAGATGCCCTTGTCGCCCCACCGCTTCCATCGGTTGTAGAGGGTCTTGGCGGGACCATACTCTATGGGTGCATCGCACCATCGCAAGCCATTGCGATTGATAAATATAATCCCACTTAACACCCGCTCCCTCTCACGGTTTGAAGACAAACCGTTGCCGGGCAACGGATCATCGACACGCGGCCTGCCATGGCTCTTCGGAAAGAAGGGCCGCAGCCGCTCCATTTGAACGTCTGTCAGCCAGAAAAGATTGCTCATCAACACCCCCGTCAGTTCGGGAGCTTGAATCATGCCGCCGCAAGAGTCTCAAGCCTAACAATGGGTCCTGACCCTAGCGTTTGAGCGGCGTGTTATACGCGGGCCAGTTAGGGGTCTTGTAAGTCGGTGTGTCCGGCGTGCTCATGCCCTCCAGCGATCCCGCTGGAGACACAAGATGACTCCCTCACCCCATTTGTGAAGTAGGGCCGCAAACAGGCTCTGTTGCACAAATGGTCTGACGGTGAGGGTTCCCCTATCCCCGGACAGACTTATCCCACGACTTCTGTAATGGGCGTGCCGAGAGCGGTGAAGCCGTTCAGGACGGCAACACGAACTTGGAAC
>Ga0209390_10004755_pt1 | contig 20082 bp, 37 predicted proteins | sample BON01_FD_187212 | JGI IMG/M metagenome (GOLD analysis project Ga0209390, IMG submission 187212) | Freshwater microbial communities from Lake Bonney liftoff mats and glacier meltwater in Antarctica - BON-01 (SPAdes) (version 2) | ecosystem: Environmental > Aquatic > Freshwater > Ice > Glacier...
CCCTGCTGCAACCGCCGAAGCCCCCATCACGGGGCCGACGGCCGACGTGTCCCTCGCTGCGTTGACCGCCGCTGAAGTTGCTTCTAAGTTGATCTTCAAACCCACTCATCTCCCTCCTTCCCTCCCTCCCTCCCTCCCTCCCTTAGGCCCTGCTCCTACCGCCGAAGCGCCCATCACGGGGCCGACGGCCGACGTGTTCCTCGCTGCGCTTACCGCTGCTGAGGTTGCTACTAAGCTGATCAAGCCCGGAAATACCAACCAGCAAGTGACAGATGCTATCGCGAAGGTGGCGGAAGCGTATGGCGTGAATGCGATGCAGGGCACGTTGATGCATCAGATGAAGCGGTAAGTTCTTTCTCCTCCTTCTTTTTTTTTTGGCGTGTTCGTCTATGGAAAGAGAAACGATGTGTGCTTTTGCGCTTGCGGGAGGGGGAAGAGGCAAAAGGGGTGGGAGAAAAATAGGCGTTCATTATATTGCTGGTGTGTGGAGGGATGGCTGATTTGGAGAAGGAGTGTTAAAGCAGCAATATTATACGCATTCCCGGGTGGACACAACCATGGTGGCTAGGACCGTCGGCCTCCAAGGGTGCTTCCCGCACCCCCACGAGTGCAGACTCTGACTTGCCCTACCAGTCCTTTTCAAACCCAGAAAAGAAAGCACATTCATCTTTTTCTTGAATTTGATTTTTCAAATCAGAAAGATCGAGGTTTGTGCGGAGCTTGTCAGTGCTCAAGGGGTAAGGAGGGGGTGCCTGAAGCCCTCTGTTTCCATGGCGTCTGTGGGGCTGCCTCCTTCCCGCCCATCTACAATTTGTTCCCCCCTGTCATTCAGGATGAGAAGAAGGCGATGCCTTGTTTTTCAATGTGCGCCTTGATTTCCTTGTTCCACTATCATCATCAAGTCTCACGTTCTTCCGTTAATCCCTCCCTCCCTCCCTCCCCTCCTTCCTTGCCACAGGTATATCATCGACGGGAACAAGGTGATCATCCTCCGGGAGGACGTGGACCAGAAGGTGGACGATGTGACGTTTGAGCAGGGGGAGGTGTACTCCGTGGATGTGGCGTTTAGCTCGGGCGAAGGTATGTAGTTGTGTGTTTGGTGAGTCGGCACGTTGTCTTTCTCCGCCTCCTTTTTTGTTCCTTCCTGCTTTTGCTTTCGATTTAGATGCCCTCTTGTGTTGCTTGCGCATTATTGCCCGTTGCGAGTTTTTTTATCTTTCCTGTTTTTCCCTCGAGATTCTTTCTGGCACCTCAGTGTTTGTTCGTATTTATGGCGTTCAATGCACGGATGAGTATCTATAGCCTTCTCCTAGTCTCGAACAGCGACTTGTTGACGCGATTAATCGTCATCGGCACGCTTTGGTAATCCTGCATGAGGCCTCCCTTTTCGGAGGGGGTTCCAAGGAAATCGGGTTTTGCTGGCATGCCGGACATTCTTTCTTTATGTTCCATCCTATTATACTATTTGTCGCTTTGAATTTTATTTGATCATTGAGAGCAAGTAGATAAAAGTAAGCCTGTGTGTCTGCTTGTCCTAGCCAGTGCAAAGCCTTTTTCCAGACCTGCGCTCCGTTTTCATTTCTCTTTCGCTCACTCACTCCTTTCCTCTCCTCCTTTTCCTCTACCTTCAGGCAAGCCCCGCGAGGCCACCAGCAGGACGACCATCTTCAAGCGGGCCATGGACGTGAGCTACCGCCTGAAAATGAAGGCTAGCCGGTAAGACTTCTGGGAGAGAGGAGGGAGGGCTGGAGGGAGGGCTGGGAGAGGTTTGTGTGTCTGCTGGAAAGGAGCGAGAGGGAGAGCTAGATTTCAAGGTGTTTGATCTTCTCATTTGTCTGCGAATTTGCCTTTGCTTGATATTGCATTATCATCATGCATCCAATCACACGCATACACACATACTCACTAACACAAACTACAGGTATGTCTTCAACGAGATGAACCACCGCTTCCCGACGTTGCCCTTCACGCTCCGGGCACTGGAGGACGAGAAGCAGGCGCGCATGGGCGTGGTGGAGTGCTTGAAGCACGACCTTTTGCACCCTTATCCGGTACGTGTGCTCTTGTGTTTACGTATGACATTAGGTATCAAGACACAGCTGCAATAGATAAATCCACAGACACTGAGAAAAGAAAGAGCGCGCCCGCAAAAATAATTAAGAAACCCTAAATAGCCCCCGCACTCACCTATCTCCTTTCTCCTCTATTCCTCCTCCTCCCTTTTAAGGTGCTGATGGAGAGGCCAGGCGACGTCGTGGTGCACGTCAAGTCGACCGTGTTGCTGCTGCCCTCGGGCACGACCAAGGTGACTGGCTTGCCCTACAGCACCACCGGTATTGTGTCGGAGAAGGAGCTCCCTGAGGATATCAAGGCCATTCTTGCCACCTCCTCCAAGACCAACTCGAAAAAGAAGAACAAGAAGAACAAGGACAAGAAGGCGGGGGAGGCGATGGAGTCTTAATTCGCTTTTTGACAGACAGACGAAGGAATGTGAGGGAGGGAGGGAGGGCCGGGGGTAGAGTGGAAGGAGGGGCAGCGAGACCAAGCCCGCCGTTGGAAAGTGTGGGCTGTTCTGTGACCGTGCCGCCTTGTCAGGACAACACAGCACCAGATGCATAGTTTCAAGAGTTCAATGTAGTAGGGGAATCGCTTGGTAAGCGGCAGCGGGGTGGAACATGCATGGGGCGGGGCGTAGGGGACGCGGCAAGCAAGATCCCAATAGAGTAAAAAGCGAAAGAACGACCCGGAGAGAGAGCTGGGAAAAGAGAACTAAAAGAAGCATCACACGTACGCGTAACAAAACAAAAACAAAAAAATCAAGCTTATTGCTTCTTCGAACACGAGGTCGGCTCCAAACGACGAACAACCTTGGAATAACCTCCCGCCAAAAGTAACTGCCCTTCTAGACATCAAGCGGACTCACAAACAATAATACAAAACCTGAGTCTTTGACTTGAGATGAATGCAAGCTGTGTTGAGTCCCTTCCTTCTCATTGTGACGCTGTGTCTGTCAAGCTTCCAAGCTTTCCAAATACTTCCTCCCGTCCCCGTCGTCTGCCTCTCCCCACAGCACATCACACACAGCCAGGCCCGGCACAAGACGCAACCAAGCCGTATGGAGCACGCCAAAGGCACCTGGGCCTTGGCGGCCGCAGCCGTCTGCGCCACGGGAAGTTTGCTGTACGTGGCCTACAAGGGCGGGGTCACGCTCAAGAAAAAGGTAAGACGACGAGGTCGCGGTAGTGTGGTCGTGTCGGGGGCAAGGAACTAAGGAGAAGGTCAAGGAGATGCCGCCACTGCGGCGTCAAAAGCTGATAGGCACGGATGCCACCACCTCAATCTTACGCATCCAACTCCCAACCACACGCTAGGAGGAGAAGAGAGAAGAGATTGGGCGAGTAGTATCGCTCCACGTCTATCCTGTCAAGTCCTGCAAGGGCATCGAGGTCCAAGCGTCCCTCGTCGAAGCCCGCGGGCTGATGCTGGACCGGCTGTGGATGGTTGTGACTTCGACGGGCGTCTTCCGCACTCAACGTCAGATTCCCAAGATGACGTTGATTCAACCAAATCTGCCGTCGTCCTTGTCTGCGGTAAGTTTTGCGAGCGGGAGACGCGAGGGTGGGGGCTAGCGAATGACAGAGACTCTCTCTGATTGATGGAATGCATCCACATTCGCACCCTTCAAATACAAACACAGCCATTGGAGCTCAACGCCCCCGATATGCCCACGTGCGTCGTCCCCGTCACGACAGCGGGAAAGCAAGTGCGTGTGCGCGTGTGGGATGACCATTGCCAGGGCTACGATCAAGGCGACGAGGTGGCTCAGTGGCTTTCGACTTTCCTGGAAGAGGTACGTGTGTGATGCGCTATAAGCGGCTAGGGAGATTGTTTATAGGAGGCGGAAAGCCCACTTTCATTCTATTTCTCCACTTCTTTTTCAATATACTAGGATGGCTTGCGATTGGTGCGGATTGACGAGAAGGAACGCCGTCAGGTCGATCCGGCGTTTGCGCCGCGCAGTACCATCACAGGTAGATAAAATATTGCTTGAATGGCTAAATGCAAACGATGCTCTTTTTTCTACTTCCATCTCATTGCTCACATTCCTGAAATACTCCTTCTTCTCGCTTTTACAGCCTTTGCCGATGGCTTTCCCTTCTTGCTGGCCAACCAGAGCTCCCTCGATGACTTGAACGATCGCTTGCCCACACCCATCCCCATGGCGCGCTTCCGACCCAGGTAAGCAGACCGCGAGAAAGCATACTCCCAGACCTATATATGCAAAAACATCTAATTACTCATCTGCTTCCTGCTCTTGTTTCCCTTCTTTTTTCTCAATAGCATCGTCGTGAGTGGCCCAGCGGCCTTTGCGGAGGACAAATGGGATAAAATCGCGATCGGCGATATCCGTCTTCGTGTGGTCAAGCCTTGCTCGAGGTGTAAGATCCCCAACACGGACCAAGAGACTGCCGAAGTTGCTAATGAACCCGCGGAGACGCTCAAGACTTATAGGTGAGAGTTGGTGTAGGGGAAAGGGGGGAGGGAAGGAGGGAGGGATACAAGAAGGGCGAGGTGCATGGGGTGAGAGAAATGGGCGGCCCCTTTTCCCAGACAGACGCAAATCATTTTCCTTACAAACACACATACAAATACACAAAAATAGGACGGGTGCCATGCTAGGCATTGAGTTTGGGGGCAAGGACGAGTTTTACTTTGCGCAAAACCTTATCCATGACAGCAAGAAGAAGACGAGCGTACTGTCCGTGGGCGATCCTCTGACAGTGTTTACTTGAATAGGGGGAAAATAAATTAGTTTGCGGGGGTGCTGTGTCATGAAATTCCTTCAAACAAGTAAAAAGAAAAGAGAGAAGAAGTTTGTTCGTAAGCGCTTTTTGTTTTGTTAATGCCAGTCGTTCCGTTCCTTTCCTTTGTTGTTTTTGGTTTGTTTTCGTGGACGCTCCCTTTCGACTCACTCGCTCGGGGCCAGACCGACAGGACTGCTGCTGCTGCTGCCGCTGCTGCTGCTGCTGCTGCCGCTGCTGCTGCTGCTATTGGTACTGCTGCTGCTGCTGCTGCTGCTGCTGCTGCTGCTGCTGCTGCTGCTGCTGCTGCTGCTGCTTTGTGAGAGTGCGCGACCTCTCCCCCTCCCTTCCTCCCGCACTTTGTTATGTGTTGTTGGTGATCCACACACACCATCACCCCTCTCTCTCTTCTTCCTCATCCTCAACTATACTAGAACACATTCAGCATAGAAATCACTTACTTCCCCGCCCCCCCCAAACGCAACGCCTGGAGAATACGCCCCCCCCCGGGGGCAGGGTGAGTCCCCTCCACAAACTTCCCAAGCTGCGCCTGACTGTTCGCCTGCGCGAGCTTCACCAGAATATCTTGCGCCGCCTTCCAGTTCTCGGGCTTACCCGCCCAAGTCTTCAGCGTACTGGACTGCAAAGCACGACCATATGAGAAAGTCAAGCTCCAGGGTGCGTCGGGGTACTCCTTCTGCAGCTGCTGCAGGTTGAGGGTGGCCTCCTCCTCGCCCATGCCTCCGGAGAGGAAGTGGATAGAGGGGACGGCGGGGGGGATGGTGCGTTTCATCACCTGCACGGTGTACTTCGCGACTTCCTCCTTGCTGGCCACAGGGGCATCCAAGCCCGGCAGAATCATGTTAGGCTTCAGCAGGATTGCGTCTAAGACAACATCGTAACGGTTGAGCCAGTTCATCGTGATGGAGTTGACACGCTCAGAGATAAAGGCAGTGCGTTCAATGGAGTACGTGCCAGGTCCAAGGGTGACCTCGGGCTCGACGATGGGGACCAAGCCGTTTTCTTGCGCGATGGCGGCGTACCGGGCCAAGGCGTGTGCGTTCTCCCAGATGGCCTTCTCGCTGGGCAGGTCCTTCTCGTCGCACTTGAGGACGGCGCGCCACTTGGCTGTGTGTTATGGTTTTGGTGGGGGGAGGGGATGGGGGGAGAAGGTGAGTGTGATGAGCAGGGATGAGGGTATAGACATGCTTTTAAAAGAAGGGTACATGTGTGAAAAACTGAAAAATCGAGACGCTAACCGCGATCAAATCAACACATCATTCCTACATCTCAACATTTCCTCTCCCTTTCTACACGACGTACCGAAACGGGCACCCTGCTTGTAGTAGGCCTTGCACCGATCCCCAAGCCCATCCAAGCCCTGCGTTGCCGTCTCGGCATCCGTGCCAAACATGTTTTGCAGGCCAGTGTCCACCTTAATACCAGGAATGATGTTCTGCTCCCGGAGCACGTCCACGAACGGCTTGCCTTCCGACGTCTTCTGGTAAAGCGTCTCGTCAAACATGATAGCCCCCGAGATGTACTGGCCCAGCCCCGGGGCCGTGTACAACAACTCACGCCACTTGCGACGGTTCTCTTCCGTGTTCTCCACGCCCACGGAACCCAAACGGATGCCCGTGGTGGCGTTACTCTCGTCACTGGCCAGGATGCCGCGGCCTCGCCCCCCGATCTTCTTGGCGTTGGCCTTGAGCTCCTCCATGTACGGGTTCTCCTTCTCGGCACGGCTGACCATCGTCAGGGCGGCATGGCGAGCGCGGGTCTTGAGAGGAGTCGTGTTGAGTTTCTGTGGGAAGTGTGTAGCGTGGGGAGATGAAGGCGTGAGCATAGGGCCAAGGATGGAGGGAGGGGAGGAGTGGTGATTGTCGCGCAGCAACTTACCGTGGGGTTGAGGGGCACAAAGGCGGAGCAGGAGGCGACCACGGAGGCCAGGACGAGGGAAGACAAGGCCTTCATGGCTAAAAGGCTGTGTGTGTGCATGTGTGTGTGCAGGGTGTGAGAAGAGAGCAGCAGAGAGGGGGAGGTGAATGAAGCGAATCGGATCGGGCAAAGCAACGTTGCAAAACTCAAGCGACAAAAAGCAGCCCGCGCGCTTCTTTCAGCCCGCTCATTTGCAGTGCCGTGCTGAGGTTGAGTACGAGGACTAGAGGGGGTGCATCTCAGGACCGCAAGTCTTGGTTTTGCGTTTTGGATAAGACAAGGTCGAAGCCCGATGGTGCGTCAAGTGAGGGTGCTTGTTGTATCATTCAATCGGTGCTGGCCCATATACGCACAAGAGCTAGTTACTGCTAATCAATGCTTTCTTTACTTGTCTTGGTTTTTCCTTTCTTTACGTGTCTTGTTTCTCGTCAAGTCCTATGTACAAGCAGAGGCAGGTACTCTCATATTTTAACCTCCCCACTCCCATCCCTCCCCCATCCCTCCTAATCTCCCCTCACACAGGTATTCTGGCCAACACCGTGATGTACTTGTCGAGGGAATGGTGCTTGAGCATGCTTTTGGAGACGAAAATGTCTTGGATCTGCCACAGGACGTCCTCGCGAAGGTTGCCCCGCATGACCTGCAAGGAAGTGAGTGTGGGTAAGGGGGAAAAAGGGAATAAGAAACAAGACATAGGGCTTGAAAAGCAGCGTGTCTGTATGCTGAAATCAAAGGGAAGTCCCCGAGGAAAGAGATAGTTTCTACTTCCTCAAACATACCTCTTTAATTGTCGCCCCTCCGTGCAGCTTCCGTGGCTTGATGTAGTACACCCGTCCCGGCAGCGTCAGCGCCCCTTCCTCCTCCTCCTCCTCTTCCTCCTTCTTGGTCACTTGGTGCGTCACCACCTGCTGGAGCGTCGCGCCCACCACGCCTTTCATCCAACTCCTATTGGAGGAGATGAGAAGAAATGAAGATAGAGTATGTGTGGGTGTCTATATTTGTCACTTTCGCTGGATTACGAGCCATGCATAAGCAAGCCAGAAAGTCCCCTCCTTTTCACCCTCCCTCCCTCCCTCCCTTCCAGCCCTCCATTTCCTCTTACTTGGCATAATCAAAGTAGATACCACCGCCTCCGCCTTCGGAGACGTAGTCCAATAGACGTTTCTCGAGCCGGTCTAACGAGGCGGCAGTAGCACGAGGGACCATGTCGTCGCCTGGAGGGCAGGAATGAGGAAAGATGATGAAAAGAAGGAGTGAGGAATAGACGATGTAGACGTGGAGAAATCGCAGGGCAGGAGGGGAAAATAGGGAGAAAATATGCGGATAGAAAGGGAGCGAGTACGTATTTTTACTTACCCAGCACAAATGACGTGGTGAAACGGCGCAGGCCCCGGACGCTTTTGGAGACACAGGGCGGCGGGGCAAAGACAAAAACGGTCACATTATCGCGCATCTAAATAGAGGGAGAGTAGAGAGAAATTACGGGAGAGAAAAGGAAGGATCAGTGATCTAATCCATAGCGAGCGAGTGAATGAAAAGAATCAGAAATATATATTGTACTTACCAGCCCCGTCGCCCCCTGCAATGCCCGCGGCCCCGCTCCTCCTCCTCCTCCTCCTCCTCCTCCTCCTCCTCCCCCTGCCGCTTTCGAGGCTGTTCCTCCTCCCTCCGCTTCTACCACCGACCCAGGCACCCTTTCTACTCCATCCCCTCCTGGTCCTCCCTCCCTCCCTCCTTTCTCCTTCACCTTCATCCCCTGTGGCGGGACAGGCACAACCCCCTGCACTACAATCGCGCCATCCAACACTCCCCCCACCAAAGCCCCTACCCCTCCACCCAGCGAAAACCCAACAATATGCAAACCATACCCCGCAAAACTCTCCTTCTCCTCCTTCTCCCCCTCCTCCTTCCCTCCCTCCTCCTTCCCTCCCTCCTTCTCCTTCCCTTCTGCTGCTGCTGCTGCTGCTGCTGCTGCAGCTGCAGCCAAGACCGGTCGGATCTTTTCCACGATTCCCACCGCTGCCTTCCATAGGCGCGGATTTACATTCATTGATCTTCTCAACAAGCCACGTGATCGCAATGGTACTGTCAGAGGAGGTGCTCTTATAACATCTAATTTCTCAACCCACTCAACCGAGTCCCCCACAGATAGAGTCAATCGCTTATTCTCCCTATCTACCGACAAAACAAACCGGAAATTGCCCGTGTAATCCTCTAAGAGCACTTCATGTTTGCTTTGTAAGTCGTTCACCATCGCCAGGCTCTCTTGTTTGCTCACTCCATCAGAGGTCAATTCGGCCAACTCCGAGCTATACACAGCCTCTTCCAATAGCTTGGCTTTTCGAAAGGCCTTTAATCGGGATTCTTTCTCTGCTTTTGTCGCACGACTGAATTCGAGCCGAGACCAGGCTTTGACCGGGGCGCGGGTGTGAGAATAGGCGTAGAGACCGTGGGCGGCGCCGTCCATGGTTTTGAGGGCGGCTTGGGAGGAGGCGACCACCTAATAGAGGAGGGAGGGGTGGAAGAGTGGGTGAGGCACTACAAGTACACAATTCTACGTATCCTTCCATTCATTCGCACACCCATTCAGCACGAGCCAGACAAGCTCTCGTCGTCTCATCCTACCTTGAATGCACGCTCAATGTTCCGGGGGCCAGCGCCCTTGAGGTCCGACGCGTCGCTGCGGTCCAACCACTCCCCCAGCACCTGAAAAGGGCTCAGCGCCGCCAGAGAGGACGTCGAGTCCATGCCTGCCATCACCTTGCCCATTAGCAAGCTGAAGACGAAGGGTAGCAAGAGCAATGGTGGTCGCCTCGCGCTGAGGGCTGACCTCCTCCCCCTCCTCCTCCTCCTCCTCGTCTCATCATCCACGCTCTCGCCCTCGGCTGCAATCACGACAGAAACAGGCACATTTTCCGCGGCCCCACGCATAGCTTCCCTCCAAGGCACTCGTGTCTCTGTGCTGTGCGTGTTGGGGTGGGGAGGGTGGCGTGTGAGTAGGGAGAGGAGCGAGGAAGCACGCCCTCATGGGCATCATCTCGGTCTCGGCGCTTGCCAAGGCACATGACCCATCATCCAACTCAAAATACACGACGGCTTCCACTTCGCACGCACACCACACCACACACGCCACAGTAACCAGCTAGGCTGTACTTCGACGCCGCTGTCATGGGCAACCTGAATCAGAGCTTGCGGGAAAGGTAAGAGAAAGAGAGCAGGAGGAAGGCAAGCAAGACAGCTCTGAGCATCACCCCCACCCCCACCCCTTTCAATTCCACACACACCACCACACGCCCCCAGGTACATGACCAGCTTTGATGACGTGGTGGAGGACATGCCCATTGTCCGGAAGCTGGAGGTGTACCAGGGGCTGCAGCAGCAGGTGAGCCAGTCCTCCCTCCCCTTTGCCTCCACCTCGCCTTGCCCCTCCTCAACTCGACTCACCATTCCCCACGCACCCTTCCCGCTTTAGGCCTCGCTGCTGAACCAGCTGGAGGACCAAATCGTGAAGTCACTTGATTCTTTGGCCGTCGAGGAGGCCAGTCTACGTGGACGCGAGGTATGTGGTGTGAGCAGAGAGGATAGAAAATGAATTTGTACTTGTCCCATGACTTCTTCCTCTCAGTCTCCCACCCTGCCTGCTCACTAATATTCCCTCTTTTCCCACTACAACACAAAAAAGGACTTCCTGGAGCGGCGCCGCCTGGCCTACATGAAGCGCATCGATCCCTCTTCCTCCCCCGAGGATGACGACGACGACGACGACGACGAGGAAGAGGAGAATGAAGGCGAGAAGGGAAACGAAGCAGAAAACAAGAACCCACAACTTCAGGCCGTAGTGGCCGAGAATGATGACGCGGCGGCTTTGGGCTCCATTGCTGTGCTAGACGGACCGAGCGAGCAGAAGAAACAAGAAATCAAGACATTCCTCGAGCAAGAGCTCCCGCAGATCCAGAAGAATGTGGCGGTGCGAGCACGGATGCTGTGGTTCAAGCGCAAGGAGTATGATGACAAGTTGGTGGATACCCGCAGTAAGCTTGCGGAGGTGAAGGGTTTGATTGCTGATCTGGAGCTTGGTCTACCGCCCATGACCCTCGAAGGGGAAATTGCCCTTGCTCCGAGTGTGTAGTTTGTGTTTGTATTAATATATATGTATTTGATGACGAGAAGATAAGAAGGGGGGATGTGTTTTCGACGCCAGGTTGCTACGATATCAAAGCTCAAAAAGGAGATGTAACATAATCGAAATAAATTGCAGGAGTTATTTATCTTTCCTCCCTATTAGCTTCCCTTTCTTCGTTCGTCTCTATCCCAATTTTCGGTCTCTCCACTCCCCCCCTCTTCTACGCATTAAAAAGGTCCGGTGCTCAAACGACCGGTCTGCAGCATGTGATTTCCCTCAATTACGCAAGGCGGGTGACGATTTCGAGGAGGGCTGCTGCTGCTGCTGCCGTTGTCGAGACGACGGGGCGGGCGGGGCGGGGTCTTGGCCTCGGGCTTGACGACGAGGAGGGGATTGGTCCGACTGAGGATGTCGTCGTTGACAGTCACCCCGTCAAGGTATTGCTGGATGGTGAGCTATTGGAATATAAAGATGTGGAAGAGGAAAAAGGTAAGTTTTATTTTCAGATAAATTGTCAAAATTCGGGGCATAAGGACAAAAGTGACAACGATTACACTTCTTCTCTCTTCTTTTGCTTACCTGCAACATGCGATTCTCCTCCAGCAGCGCATCCCGTCTCTCCTGAAAGGCGACATTCCCCAGCAACGATTGGTTGTACCGTCTCCAAAAAGTATTCAAGGGCTCCCCTTCTGGCGCCATCACGCCCTCGCCGTTGTCGTTGCTGTTGTTGCTGTTGCTGCTGCTGCTGTTGGAAGAAGGAGGAAGAGGAGTGTCTTCGATCAGAGAACCTTGCAGGCGGTCCAAGGCCCCGTCTTGCTCCACCTCCTTCTTGTGCGCCCATTCCGCCAAATGCAGCACACGCAAGCCCAGCTAAATGAAGGATGGTGGGGAGACAAACAGTAAGCAGGGGCGAGATTGACGGGGAAAAGAGCAAACGAAAACATCTCCTCCGCACATCCCCCTACCCCACTCACTCACCTCAATCTGCGCGTTCAAGCCTTCCTGGGCCCCATCCGCCTCCTCATCCAGGGCTTTCAACGCATCTTGCTGCTCTTGACGGTACTTGTTCATGTGCAACTTGAGCTTCCGGTATTGATCCAACAAAGCCCGCTTCTCGTTAAACAAAGACTGATTCCGATCACTGTGCTCCTTGCCGCTCGTCGTCATCTTCACCCGCCACTCCTTCCATCGCTGGAGCTCCTGGTCAATCTTACGCACTTTCGCCTCAATCTGAGCCGTCAACGATTGATCCTTGGTGGCCATGGCCTTGACCTCCGTCTCGGCGGCGCTCGTGCTGCTGCTGCTGCTGCTGATCGTCGTTGTCGTCATCGTTCCAGCCGGCGCCTTGTCCTGCAGGTGCTGGACCAGCGCGTCGATCTGTGATGTCAGACCTTGCCGGAGCTTGGCTATTTGTTCTTGGCCTTGCCGCTTCAGAATGTCCCGGACGCGGGCCTGCAGCTCTTGGCGCTCCTGCTCCTTGCCCTGCTCGTAGGCCTCGATGGATTGCAGCAATTGGCGGAGCTCCGCTTGCTCGTCCGCATGTTGCCTCGACAAGAGCGCCGCCTCCGTCTTAAATTCCTTTTGCAAGGCTTCGAGGTCGCGGGTGAAGCCTTGCTCCAACGTGGCGGTGTGGGCGCGGTGGAATCCGAGCAAGGAGTCACGTTGCCGCCCGTGCGCTTCGTGGGCGGCCTGCGTTTCCTGCTCCGAGGCCTTGACGTCGGCCGTCAGCGTTTGCACCAATGCGTCCTTGTCCTCAAAAATGCGACCATACGTCTCGGCCAAGGCTTTGATGCCTTCTTCGGTGGCGGCGTCGGTGGTGGTCAGGTGCAGGAGGGTGGCCCATTTGGCTGATAATTTCGCGGGGGCAGACGGGGACGACAGCGACAAGGACCCAGCTTCTTGCTCCTTGTCCATCCTTTTCTGTTTTAGGGGTTAGGTTGTAATGTTAGGGACTTGGGCACATTTTTTTATAGTAACAGAAAGTGCTTTTTGAGCGTGGAAAGGTGCCAAAAAGAGGGAGGGAGGGCGTGAGGAAAAAAGAAAGGCCGAGATTTGCAACGGCTTCGTCACGACACCGACGTTCACGACCTCACGACCTCACACCACACAGGGCAGCCACGGCAAGAGCTGAAGCAGCCTGGGAGAGGCATCATGCGAAAGGGTAAGTGCTTGAGCTGGCTGGCCTTGGGACCATCCCTCCACCCGCGCCTCGTCCTCATCTCCCCTCTCCCTCCCCCTAGGCTCCTCCTCCTCCTCCTCCGTCTTTGGCAGCCTCACGGGCTGCCTTGGCAACGGCAAGAAGGCAAAGAAGCGACCCTCTTCTTCTTCTTCTTCCACCACCTTCGCCAAAGCTACCGCCGCCGCTGCAACTGCCAAGAAGCAGCCCACCCAAACCTTTCTGGACTTTGGGCAAAAGTCGCTGGGGAAGCGCACGCTCTGCGGTGTCTGCGGCCTCCTGTACGTGAACGGCGAGGCCGAGGACGAGAAGGAACACGCCACCTTCTGCCGAAGCGTCAGCGCTGGCTTGGCGTTTCAGGGGTGGAAGGACCAACGTCTGGTGTGGGGCGCGGAGGGCAAGGACAGGGTGATTGAGGTGCGGCCTGGGGACGGGGGTCCGCAGCTGCTCAAGATGGGGGAGATCAAACGGATTATGGACCAAGAGATGGGTTTTGTACCCTTGGCGGAGGGCGAGAGTGTGTTACGGTCGACGGAGAAGGCGTTTTTGTACGTGCATGACAAGCGGGTGGTGGGGTGTTTGGTGGCGGAGAAGATTGCGGCGGCTCATCCTGTGTTGGAAGCTATGCCGGAGGAGGAGGAGGAGGAGGAGGAGGAGGAGGAGGGAGCGGAGGCGAGATGCGGGAAAAAGGAGGAGGGGAGTGAGAAGCAGGGGATTCAAGAAGAGCAAGTGCAAGAAAAGCAAGTGCAAGAAGAGCAGGAACCACCGCCGGCCAAGATGCAGCGAGTGGACGACAAAGAGACGAGCAGCACCAGCAGCACACGCAGCAGTAGCAGCGCTAATACCCAACAAAAATCACTGGCACCACCACCATCACTTCCCCCAAAAGGAAGCAAGGAAAAGGAGGGACCGCCCGCCAGCCTCCTGCCCAAGGGGGTTGTTTACTCTTTGCACAACAAGGCCGAGGCCACAATAGGTGTGAAGCAGATCTGGGTCAGCAAAAACAGTCGTCGAAAAGGGATAGCGAGACGGATGGTGGAAGTGGCTCGAGGAAGATTTTATTATGGCTTTGTGGTGCCGAGGGATAAGGTGGCGTTTTCCCAGTTGAGTAATGCGGGGTATTCGTTTGCGAGGTCTTACACGGGGGGGGAGGGAGGAGGGACGTTGCTTGTTTATTAGGACTATGTGAGTTTGGGGAAGTGAGTGGTGAGAGAGGCGACAGAAGCACAGAGGTTTAAATTACACAAATTTAGATACTGTAATGTGAAATTAGGAACGGTGCTGCACACGGGGACTGTTCGTCCTCAGTCGTATTCGACCTCAAAAATCAAAAAAAGTACATGAACCATCAACAACTCTAAACACGCCTTTGTGCTATCTCTAATTACAACTCTGACGTTTTTGCTTTCCTTTCTTCACAGTTGCCGGCTCCGCAACAAGGGCCCGCGGTGGTTAAAGACAGCAAAGTCAGGCCGAGAGTCCAAAATGTCTTTGCAGCGATGGGACGGGTCTTGCGACAGGTGGGTTGGTCTAAAGGAACCCGCCCCCAACAATGCCCCCGTCAGGCACAGCAGAAACGCCACGAGCAGATCCACCAGGACGGACTGCAAGGATGGCTTGACTGTCATGAGGCGTGTGTGTTGGGGAAGGGTGGCGTGAGGGCGTGGGCGGATAATGGAGGGAGGGAGGCAAGGGGAGGGAGGGAGGGAGGGAGGGGAGGAGGGCTCTTACCTTGTTGCATCGCCTGATGGGACGCCCGCGTGATCATGGCCGCACCCGCCAGCAAGAAGGCTTTGGAGATGAACGTCATGGCGCTGTAGGGAGGGGTGTGGGAGGGTGTGGGAAGGGTGTGAAGAGGGAGATGCTTGGCGATTCGAGCAAACAAGCAAAGGCTCAGCGGACCCTCATCATTTTTGCTGCCCTCCACCACACCATTCTAACTCCACAGACCACCTGGTCCCACGCCCTTTGCGGAGCACCTCGTCCACGCCATATTCTTGCTTAACGCGCCGTCTTATTGTGCCGGCTTCCAATATCACCTCTCACAATTGTACAGGCAAGCCGGACAAAGCTTGAGCTTCGTAGAACATACCGAGGTGCGGCAGCGAGGGAGGCGAGGATGGTCGTCACAGCCGCGGCAGCAGCACCAACTAGAGGACGGCGGCGGCATGGTGGGGGCCCGCTCTTGCTGGCGTTGGTGGTGCTTGCGGGAGGCGTTATGAAAGCGGCAAGGGCCAACAATGGTTGGCAGCAGCAGCAGTCAGGGAACCCGTATTACCCTCCCCCCCCACCCCCTCCTCCGCCTCGTGGTGGACCCCCCCCTCCTCCGCACCAGCAGCAACAGCAGGTAAAAACTGACTGAGTGGAAGATAGCTTCGGGCAGCTTACTCAGAAGAAGCAGGCGCAATTCTCACTCCTCCCTTTTCTCATCCCATTACTAGGGAGGCCGCGGGGGACCACCGCCGCAGGGCCGAGGGGGTTACCCTCCTGAGGTACGTTGCCGGGCTAACGCTTCTCTTCCTCTATTCGTAAAAGCATTCCTCTGATTATTTGCCTTATATTTTGTCTATCGCCGCAGGGCCGAGGGGGTTACCCTCCTGAGGTACGTTGCCGGGCTAACGCTTCTCTTCCTCTATTCGTATAAGCATTCCTCTGATTATTTGCCTTATATTTTGTCTATAACAGGATCATGCTTGGGGTGGCATGCCGCCCATGGACGGGCCCTACTACCGCGGGGGTCCTCCTCCTTCTTCTCGACAGCAGCAGCAGCAACAACCACAAGAGCCGCCCCCGCAGCAGGAAGGGTTTTGGTCCCGGCTGACCAACAAGATTTTTGCCGGGTCTGAGGAAGGGTATGTTTCTTATTTATGTGAATTGCTGTCTTTCTCTCGATTTTGCTCTCGCCCTCGCATTCGATCTAGATTCGAGTCAAGTGATGGCGTCCTTCCGATCGGCTATAAGGCACTCTCCTTCCTGCTTTCAACCTGATAAACTCATATTTTACTCTACGCATACACACTCAAACAGGCCAGGCAGCTACGCCTGGGGCGAGCTACAACAGCAGCAGCAACAACAGCGTCCTCCCCTCTTCCCCCCCCGCGGCTACCCCGAACGAGGCCCCCCTTCTCCCCCTCCTCCCCCCCCTCCTCCCCCTCCCCAAGCCGCCCTGCTTTCCTCCCAGCAATACCGAACCTCGCCACAACAACCACCATACGGCGACGCGCTGCGCCCTCCCAGGCAACCACCCTCCTCCTCCTCCTCCTCCTCCTCCTCCTCCTCCCCCCCTCAGGGAGATCAACAAGGCGGGCTCTGGGGCAAAATCTCCTCCAAAATCATCAGCACGACCCAAAGCCTGCTCGAGAACAAAAGCAGCGACCAGCAGCAGCAACAACAGCAGCAGCAGCCCCCTCCCTCCTCCTATCCATACCCTGGCGGCCCTGGTGGCGGGCGTCCTTATCCTCCCTACCCTCCTGCTGGTGCTGCTGGTGCTGCTGGTGCTGGTCCTCCTTACGGACATCCAATGAATCAGCAGCGTGGACCACAACCTCAATTCGGAGGCGCTCCTTACCAACAACAACAACAAGACGGGCCCTTCGGCGGAGGAGTAGGAGAGATGAGTGGCCAACAACCCTTTTCTCCCTCCATTCCTCCTCCTCCCCCTCCTTCTCCTTCCGCTTTCGCTCCTCCCCCTCCTCCTATGGATCAAGAGCAACACGAACCAACAGCAGTAGCACCTGAAATGGAAGAAGAGGAGAACCTACCCGACATTTTCACGGTGGGAGATAATATCGTCTTAGTCCGAGACCCAAAAGGTACGATGAAGGAGTCCTGTCCTCCTCCTCGTCCTCCCCACCCCCCGCTCAGACAAGTTGTATCATTTTTATTTTTGTTGCTTTCCCTTATATATATACACCTGTTTTCACTAACTATCCTCACTAATCCCTACTCCCCAAATCCTAACCCTAAACAGGCCTGCGTGAAAAAATCGGCAACTTCCAACGCGCCGGCCCGCAATCCATCGAAGTCCTCGCCTCGTTCGACGGGGCCCTCAAAGCCTTTCGTACCCCCGACGGGAAACGCAAAACAGAGACCACAGAAGGCCTAGTCCATAATGCTGTTTTGATGCCTCACACCCGTGCTACGCTCCGCGCTCTTCAAGAAAAATTCGATCGGGAGCTGCTGACAGCCAGCACAGACGAGGAACGGTATGCGAATAGAGAAGCACTCAAGCAGCAAGTTCAACGTTTAGTCGCCACTGAGGGGCAGGTGTACCTTCCCGCCCTACCACGTGCAGTGCAGGATTTCTCAGGTACGTACGTGTCTTGTAATGTGTGGGTTTTGTTCGTCGTCTTAATTCTGATATTTGTTCAGGTGACCATTATTTACACTTCTTTCTAGGTTCCGCGCCTTTTTTTCTTTTTTTTCTCTTGATAGTTTTGTTTCTTTCTGGTTTTTGCCCCAGGGAGTAAGGCCTTAGTGTCCTAGGCGATGTTTCTCTGTCTTATGGTGTTGGTAAGCGGGTGCCTTGCCTTGTGAGTTTTCCCCCTCTTTCTTCATTCTGTGTTTTGCTTTTTGTGTTTTTGCTCACCAATCTCCTTATCTCTTTTCTATTCGTCAGGGTCCGTCCCACTGAGGGCAAATCTAGAACAGACGCTCAAGCCCCTGGCTTTTCACGGCGTGCCGCTCACGATCTATTGCAGTGGATATGGAGATGTGGCGGCGCAGGTGTTGGCGCTTTCCACTCCTGGTACGTATTTCGAAGGAGGGGGGGGAGGGGAGGGAGGGAGGGAAGGAAGGGTTAATCCTGTGGGTTTTCATGGCGTGCCGCTGACGATTTTCTGTAGTGGCTATGGAGATGTGGCAGCGCAGGTGTTGGCGCTTTCCACTCCTGGTAGGTTAGGGGAGGAAAGGGAGGGAGGGACGGAGGGAGGGACGCAAGTGGTGTGTTGCTAAGTCAAATCCCTTCTCTGCTTGTGTCTTTTTAAAAGCGTGTTTTCTCCTTTTTTTCGAACAAAACTCACTCCTTCTCTTCCCTCTCCTCCTCTTACCTCCTTCCCTCCAGGTCTAACAGGCCCCGAAGGTTTCCTCCCCCCCAACGTCCGCCTCGTCTCCAACTTCTTCCGGGCCGGTCCTGATGGCGTGGCCCATGGCTTTACCCTCCCCCTCGTCCACGAGCTAAATCAAAATTTGACGACAGCGCGACAGTTTCGTTCAGGCATGATGCGAGGGATGGGGGGAGGGATGATGAGGCAGCAACCATCAAATCACTTGGTGTTGGGGGGTAGTTTGGCGGATGTTGGCATGGCAGGAGGAGGGATGGAGGGAGGGAGGGAGGGAGGGAGGCAGCAGGTGATTTCATTGGGATTTTGTGAGACGGGGAAGGATTTTGTCACTGAATTGCCCAGATTTTTGGAGGCGTATGATGTGGTTGTGTTGGGGGATGGAGGGATGCAGTATGCGAATCATTTGATTGAGCAGGTGGTGGGCACGAGTTAATTTAGGAGAGGAAGGAGGGAGGGAAGGAGAAAACAAAGAACAACGCAGATTTGTCATCATTTGTTTGTGTGTGTTGTTGCTTTGACTCTTTCTTTTCTCAGCCTCTTCCTTTTGTCTTTGCGCGTTCTTGCCTTCTTTTCTTCCTTCAGATTTACTATTTGTCAACACAAAAATGTCCTCCACACCTTCACTCCCTCCCTTAATCCTGCTTCATCATTCTTCCTTTCTTCCCCTCCCCCCCGCAATCAAACACAAGCAAATTCACGCCCACAACCTCAGAGCGCGAAAGCCGTTTTCTTTGCCTTCTTGATTGCTCTTCCGTTTAAAATTAGCTCTACATTTGTGTGTAGCTCGGCCCGCCGCCGCCCTCCGGCACGGTCCAATCGATGTAATCCTGCGGCATCTTGATGCTGTGGTTATTTAAAGAGTTGTGTAGAAAGGAGCAGAAAGAGAAAGAGCGATTGGTGAGCGAAAAAGTTGGTGTGCTTCATGTAAATGAGAAAGAGAGAAAGAAAACAGCCACCAGCATGTACACATCCCTCTCCATCCTCCCTCCCTCCCTCCCTCCCTCCCTACCCTCCCTCCCTCCCTCCGCGTACCTGCAACACTTGCAATGCACGCAATTCTGGGCATTTATCACCAACTCCGGCTTCTCCCCTCCCCCATTTTCCTCCACCATCTTATACTCATACACCCCCGCCGGACAAAACCTCTGCTCAGGCCCCGCATATTCAGGAAAAGAAACCTGACTCGCCACTGATTCCATCGTCGCTTTGATCCGTAAATGAGCCGGTTGATCCCCCTCATGATACGTCCCGCTCCTCTGCAGATTCGTCAGCAAATCAAACGTATATCTCCCATCATTCTTCGGATACTCGATCACTTCACACTCCTTCGCCTTCTTTGTCTTAGCGGAATCGGTCTTCGTATTCCTGAACGTCCAAGGCTCTCTCCCCTTTGTTATCTGAGTAACCAACCCAGCATGAATCAGCCCAGGGGCCACACCAGCAGCGAATCCCGCGTGGACATTCCGCACCGCTTTCAGCTCGTCGTACACCCAAGAATTTTCCAAGTTGGATTGATAGGCCGTAGCTTCGAGGGGGGGGGAGGGAGGGAGGGAGGAAGGGTCGGCGGAGGAGGAGTCCAAGGAAGAGGAGGAGGAGGAGAGGAGGTCGAAGATGGCCTCGGCGGCGACCATGCCGGACTAGGGGGAGGAAGGGAGGGAGGGAAGGAGGGGAGGGTGGAAGGTGTGTGTCACTTTGATAACGGGTGAAGGGAGGGAGGGAGGGAGGGAGGGAGGGATGGGGAGGATGAGGGGAGGCTTACCTTCATGGCGGTGTGCGAGCCCTTGATCTTGACCGAGTTCAGAAAGCCCGCGCTGCACCCAATCTGTAATGGAAGGATGGGTAGGAAGAAAGATAGAGGTAAGCAAATGAGCATCAATAGTCATAATTGTGTGTCTCAGAGTGCCAATCGCTCTGCCCTCCCTCCCGCCTTCCCTCCCTCCCTCCCTTCTTACCAAGGCCCCTCCCGGAAAGGTCAACTGA
>Ga0209390_10004759_pt1 | contig 20064 bp, 13 predicted proteins | sample BON01_FD_187212 | JGI IMG/M metagenome (GOLD analysis project Ga0209390, IMG submission 187212) | Freshwater microbial communities from Lake Bonney liftoff mats and glacier meltwater in Antarctica - BON-01 (SPAdes) (version 2) | ecosystem: Environmental > Aquatic > Freshwater > Ice > Glacier...
CAAAAAAAACAAAACAAAACGTAGGGCAAGGAGGCCGTGCCCGACCGCAACTACTCCAAGCAGCGCCTCGTCCTGGGCACCCACACCTCGGACAACGAGCAGAACTACCTGATGATCGCCGAGGTGCAGCTGCCGCTCGAGGACGGCGAGGTCGCCGCCGCCCAGGGGTACGCGGCGGAGCGCGGCGAGGCCGGCGGCTTTGGCGGCGCGCACGGAAAAGTGCACGTTGTCCAGCAGATCAACCACGACGGGGAGGTCAACCGCGCGCGCGTCATGCCGCAGGAGAAGTTCCTCATCGCGACCAAGACCGTCTCCGCCGAGGTCTTTGTGTTCGACTACTCCAAGCACCCGTCGAAACCCAACGCCGACGGCGTCTGCGCGCCCGACCTGCGCCTGCTCGGCCACAAGACCGAGGGCTACGGCCTCGCCTGGTCGCCCTTCAAGCCGGGGCGCCTTTTGTCCTCGTCGGACGACGCCCAGATCTGCACGTGGGACGTGTGCGGCACCACCAAGGAGCGCCGCACCCTGGACGCCCTAGCCACTTACAGCCACCACGCGGGCGTGATCGAGGACTGCGCCTGGCACGCCCACCACCCCGACGTCTTCGGGTCCGTCGGCGACGACCGCCGGCTCGCCCTGTGGGACGCGCGCCGCCCGCCCACCAGCGCGGTCATGGTGGCGGCCGAGGTGCACGCGGCCGAGGTCAACTGCCTGGCGTTCAACCCGCACAACCCGCACGTGCTGGCGACAGGCTCGGCGGACAAGACCGTTGCCCTGCACGACTGGCGAAACCTGGCGCAGCGCTTGCACGTGCTCGAGGCCCACACGGAGGAGGTGTTCCAGGTGGGGTGGTCGCCGCGGCACGAGACGGTGCTTTCGTCGTGCGGGGCCGACCGCCGCGTCATGCTGTGGGACCTGTCGCGCATCGGCGACGAGCAGGCGCCCGAGGACGCCGAGGACGGGCCGCCCGAGCTGCTCTTCGTGCACGGGGGGCACACGTCGAAAGTGAGCGACCTCGCTTGGAACGGGTCGGACGACTGGGTGATGGCGAGCGTGGCGGAGGACAACATCCTGCAGGTGTGGCAGATGAGCGAGGCGCTGGCGTACGGGGGGGCGGGGCTGGGCGGGGAGCCCAACGACGCGGTCGGCGGCGGCGGCGTCTGATTCCTCTCTCTTCTTTTTTTTTGCTTTTTCGTTTGGGGCCCAGAGAGAGAGAGAGGGCGAGAGCGATTGTGTTTTCTGTTTTTGCTTTTTGGATCCCTTCCCGCCCCTTCGTGGTCCCTCTCCCGGCACACACACACCTTCATACAGCCCGCAAGTCCGCGGTCCTCGGATGCGCGCGCGTGCAGCAACAACGAACCGCCACACCCATCACCCCCCACACACAAAACGAACAACAAGAGCCGATTGCGCCCGCAACCACCCCAAAACGAAACAAAAGCGGAAACGACAGCCCCTCTCCCTTCTCTCTCTCTCTCTCTCTCGAGGAAGCCGCGCGGACAACGCCCCGCCTGTAACGAAGCGACGCGTCACACGAAGCGAAGCACAAGGACCCTGCGGGGCGTGCGCGTGGCTTTTTGGGGGCGGTCGCCGTTTGCCAGCCGCGGTCGTTTTTCAGCGCTCGTTTTTTCCGCCCCTTCCCTCAAACACAAGGGAGCGCGACGACAACGGCAAAAATGGCGGCGGCAGCCCCTCCTTTGGAGGAGAAGCGGGAGACCGTCCGGGTGGTCGTGCGCGTCCGGCCCCTCAGCGAGAGCGAGGCGGCCGTGGGCCACGTCAGCGCCATCGAGGTGGACCGCAGCCTGGCGCGCCTGACGCTGCTCGACGCCGCGGCCGGCGCCGATGGCGGCGGCGGCGCAAACGCCGCGGCGGCGCCCGCCAGCGGCGGCGGCGGCGGCGAGCGCTCCTTCTCGTTCGACGCCGTCTTCGACGACACCTCGACGCAGCGCGAGGTCTACGAGGACACGGCCATGGCGGTGGTCAACGCCGTGCTGCAGGGGTACAACGGCACGGTGTTTGCGTACGGGCAGACGGGCACGGGCAAAACGTACACGATGGAGGGAGGGGGAGCGGGAGCGGGAGCGGGAGGGGGAGGGGGCGGGAACGGCAACGGCGGCGCGGTCGGCGGCGGTGCCAACAACGGCGACCCGCTGCAGCAGGGCATCATCCCGGCGGCGCTCGACCACATCTTTGGCGCGATCCAGGCGAGCGAGGGCACGACGTGAGTGTCGGGCGGCGGCCACCTTTGCGCTCGAGAGAGGTCGGCAGGATAAAAAACGCCAACGCTCGTGCTCCCTCCTCACACAACAAACGGAGGGGCAAAAAACGCGCTCACAAAATCAAAAAAACAAACACAGACACAAAAAAACCACAGCCAGTACCTCGTGCGCGTCAGCTACCTGGAGATCTACAACGAGGAGATCCGTGACCTCCTCCCCGCCTCCAGCTCCCAGAAGCAGCAGCGCGGCAACAACAACAACAAGAGCAACACTGGCGGCGGAGGCGCGCCGCCGCCGCCGCCGCCCGAGCTGCGGGAGGACGCCGAGGGCCGCCCCTACGTCAAGCACCTCGAGAAGTGGACGGTGCGCTCGGCGGCCGAGTGCCGCGCCCTGCTCGAGGCCGGCCGCCGCCGCCGCACCACGGGCGCGACCGACATGAACCGCGCGAGCAGCCGGTCGCACGCCGTGTTCACGGTCACGGTCGAGGCGGCCGACGGCGGCGCGCAGGTGGCAGCAGCTGCGGCCGCCGCCGCCGCCTCCGCCTCTGCCGCGTCCGCCGCCGCGTCCTCCCCCGGCCCCTCGCGCCCCTGCTCCCCCTCCAGGAAGCCCCGCCCCGCCACCGCCTCCGCATCCGCGTCCGCCGCCGCGTCCGCCGCCGCCGCCGCCGCCGCCGCCGCCGCCTCGGCCGCCGCCGCCGCCTCTCTCAGCGGCCGCATGCGCGTTGGCAAGCTCAACCTGGTCGATCTGGCCGGGTCCGAGCGCCAGGCCAAGAGCGGCGCCACAGGCGCGCGCCTGCGCGAGGGCATCGGCATCAACCTGAGCCTGGCGGCCCTGGGCAACGTGATTTCGGCCCTCTCGTCCGCGCCCGCGCCCTCCTCGTCGCCCGGCGCCGCCGGGCGGGAGCCGCCGAGGGCGCACGTGCCCTACCGCGACAGCAAGCTCACCCGCCTGCTGCAGGACTCGCTTGGCGGCAACACGCGCACCGTCATGGTCGCCAACGTCGGCCCCGCGGCCTGGAACCGCGACGAGTCGCTGTCCACGCTGCGGTACGCCTCGCGCGCCAAGCGCATTGTCAACGCGCCGCGCGTCAACGAGGACCCCAAGGACGCGGCGCTGCGGCGGCTGCGGGAGGAGATCGCGGCGCTCAAGGCGGAGCTGGAGCGCGCGGACGAGGAGGTGGGCCCGGGAGGGGGCGCGGCCGGGGCGGGGGAGTCGGCCGCGGCGGGAGGAGGAGGCGGAAGCGGGGGAGGGCGCGAGGCGGGCGCGGGGCGCGACACGCCGCCGCCGTCGCCGCCGCCGCGCGTGGCCGTGCCGGAGCCTTTGAGCGCGCAGCAGCTGGACGACATGCGGCGCGCCGTTGAGGCGTCGCTGAAGGCCGAGATGGCGCTGGCGGCAGGGCAGCAGCAGCATCAGGAGGGCGGCTGCGGCGGTCGGGGCCCGCTCGCTTCTTCCTCGGCGGCGGCAGCCTCGGCGGCTGCGGCGGCGGCGGCGGCAGCGGACACGTCGTCGTCGCCGTCTGCCGGCGGCCCCCCAGCATCCGCCGTCCCGTTCCGCCTCTCGCCCGAGCAGCTCGAGCAGGTCCGCCGCGAGGCCGCCGCCCGCGTCGAGCAGGAGCGCCGGCGCGTCGAGCGCGAGCGCGCCGAGGCCGAGGCGCTGAAAAGGCGGTACGAGCGGAAGCGCGAGCAGTACGGCTGCCGGCTGAGCGAAGCGGCGGCGGCGGGCGCGCAGCGGCGCGACGCGGCGCAGGCCTTGAGGGCGCGGCTGGCGGAGCTGGAGGGCCGCGTGCTGAGGGGGGAGGCGCGGGGCGGCGGGCTGGTCGAGGCGCTGCGGCGCAAGGAGGGCGAGCTCGCGCGGCGCGAGGCCGAGCTTGCGCGCCGCCGGCGCGACGACGCGGCGCAGGCGTCGGCCATCGCCGCGCTCGAGGAGGCGGCGCTGGCGGACGAGGGGCGCTACTCCTCGCTGGCGGAGGAGTCGGCGGCCAAGGGGCGCAAGCTGGCCAAGCTGTGGCGCCGCTTCCAGCAGGTCGACCGCGAGGCCGAGGAGCTGTGGGGCGACTGGGGCGACGAGAAGGGCGCGATGGCGGCGGCGCTGCGCGCGCTTGAGCAGCAGCTGCTTCTTAAGGACGCGGTGGTCGCGGCGTTCGTCCCGCCCGAGGAGGCGGCGGACGTGGCGCGCCGGGCGCGCTGGGACGACCGGCGGGAGGTGTGGGTGCTGCAGAGGCGGCGGCGCCGCGGCAAGGGCCGGGAGCTGCTTGGTTTGCGCGGCGGCGACAGAGCGGCGGCGGCGGCGGCGGCGGCGGCGGCGGCGGCGGCGGCGGCGGCGGCGGCGGACAAGGACGCGGCGGCGGCGGCGGGCGGGCTCTCGGTCGAGGGCCGCGCCGCCGAGGACCAGGAGGAGGACGACTTGGCTGGCCCGCCCGGTGGCGTGTGGTGGTACTTGGGCGGCGCTGCGGGCGAGGAGGAAGAGGACGGGGAGGGGGAGGGGGAGGAGGGAGGAGGAGGAGGAGGAAGAGGCAGAGCAGCAGGAGCAGCAGCGGGGGGGGGCCGAGGCGGCGGCGGCGGCAAGGTCGGCGGCGGGAAAGACGCGGCCGACGACGGCGACGACGATGAGGCCGACACAAGTCCCTCCCCGCAGCTCGCCGCCCGCGTCGCGCTGCTCTCCCGCCTGCGCGCGCACGGCGGCGTCGCCGGCACGCGCGACGCCTGGCGCCCGCGCGCCTGGCGCCGCGAGCGCCGCCCGACGTGCGCGCTGGCGCGCCGACGCGCGGCGGCGGGCGACATGAACCCGCGCTTCCGCGCCGAGAACATCCTCGCCCTAGAGCTCGACCTGCAGCCGGCCGGCACGGCCTGGGAGCCCGCCGCGACGCCTCCCGGCGCCGGCGCGGCGGCCCGCGCCGAGATGGCGGAGGCCGCGGCCGCGCGGCTGCAGGCGGCGCTCGACGCCGCCTTCGACGAGGGCGGCGGCGGCGGCGGCGGCGGCGGCGGGGGGCTCGTGCTGCTGCGGCGCACGGATCCGCACCCGGCGGCCGTGGTGGCGGCGTCGACGGTGGCGGCGGCGGCGGCGGCGGCGGCAGGCGTTTAAAGGCGCGGTGGGGGGGCGGAGGCCGCTCGATGCGTTGTGTGCGCCCGCTATTCAGTTTCTTTGCGGGGGCGGCGTCGTGCAAACTCAATCGTTCTGTTGTCGAGCGCGCCAATCGGTCTTACACTACTAGGTCGCGCTCGTGTTCCGTGAGAGATCGTCAAAGTGCGAAAGAATTGGAGGGGGAGGGTGGAGAAGGGGCGCAAACGGGAGGGTGGGGAGGCATCGACGCAACGCAAGAGAGCCACGCGCCCGGCCCGCCCCCCCCCCGCTCCGCGCTCGCTGCGGCGCCCTCCTCCTCCTCCCCTTGGTCTGGTTTTTTTGGGGGGGGGGCAATCTCAGGCCGTCGACGCCTTCAGGTAGGCGATGAGGGACGCGCGGTCCTCGGGCTTCTTGAGTCCCGCGAACACCATCTGTATTTGGTTTGGTATTGTTTTGTGTTGCGAAAGGAGGGGGAACGTTGAGGCCTCCGCGCGTTCCATTTCTTTCTTCATTGCGGCGGCGGCGACAAAACGCCCTCGTCCGATACAATGCCCCTTCCAACAAACTCGCCTTGGTGCCCGGGATGTACTTCTTCGGGTTGAGCAGGTAGTCGTAGAGCGTATCCTCGCCCCACTCGATCGCCTTCTCCTTGTTGGCCTTGCTGTAGGCAAAGTTGGCCACGGTGCCCGAGGTGCGGCCGAACAGGCCGCCCAGGTTGGGGCCCTGTTGGTTTTTTTGTTGTTTGGTTTTTGGGACGGTTTTTTTGGTGGGTTCAGTTTTTTGTTTCGGCGTGTGTTTGTTTTGTCGGGTTTTTGTGCTTTTGGCGAGGGCAATGTGCGGCGAGGTGGGGGCGGGGGTCGTGTGCCGGTGGTGCGCGCGCGCGCGAGAGAAGGGGGGGAGTGGAGAGAAGGCGCGCGCGGCGCCAGACCGTCGCCGTCGTCGGCCACGTCGTTCCTTTTTTTTTCTTGCGCGTCCGTCCGTCCCATGCGCGCGCGGAATCTCCCGAGGGCGGCGGCGCTCGGCGGCTGCCGCGGAGTCCCGAGCGGCCGAGCGACCCGGCCACGCTATCTTTGTCCACCCCCGGGCGGATCGCGCGGATTGCACGCGCGGCCATTTGGTGTCTCCCCAGTCGCGCGCGGCGCGAGATCATCGCCGCGGGCGCGCAACTCGGGAAACCCTTGCTCGTCCTCCCTCATCCAATCGCCTACCTGCTTGTGGCCCTCGCCCTTGGCGGCCGTGTGGCACTCTGTGGATGGATACGTGTGGGCGGTCGGATGCGTCGGGGGGGGGGGATGCGGACGGACGAGGGCGTGGGGGGAGTGAGGGAGACGTCTTCGCGGGAGGGGGTGTCTCGTCCCGTCCTCAAAATGTTGCATGCATGACAGCTACAAGCTACGCGACCGCCGCTCCCGCCACCGCCCTAACATACTCACGGGCGCACTTGGTCTTGAAAATCTTCTCGCCGACGGCGAGGTTGGGCGCGGGCGCGTCCGCGAACGAGGCCATGGCGATTCTGCAGAAACCTTCTGGTAGCGGTCAAGGGTCTTCCTCTCTCTCGTTGGTTTGGTGGTGTCGCGCGCGAGAATGAGTGATGGGGTATGTGTGTGTTGAAACTCGGGACGTGTCTATGATAAGGTAGGTGGCCTGTCACTCGCCAATGAGGGGACAGTGCGTCGTGTCAGGGCGGCGGCGGCGGCGGCGGCGGCGGCGGCGGCTCGAGGCGCTTGAGTTTTCCGCGATAGACCGTGTCGGGCGTGTGGGCCACCGGTCAACGGCCTGGCGTGGCGCAGCGGCTGCGACCGCGAGTGGTGCGAGTGGACCAAGTTCGCGAGCTACGTGATGAACCTCACGCACTGGTTCAACGAGGCCCCGCTGCGCACGGCCTGGTCGACGGACAAGATGTGTAATTTTACATGTGGTCGTTTGGTAATGACAGGAGGGATAGAGGGTGGCGGGGCGGGGGAAGAAAGCCCGATGGGAGGCCAGGGGGCGTCTCTCGGGAGGCTCGCGCGCGCGTACACAAAAAAACAGAGTCGGGAAAGAATGAAAGGACCGAGCGAGGAGGAGGCGGGGGGGGAGGGAGGAGGGGGGAGGGCGGGGCAGGGGGTCGGGCCGGGAAGGAGAGAGACAAGAGAGGAACGGCGCCGCCGCCCCGCCGCCGCGCTCCGTCGGCTCTCCCTCGGCCGCCGTCGGTTCCCTCTCCCGGCCTAGCTTGACCACCGCAGCCCGCGCCCGCCGCGCCGCTGCGCCCCGAGCACCGCCGCCGCGGCCGCCACGGCCACGGCCGCCAGGATGGCCGCCGCCTGCGCCGCGGCGCCGCGCTCGCCGCGCAGCAGCGCGCCGGCCTCGGCGCCGGCCTCGCGGCACCGGTCGGCGGCGGCGCCGGCGGCCGACCGCGCGCCCTCGCCCGCCGATTGCAGCGCGGCGCCCACCGCCTCGCCCGCGGCCCGCAGGGCGCCGTGCGCCCGCTCGCCCGCCGTGTGCGCGGCGGCGGACAGGTCCTTGGCCGCGGCGTCGGCCGCCGCCTTCGCGTCGGCGGCAATCTTCTTGCCGTCCTCGGCGGCCTGCTTGGCGCCCGCCTTGGCGCCCGCCTTGGCGGCGTCAGCGGCCTTCTTCAGGTCCTCGGCGACGGCGGCGGCGGGGGCCGCCTTTTTGTCGGCCATGTCGGGGGTGGAATTGACTGTCTGTGTGTGTGTGTGTGTGGGTATTCGTGATGGGCGTGTGAGAGAGAGAATCCGGGCGCGCGTGTCGAGGGATGGGGGAGAAAAGCAACAACCGAGGCAGCAACCCTCCCGCCTCTCGCAAACGCCGGGCTTTGCAACGCGCGGCGAGGCACGGGACTAGAACGCCGGATCGGGCGGCCAGGCCTGCGTGGTACTGGCGAGCAGAGGCGCGCCCTGGTCGCGGCGCGCGCGATAGGTGTTTCTGCTATTGTTTCTGCTCTGTCCCTCCCCTCTCTCGAAAGCAAAAAGCCGGCGCGTGCTTTGTCGCACCTGTTGTGGGGAGGCCGTGTGTGTGTGTGTGTGTGCAAGGCCGCGGAAAAGAGAGTGTTGTGGATTTGCTTGCGTTTGATGAGAGCAAAGGGCGATCGCGCGCTCGTTCAAAACCGAAGAGAGGGAGGAGGGTTTTCGAAGCAATCGTCAACACATTTGACCTTGACACAAATCGCAAGGGGGGTTTGTGGCGGGCGCGAAGGATGGCCGGGCTCCGCCCGCGGGCGCGCGCGCGCGCGCGCGAGCCCTCCCCGAAACAGAAAAAACAGCCGCTTTTTGCGGACGCGCGCGCCGTTCCCCGTTCGCCCCCGAAAATCTCTCTCCACGGCGGCGGCGGCGCGACAAGAGAAGCCCCCCCTCTCCGTCCGATCATCACCCGACCATCTGCCGCACCTTGATCAGCCGCTTCACCGCCGTCAGCCACGCCCCGCACTCGTCCCAGTCCGTGGCGGTCAGCTCGACCTGCACCGCGGCCGCGCCCGCCCAGTCCCCGCGCTCCAGGCACGCCGCCAGCGCAAGCAGCCGCGTGGCCACGTGCGGCGACACGCCGCCGCCGCCGCCGCCCGGCGCGCCCGCCGCCGCCGCCGGCCCGCCGCCGCCGCCCTCGTTCAGGCGCCACACCAGCTGCCCCAGGCGCTTGGCGTTGTCGTCCATCTCGCGCCTGCGCGCGGGGTTGTTGGCCAGCGGCGCGCAGGCGTTGAACAGGGCGTGCAGCTGCGCGACGATGGGCCGCTGCTCGGCGGGCACGCGCGAGGCGTCGGCGGTCTGCAGCGTCACGTGCGGCGGCGGGCCGGCGGGCGCGGCCGGCGCCGGCGGCGCGGGCGCGGCCGGCGCGCCGCCGCCGCCGGGCTGCTGCGGCATCATGTGCTGCATCATGCTGCCCGGCGCGGCGCCGTAGGGCGGGGGGACGCTGCCGGAGGGGGCCATGGCCGAGGCGGCGGGGGTGAAAAACGCGGGGGCCTGCGCCTGCTGCTGCTGCTGCTGGTGCTGGTGCTGGTGCTGCGCGGGCGGGGCGCCGGCGCCCGAGCCCAGGGGCTGCATCTGCTGCTGCTGCTGCTGCTGCTGGGGCGCGTACGGCTGCTGCTGCTGGGGCTGGTACTGCTGCTGCGGCTGCTGCTGCTGATACTGCTGCTGGGGCGCGTAGGGGGCCGCGGGAGGCGGAGCCGCGCCGTACTGCGGCGGCCCGGCGGCCGGGACAAAGGCGGCCGGCGGCGGCGCCGCGGGGTCGGCGAGCGGCGGCGGCGGCGCGGCGGCGGCGGTCGGGACGGGGGGCGCGCCGTAGCCCCCGGCGCCGTACGCGCCCGCCCCGTAGGCGCTTTGCTGAGGCTGCTGCGGCTGGCCGTACGCGCCGTAGGGCGCGGGGGCGGCGGCCGCGGCCTGCGGAGGCGCCTGTGCGGCGGCCGGCGGCGCACCGTAGGGGGGCGCGCCCGCGCCATACGCGCCCGCCCCGCCATAGGGCTGCTGCTGCTGCTGCTGCTGCTGCTGCTGCTGCTGCTGCTGCTGCTGCTGCTGCGGCGGCGCGACCGGCTGGCCGTAGCCATAGGCCTGCTGCTGCTGCTGCGGCTGCTGCTGCTGATAAGGGGCAGCGGGCGCCGCCGCCCCGTAAGCGGCCCCGCCGCCGCCATACGGCTGCTGCTGCTGCTGCTGGGGCTGCTGCTGATACTGCTGCTGCTGCTGCTGCTGCTGCTGCTGCTGCGCTTGCTGCTGCTGCTGCTGCGCCGCCGGCGGCACCACGTACGCCGTCACCTCCTCCTGCACAAAGGGGAACGGCGGCGGCGCCGCCGTCCCCACGCCCGCCGCCGCCGCCGCGCCGCTGCGGTACACGCGGTCGCGCAATTCCGCGACGGCCGTCGACGCCTCGGCGCCCGGCGCCAGCTCGAGCAGGCGGAGCGCCGCCTGCATGCGCCCTTGCGCCGCGAGCTCGCCGGCGTAGGCGGCGACCACGTCGCCCAGGGCGGGGCTGCTGCCCGCGCTGGCGCCGGCGCCGCCGGGGCCCGGGGCGACGCCGCCGGCGGCGGCCGAGGCGGCCAGGCCCATGACGATGGCCTTTTCGACGACGGCCTGGAGCGCGCCGGAGTCGTCGGCCGCGCCGTCGCCGCCGTCGCCGTCGCCGCCGGCCTTTTCGCCGCCGCCGCCGCCCGCCGTCCGCTGCCGCTGCGCCTGCTGCTGCTGCCGCTGCTGCAGCGCGCGCGCCCAGATGCCCACCGCCCCGTCCACGTTGAGCGCCACCACGTGGCACAGGCACGCCGCGTGCGCGTTCCCGGCGGCCGCCAGGCGCGCGGCGAGCGCCTCGCAGAGTGCCGGCCACTGGTCGGGGCCGGCGTAGGTCGCCAGCACCGCCAGAGAGTCCCTCCACTGCGCGACCGGGCGCGTCTTGACCAGGCGTGCAAAGTCGCCGTCGACCAGCGCGCGCACCACGCCCATGTAGGGGCGCGGGCTGCGGCGCATGTGGCGCGCCATGGCGCGGCGCCACAGGTCGGCGCCGCCCAGGTTAGCCAAAAGCAGGGCGTCGGCGGGGCGGCGCGCGCGGAAGCAGGCGTCGACGGCGGCCGCATAGTCGGCGACGAACAGCGCGCGCTGGACCTCGCCCTCGGCCTCGGCGCCGACCTGCTCCTGGCCGTCGGCGCCGCCGTCGTCGCCGGCCGGGCCCGCGCCGCCGGCCGTGGTGGCGCCGTCGCCGCCGCCGCCGCCGCCGCCGCCGCCGGGCGTGCCCGGGGGCGTCCCCGGCTGGGGCTGCTGCTGCTGCTGCTGGTGCGCGTCGGCGCCCGCCGCGGCCCCGCCGCCGCCACCGTTGGTCTGCAGGCGGTCGAAGAACCCCGCGCCGTCGCCGGCGCCGCCGGCCGTCTCGCGGTTGAAAAAGTCGCCGTCGTCCTCGGCGGCGGCGCCGGGCGGCCGCGGAGGCGCGCCGCCCGCGCTCGCCACGCCCGCCGCTGCTGCCCCGTCCGCCTGCTGCTGCTGCTGCTGCTGCTGCTCAGCGCCCGGCGCGGCGTCCCCCCCGTTCGGCTGCTGCTGCTGCAGCTGCTGCTGCTGCTGCTCCTCCTGCCGGGCGGCCGCCGCCTGTGCCGCCGCCAGCGCGTCGGCAAACCCGAGCTGCGCCAGCAGCTGCCGCCGCGCGTCGTCCGCGAACAGCACGCCGACAAACGCCCACGTCTCGGACTCGGCGCGCGCGGCCTCGGCGTCCTGCCCCCGCCCCTGCCCGCCCGCGCGCGCCAGGGCCTCGGCGGCCTTGGCGGCGCAGAAGGCGCTCAGGGCGGACCGGTCGGCGGTCGGCGGGGGCGCGCCGGCGGCGGCGGCGGCGGCGGCGGCGTCGGCGCCGCCGGAGAGCGCCGCCTCGAACGCCTCGCACCGCGCGACGAGCGCCGGCTCTGTCACAACCTGCCTCAAGGCGACGACGCCGCCGCCGCCGCCCGCGCCGCCGCCGCCCGCGGCCGCGTCCCGCCGGCCGTTGGTCACCGAGACCAGCGCGCCGCCAAACCCCCAGCTGACGCCGCAGGGCGCGCCCATCCAGGCCGGCGCGCGCCGGAGCGGGCGCGGCGGCTCGCCGCTCGGCGCCGAGGTCACCGTAAAGTCGGGATTCACGGTCTCGACCAGGCCGCCGCCCGTGCACGCAGCCAGCGCGTGCAGCGCGACGCGCCCGTTGCCGCCGGCCGCGGCAAACACGCCGGCCTGGCGCGGGCTCCAGCGCACGTCGTGAAGCGGCGCGCCGCCGGCCGAGGCCGCGGGCCCGCCGGGGGCGGCGGCCGAGGCGGGCGAGGCGCCGGCCGCCAGCTCGCAGACGGGGTCGCCCGACTGCGCGTCCCAGCAGATGGCGCGGCCGTCGCGCCCGCACGAGAGCAGCAGCGCAGGGTCCTGCGGGCACCAGTCGAGCGCCAGGACGCCGCGCGCGTGCCCGACGTACTCGCGGAGCGGCTGGGCGGCGCTGCGCAGGTCCCACGCCTGCAGCGTCGGCGAGCGGTCGTCGTCCGACGCCACCACCAGCTGCGTCGCCACCTCGGGCGACCAGGCGACGGCCGACGCGCGGCGCGAGGCGCCGGCGGCGGCGTCGCGCAGCGTGATGACGGGGCGCTGCTTCTTGAGGTCCCACACGACGGTGCTGCCGTCGCCGTGGGTGGTGGCGACGATGTGCTGGACCTTGCGGTTCCACGCGAGCGACGTGACGTCGCAGCCGCTGCCGGCGGCAGACTGCGCATTGCCGCCGCCGCCGCCGCCGTTTCCGCCCGCGCCGCCGCCGCCCCCCGCGCCTCCGCCGCCGCCCGGCCCCCCCCCGCCTCCCGCCCCGCCTGCTCCCCCGGCCAGCGCCGGCGCCCGCAAGGGCGGGTACAGCGAGGGCGCCGCCGGGTTGGCCACGTCCCACACGCACAGCTCGCCGTCGGCGCCGCCCGACGCCAGCAGGTTTGGCGAAAAGGGGTTGAACGCAAGGCCCTTGACGGCGGCGGCGTGCTTGCTCATGCGCGCGAGCAGCGGGTTCTTCTGCGGCGGGGGCTGCTTCGTCGGGCTGCCGCCGCCGCCGCCCGAGGCCGAGGCGTTGGCCAGCAGGACGGCCGGGTCCCAGAGGCACACGCTGCCGTCGGCGAGGCCGCCGGCGAGCAGGCCGTACTGTTTTTTTGTCCGTTGTTTTTGTTGTTTGTGTATTCGTCGTCGTCGTCGTCGTCGCCGTCGTGCTCGTTTCGTGCGTGTGAGATGTTTGTTTGGGTGAGCCACGGGACCCTGGATGGCAGGCACAGGGCACGCGCGCTAGAGCTCCGGCGGCGTCGTGTGCCTTCTGGAGAGGGGCCGAGTCCCCTCGTCCCCAAAAAACAACGAGCGCGAGACACGCGATGCGACGCAAACTCACCGGCAGCGGGTTGGCGCCGCCGCCCGCCGGCGCCGGCGGCCCGGCGCCCCACACAAGGCGGTTGAAGCGCTCGGGCGCCTGCACGCTGCCCGCCGGGCGCAGCTGCTCCTCGCCCGAGGACAGGTCGACGTAAAAGATCTGGTCGGGTGTGTTGCGGCGGCGTGGGTGGTGAGAGGGGGGAGAGGGTTGAGGGGGGGATGAGCGGCGGGTGTGGGGGCGCGTTGTGGACGAACGTTTGGGATTGGCAGAGCAACCGCCTCCTCCTCCCGAGAGACTTTACCCCGGGTTGCGCTCACCTCGAGGCGGCTCGCCGTGTCAAAGGACGCGTCCAGCGCGCCCGCCATCGTCCCCGTGGCCAGCAGGCCCGCGACGGGGCAGAACGCCACCGTCGCGGACCTGTCTATCGTTTTTAGGGAAGGCATGGCGTCGATGGTGTTCGTACGCCGAGCGCCCTTGAGCAGCAGCGCTCGCGAGTTGTTTGATCCGCTCCGCACGCAAGGCAACGGGTCGGTGTGTCGTGATGGTCGTGGTCTGGTTGTTTTGGTCTGATCGGTGGCAAGGACGATAGCGAGAAGGGGGATGATGCACTTGAACCAAAAGCTGGAGAGAGAGGAGCCTCAGGAGATCGATGCGCCAATGCAAACAGGAGACGCACAGCCGTCTCTCGGCCACCAAACGTCGCCCTAGTAGCGCCAACCGCAAAGATCATGCAGCAGCTCCCTTTCCAGACATAGCCCACGCATCGAATCCCACACGACACGCCTGGCGGGTCAGTTCTCTCTCTCCTGTTCCCCTCTCTGACTGTCGTCGCCGACCCGAGCAATCCCCCGCCCGCGCTCCATTCGCGGCCCGTGACCCGAGATGCGGCCGTCGGCTCGGTAGGCGCGGCCTCCGGAGCCCCTGCGCGGGCCCTGCGATGGCGCAGGCGCGGCCAGCGGCAGCGCGGCAAGGAGGAGGAGGGGGCCAAGGATGGAGCCTCTCTCCCCTCTCCCAATCGCCGCTGCTGCCGCTGCTGCTGTGCCGCGCCGCGACCCCGGGCGGGCTCGTCGCCATGAGCGTCGCGGCGCCCATCTTGGTGGCGCGTCCTCAGCCCGTCCTCTTCAGCGGGGGCGCGCGGGCAGCACAACCAGGGAGCAGGAGGCGACCGTGCGCGTCGGCCGGCGTCGGCGTCGGCGACGTCGGCGGCGGCGGCGGCGGCGGCGGCGTCAGCAGCGTCAGCGTTGCCGTGCCACCGCCCGCAGCCGCAGACCACCCCCACTACCACCTCCATCGCCACCACCACCCGTCGGTCGCGACGTCGGCCATGGCGGCAGGCGGAGGCGCGGCCGCCGCCGCGGGCGCAGGCGGCGTGGGAGGAGGGAGCAGCAGCGCCGTCGTCGCCGCGGCGGCGACCGCGGCGCCGGCGGCGCGGCCGGGCTCGCCGCAGCGGCAGCGGCGCGGCGGCGGCGGCATCGGCGGCGGCGGCGGCGGCGGGGCGGCAGGCGGATCCGCGGGTGGGGGCGCCGGCCCCGCGGCCGTGGCGGCGGCGTCCGCCGCCGGCGCGCTCGCGCTGCCGTCGATGCCCTCGCGCTTTGCCGACCTGCCCGAGGGGCTGTTTGCGCACGCGCCCTCGCCGCTGCCGCCGCCGCCGCCGCCGCCGCCGTCGCCGTCGCCATCGCCTCTGCTGCCCTCGCGACTCGAGGAGGGCGGCGGCGGCGCGCCGAGCCGTACGCACGGACACGGGGGCGGCGCCGAACATCTCGAGCGCTACGGCCTGGCGCCGGCGTCGCAGCACTTGTGGTGGCGCGCGGACGAGGAGCAGGAGGAAGAGCGGCAACAGCATCGGCAGCCGCCGCCGTTGGAATCAAACGCGGCGGCGGCGCTGCAGCGGCGGCGAGCGCAGCAACAGCAGCAGCAGCAGCAGGAGGAGCAGGAGGCGCTCGAGGCCGCCGAGCAGCAGCGACTGCTCGAATTGCCGCTCCAGCCACTCCAGCCGCGACAGGCGCGCCGGCCCCGGCGCCGGCGGACAACAGCAGCAGCAGCAGCAGCAGCAGCATCAGCAGCAGCAGCAGCAGCAGCAGCAGCGGGCAGCGCGGCGGCAGCGGCCGCAGGAGCAGCGGCACCAGCGCCCGCCGCAATGACAGCGGCCGAGGCGCGCGCCCGCGCGGCGCGGCGCGTGCCCCCGGCGCGCCTGGCCGCCCTAACCGACGCCCTGAACCTGCGCGTCGAGCACATGCAGCGCCTGCTGGAGAAGCAGCCGCACGTGCTACTGAACGCTGCCGCTGCGGCGGGTGCGGGGCCGGCAGCTGGGGGCGGGGCGCGGGCGGCGGCGGCGGCGGCGGCGGCGGCGGCAAGACCGCGGGCGGCGGTGGCCGCAACAGCAGCAGCGACAGCAGCAGCAACATCAGCAGTTGGACCGTCAGAGCTCGCCCCTCCCGCGCACGCCGCCGCCGCCGCCGTCGCCGCCTCGGCCGCGCGGCGGCGCCCCCTTTTGGCTGCCCAGCGGCCCGGCGCGGCCGCCTCGTCGTCCGTCGACGACGCGTCTCTCCTTCCTCCCCACCACAGCGGCCGCCACCACGCGCAGCTGCCTCCACCACTCCACGCCCTGCTCTCGGCCAGCCCCGACGGCGCCGCAGCCGACGCGAGCGCCGCAAACACCGCAAACGCCGCAAACGCCGCCGGCGAGGACGCCGTCGGCGCCGCCGTGCGCGCGCGCGTCGCCGCGCTGGCGCGGGAGCTCGGGCTCCCCTACGCCTCGGCCGCCTTCATGGCGTGCAAGCAGCCGCGCATGGTGCTCTCAAGCACCGCGGGGGAGCTCGCGCGCCGCGCCGACGCGCTCGCGCGCGCGTGCGGCCTGCCGCGCCGCGCGGCCGTGCGCTGGGCGAGCCGCCAGCCCTCTGTGCTGCGGCGCCCGGCCGCCGCGCTGGCCGCCCGCCTCTCGGCGGTCGGCGCGCTGCTCGCGTGCGGGTCGCCCGAGGCGGCCGCCCGCGTGGTCGCCGCCGACGGCCAATTCCTCACCGACAGCCTGCCGTCCCTGTCCGCGCGCCTCGAGGGCCTGGCCGCGGCCCTGCGCTGCCCGCCCGAGGCCGCGCGCCGGCTCGCGCGCCGGCAGCCGCGAGTGCTGACCGCCGTCTCGTCGCGCGTCGCCGCAAATCGCGTCTCTGTGCTTATGTCGATCGTCGACCGCCGCCGGTCCGTGGCGGGTCAGCTGGCCATCGGCGCGCCCGAGCTGCTCCTCGGCGTGGCCGACATGGACGGGTGCCGCGCGGCCTACGCTGCGCTCGAGGAGGCGGTGCTGCTGCCGCCGCCACCCCCCTGCGCTGCTTCTTCGGCGGGCGGGGGCGGCGCGGGCAGCGGCGATGGCGGCGGCGGCAATGGCGGCGGAAATGGAAGCGGCAGCAGCAGCATCGGCCAGGGACGCGGGCGCGCGCGCGCCTTCGCCTTCGCCGCGCTGGCGCACGCCCCGCGCCTGCTCCTGGCGCGCCCGCCCGGGCGCCTGGCCGCGCGCGCGGCCCGGCTGCGCGCGCTGGCTGCCAGGGGCGGGCGCGCGTGGCAAGACGAGTGGCGGGCCGCGGCGCCGCCGCTGGTGGCCGACGCGCTGGCGGCCGACGACGCCGCGCTCGAGCGGGTGGAGCGGCGCGTGGCGGCCGAGTGCCGCATGGCGGCGAGCGGCGAGGGCGGCAGCAGTTTTCTGGAGATCCTGCGCGAGGCGCTTCGAGCGGCGCCGGCGTCGTCGTCGTCTTCGTCCTTGGGACGAGGGGCGAGCGCGCGGGCGCCGTCGGCGGCGTCCGGTCAGGCTGAGGCGGTTTCCGGCTCTCCGCCCCGGACCGAGCTCGCGGCGTGTCGCGACGCGCGCGCCCGCGCGCACGCGGACCCCCAGCAGCACCACGGCCGCCACCACCACCACGGCCGCGCTGCCGAGGCGTCGGCGCCCTCGACCATGCCACCGCCGCCGCCGCTGCCGCAACAGCAGCAGCAGCGCGGCCTTCCCGTGGCACGCTGAGACGGCCTGTTCTTTTTTGCGCCTGTTCTTTCGTGCCCTTGTGCGGAAATCTGTGATAGACAAACGCGAGGGGCGACCTCCTGTGGGTCGGCCCCCCCTTGTTACCTTGCCGTCTTCTCTTTTTGGTGTCTCGATGCGCCGTCTGTGTCTCTTTTTGTTTCGGGGACGAGGGCGTTTCTGCGAGGGGCGGCGGCGGCGCCCCGAGATCAAACGCGAGCGGCATAACAAGCGGACGAGCGCCCCGCTCGCGACTCGATCCAACGCTCGGTACTGCTACCTCGAACACATATCTCGCCCGTCCGCTCCTCCGATCGGAACTTTGTCTCCCCCTCTCGTCTTGCGCGACGCCCGAGACAAACTCTTTGCGTCGGTCAAGATACAAACGCGAAAAGGAAAGACGGAGAGGCCGTTCCGTGACACGTGAGCAAGGAGGCATACACACGACAGCATAAGACAGCCAATGTCGGCCCTCCGCGCCGCGCCGTCCGCGGGCTTTGCGTCCTCCTCGGCGGCGGCGGCGCGCCGCGCCGTCCACCTCGCGCCCCGCGCCGTCGTCGCTGCCCGCGCCTCCTCCGCCAGCGCCCCCAACGCCCCCGCCCTCGGCGCCGCCGCCGCCCTCAGCGCCTTCCTCTCCGCGGCCGCCCCGGCGTTCGCCGACGAGGCCGCCGCCATCACCCTGCCCGAGGCCGCCGCCACCCTGCCCGAGGCTGCCGCCGCCGCCGCCGCCGCCACGACCGCCGCCGCCGCCGCCGCCACGACGGCCGCCGCCGCCGCCGCCTCGACGGCCGCCGCAGATGCCAACGACCCGGGCACCCTGCTGGTGGCGCTGTGGCCCGTGCTGATGTACCTGCTGTTCAACTTTGTCATCCGCCCCAACGTCAACCCCAAGGCGGGATTCGGCGACTTTCTGTTCCTCCTGGTGTTTAGCGTCATCGTGCTCAACCTGTTCACGGGGCTGGTCTTCCACTACCGCATCTTTTGAAGAGTCGTGCTGAAGAATCGTGCCGTCTCGCATCTCCTTTGCGATGCGCCGCTTCCGCTACCGCACGTTTTGAACAATGCAGGGGAGCCGGGTTTTGCGACGTCGCGCTTTTGTGCCACGAGCGGGTTTTTTTGTGCGGGGGGGGGGACGGCGGCGGCGGCGGGGGCGGCGGCGGCAAATGCTTGCAGGCCTTGGACGTATTTCGGTCCCGTGTGTTTGGAACGTGGAAGTGTTAAGCCTAAAGAATGCTTGATTATAATAGAGATTTCTCGCACGCGCGTTCCGACCGTCCGCCAACGCCACCGCCGACCCCGGCCTCGTAGAGGGCGGCGGCGGAGGGCTCGCCGAGGTCGTGCGGGGCGTCGGCGCCGGGCAGGGGCAGGCCCGCGGGGTCGAGGGTGCGGTAGCAGGGGATGGCGCGGGGCGGGGGGCAGGAGGGCGAGGGGGCGGGCCAGGAGGGGAGCACGGCGCCGGGCGGCGAGTCGGAGAGTTGCGGGATGCGGGGGGCCGTTGAGTTGTGGTCGCCGTCGTCGTCCGGGGGCGCGCGGACACCCCGCGACAAAGCGCAGGCGCGTCGTGTAGGGGACGCGGCCGCCCGGAAACTCCATGTATTCTTGCTCGTGTGGCTGCTGCTGCTGCTGCTGCTGCTGCTGCTGCTTCAGCTCGAGGTCGTCGTTGGCCGGGCGCGTGCTCTCGTCCGCCTCGTCGTCGCTCGTTTCCCCCTCGTCACCGCTGCTGCAGCCGCTGCTTGTGTCGCGCTTCCCCCCCCCTCACCCACGTCACACAGTTCCTGCTCGAGCGCCAGCACGGCCGCGCGCCCGTGCCCGCACTTCCTGCCCGAGGCGTACCAAAAGGCCCGTTCCCGCGCGCCAGCTGCCGCACACAGCTCGCCGCGCCGCCGCTTCCTCGACCTTGTTCCGGGCTCGCGCGAGGTCGCGGTCGCGGCGCGCTGGGGCTTGGCGTCGGCGTCCGCTATCGGCGACGGCGCGGAAAAGACAGAGAGCAGTTCGTGTCAAGACCCCAATCGCGCGCCTCGCTAAACATACACGCCTTGTCGCTCTCCACACCACAACCAGTCCGGTCACATACCAAAGCCCAATTAAACGTGCGACGATCGCAAGCTCAAACTGTTCTCTGTCGTCGTCCCTGCTCTTCCTCTCTCCCCCCTCGTCCTCCGAGGCGCACCCCCAGAGAGACGCAGCAACAACCAACCGCCACGCAGCGATGCCGACGACGCGCAAGGAGGCGGGGGCAGCGGGAGCAGGAGGACCAGCGGCAGCAGAAGCAACAGCAGCATCAGGGACCCCTCAGGCAGCAGGAGGAGCGGGAGCAGACATCAGCCTCGTGAAGGAGGTCGTCGAGGCGCCCCCGGAGCCGACGCGCGTCAAGAACCTGTACGACTCGGCGGACCTCAAGCACCAGCTGGACAGCGTGGCCGTGGAGGTGAGGGGAGAGGCGTTATAATCGGCGATTGCCGCCGCCGACGACGTGGCATCGAAAAACGGCGCGCGCCGGCGGTCGGTTGAACGGCGGCGGTTCGCCCGATCAGCAGCGGACTCCTTTCCTCGGATCGCTCGCACTCACAAAAAGCCCACAAAACACATACAAGCGGCCGCAAAACCAACAACAGGTCGTGCAGGACGCCGGGTACGACGAGGACTACCTGGTGTCCAACGTCAAGATCACGCTCGGCGTCTTGGCGTGAGTGAACGAACGCGTGTGCGCCAAGGGGGGCCGCCCCGCGTCGCCGTCCCTCGGCTCCCGCGCCTGGGCATCTTTGCGCATTCCGATCGCGCGCCCTCTCCCACTCCCTCCCCCTTTTTGTCGCGCGCGCGCCAAACGCAATGTGCTCGAGACCCCGTCCCTTCCTTCCCGGTCCGATCCCTTTGCGCCCCAAACCCTCGCAAAATCCGACCGGAAACGAACTGAAAACGCCGAAACGCCGAAACGCGAAAACAACCCGACGCCAAACCGCCGACCGCCCCCCCCCCCCC
>Ga0209390_10004762_pt1 | contig 20051 bp, 15 predicted proteins | sample BON01_FD_187212 | JGI IMG/M metagenome (GOLD analysis project Ga0209390, IMG submission 187212) | Freshwater microbial communities from Lake Bonney liftoff mats and glacier meltwater in Antarctica - BON-01 (SPAdes) (version 2) | ecosystem: Environmental > Aquatic > Freshwater > Ice > Glacier...
CTTTAACCTAGAGCCTTTCTTCCTTCGCGAGTTGCCTTGTCATCACGAAAACCATGGTTCGCTTTCCCGGTTCCCCTCTAGTCACCCGCCAGCCGCTTGCTTGCTGACTTCACTTTCAATTACACCCCCCACCGCTGTAAACGCTGGACGCGGCCAGCGCTGAAGGGTAATTTCACAGGCGATGGCAGGCCTGTTTTGTTTTACGATCCAATCATGGACACCAAGTTTCGGCCTATTTATTTTTCACTTGTTTCTTATCACCAACGGCTTGGTTATATTCGAGGAGCTTTAGTCAATAACAGAGAGCAGTAAGACGGCGAGGAGCCCTTTCCGTTGAAATCGCCGTAGGGTTCGCGATAATGCCACTTTGTGAGGAAGATCTAACTCAGAAACGGCGGGCAAGAATAATTTGCAAAATAGGACAAGTCTTTTAACAAATACTGCAAGAAAGGGGGGTTGTTTTTTAGAGGCAGGTTCAGGACTTTTTTACCTTAGTCTTTTCGTAATGAAATCAATTTTCCAAAGTATGTGTATGGAACGTCGAATTATACAGGGAGGGGGACGATTTCTCCAGACTTGCCTGACAAATGCGGCATTAATGCTATCAATCATCTGCGTATTGGCTGCGGAGCCGCTGGTTAAGCCTGTTGTGGTGGACCCTGTCAGTGTGGTGCGGATTACTTACGAAAATAATCTGCGCATTGCGGCGGCTCGTTATGAAATGGAAGCGGCGCAGTTCCAATTCGATCGATTCGAACGAAAATTGAGCCAATTTACTCCTTTCAAATTGGATACTGCGATCGAGCGAAATTCCACGACCGCTTTTGAAGATAGTGTCCGAGAACAAGAGCTTGTTGATCAGGGTGATACAACAGTTGGGTTTGAGAAAGAATTCTTTGACGGCAAGAAAATTGCCGCAGGGGTTGGAGTCCAGGGATTTTCGGAAGATGGCGCCGATTCGGGCAACCCTTTTTTCGAAGGGGAAATCAAGGTGCCACTTTTTAGCTCTTTCACGCGACTCGAACGGATTACGGAGCGCAGTTTTGAAGAGAGTGAAATGCTGCAAGCGTGGCTTGATTTTATCGATCGGATAAACGACTCTGCAAATGAAAGCCAAAAAGTTTACTTCGCATTGCAAAGAGCGAAGAATCGTCGGGAATTGGCCTTGACGGCGATGAATGATCTACGAGCAATATTGAACCGTGGAGGCGGATTAGACATATCGGGGGACATCGCCCAAATTGAGGGACAGATTCAGGAATACCAGTCGGACGCGGTTGAGAATCAAGGAGAACTGGAGTCGAACTTAATCGAACTACTTGACAATTTGGGCTCGGATACACTCTCACTCGACGATATTGATTTTCTCGACTACTATGGAGAATATTACTACGGACGCCATTATCTGGATGCAAAGCTGGAGGACCTGGTTGAAGAGGCTCTAAGTAGTGATATTGAAGTTCAAATAAGAGAGATAGCTCTCGAAAACGCCAAGCTGAAGAAGTTGCTCGCGAAACAGGGGAAATGGGATATTATAGGAAAGCTGTTCGGTCGATATGACTTTGATCGAAAGGGCGACGACCCTTCGAAGAAACGGGAGTATTTTGTAGGAGCCGGAGTTAGTATTCGGCGGAACGATCCAAAACTTATGCTTTTATCAATGAAGCAGGCCGATGCAGAGATCCGTCGTTTCGATGCGGAAATCATGTTTCGAAAGAGACAAGTGACGAACAAAATTACGAGATTGATCTATGAGGCGAGAAGCAGGCGAGAGCTCGCTCGTGAACATGACGCTGGGCGCGCTTCGAGATTGGCTCTGTTTGAGCAGAAGCGCGATGAGTATTTAGCGAAGAATGAAACGATTGAAAATTTATTGAAAGCAAGAGATGATCTCTATTCGACAGATCGCAACCTAATCGACACGCTGGATGATCTTTACGAGGTCATCGTTGAACTTGATGCGACCAGCGGATTTTATTTTCGGGAACTCGCACCTCAATTGGAGAGCCTCAATAAGGGGGATACCATTTTTTCGGATACCGATTTGGAAATGGACGCCCAATAATTTAACCTTTCATCCCAATAATAATGAATTTAAAATTTGTACGAATTGATATAAAGTTTAGATATTGGATACCGATTGCATCGGTTGTGCTCGGAGGTGTCGTATCCGCACAAATCGACGGATACACGCTGCTAAATAGAATTGATTGGACGAAAATAGACTTTGGTAAAAGTGATCAGAAGACGGATGATGATTGGGTTCCGTGGTCGAGTGACGCTGATTTTCCCATACTGTTGAATTCAGAGACCGAGGTGCGGCTTAAGTTGCTGAAAAAAACGGACACTGAAGATCGTAAAGACGTGGAACTGGATGTAGATTATGAAGATGTTTTTAGGGATGGGATCAGAACTTCGAATGGAGATATTCAGCTAGAGTTCTTGGGTTTGAAGGAGGGGCCGTACACGGTTGTCCTTTTGAGTGCTGATGGGAAGGCGAAAGGCTCCGCCCCGCTAGGAAAATTTGAAATACTGATTGACGGGAAGACGGTTGCGAGAGAGCTTCTTACGAGAAGCGGAGAAGATGTTGGATTCGCGATTTCACGGCCAATTATTTTTTCCAACAACGGGGGTTCTTCAATGTTGACGTTGAAGCGATTGGATGGAGAGATTTGGTTGAATGGTTTGATGCTAACCGAAGGAGCTCGAATGGAACACAAGTCGATTAGAGGTGAAGTGTTGTTCGAATCGCTTCCTTATCAAGTGAAGGATACGATTGAGAAAGAACTTTCTGGATATGTTCTGGATGATATCGATCGGATCGCTTCCGGTCGACGCGTTCGATTCATGATCGAAGGAGAGGATGATGATGACTTGAATGTGGAGTTGGAGTTGGATGAAAACGGGCTGTTACTTCAACGTGTTGAAGATATTCGAGTCCGTGATTTGCCGGTGTTGATAATCGAGTCAATAAAAGCGGTGAGTCCAGGCAGCGAAATTCGGGAAGCCTCCCGGCTCACTACACCGAGAAGTAGCGTCTTCCGAGTCGAGGTGGAATTTAATGACAATGATGTGGTTCTGATCCTATCCGAAAACGGAGCGCTGATCTCTCGTAAACAGTGACCGATATTCGAGAAGTCCGACCATGATATCGGCTCCGAAAAGAAATTGTGTATGATGAAGGGAAGACAAAATCATCACACAAGAAGGTAGGCCGCGGCGCAAGTGGTTGCGGTGTGACGAAGATGATGACGAGGTGGAGGTTTCAGTGTTACAGCATTCGGTGAAGCTACGGGTGTAATAATGACAATAAACTCACGACTGCGGCTCCATAGCGAAAGAGGCGAGCCTCGGCAGAGAGTCCTGTTTGGTTTGCGCACGCATGCGCGATCTTGCCCAGAGGGAAAACACCGGATCGGGCGGTAAAGGCAGTTCCTCCAAGCGTCCTACATTTACGGAGAGATCAATGTGGTAACAAAAGGGGTGGTCTACTTAGCCCGAGTTTCGCAGTTGAGCGTATTGGCAAAAAAAGTTTCAGAGGAGAGGCATGATTTGGTGATCGGCGCGTACGCGGGAAGCGAGTGTTTTGAGGGCATATAGTGCCGAACACCCTATTGTCGGGCTGCCGATTATCTGCGATTATGCCGGGTATGTTACTGGCGACGTAAAACTAAGCCGGTGCGTGGTGTGGGTTATAGTTACTGCCCTTCTATGCGTCGTCGCATGTCTTCGCATTTGCGACCGCACCGTTACGTTCCGTTTAGTCGACCCCGATAGATAATAATTTATTTAGGCCAGCCCAGCCACGGGAGGCCAAGATCAGTCTTGGTGCCTGATTCACAACAGGATGGGAACTAACGGTCATCAAATGTCAGTTTAAAGTATCATATAAGTGAATACTTTTAGGTTTCTCTAGGTTTCCCAGGCACGCCCTCGCGGCTCTGTGTCGAAAAACTTGCTGTACCAGGCCTCGATGGAGCGTTGATCGGCCCGCACGACCTTTTCTCCTGCCTTGGATTTCCCTCGGATTATGTCCATCCGGAGTTTCAAGCCGCGGTGATCGATATTTTCCGCCGCGCTCGCAGAGCCGCGACAAGAATCTGCATGGGGTGAGGTGGTCCCGGAAATTTCAGTATCTACAGTTCGGATCTGATCGCAACGCCCGTCACCTTACGGGACGAGATTCGGGTCTTGCGCCACGGTAACGGAGATTCGGTCTCTTCAGCCATTAAGGATTTGCCGGTGTGACCGAAAGAGTTTGACAGCTGCCGGGCGCTCGGGAAAAAACCTTTTAGCAAACGGCCTCTTTGCAACGCATCGGCTCGCTTGAGCGGCCCGCTCGTCACGATCCGAACCCGGAACGCCTCTCCTTTAATGCCCCCGAAGCCATATCCCCTCTTATCGCCGCTTCGGATGGTTGTTCCCATAGCGCGTAGACTCGGGGACTCGTTGCCCCGAGGAATTGTTTCGGTCATACAGACGCCTTTCGATGACCATCTGAAGCTCGACTTGGAGGCTCTGGCCCGCTTGGTCGATGACGCCATCGAGGCGGGGGTCGATGGATTTCTGGTTCCCGCTCTGGCCAGTGAGGGCGCATATCTCTCCGACCCGGAGCGCGAAGCGATTCTTTCCCTTGTGAGCAGGAGAGCCCAGTCTCGCATACCCATCATTTGTGCGGTCTCAGCCGATACGCCTGAAGAGTGTGGGAAGCACGCCCGGGCAGCCTTTGGATTCAAACCTGCCGCCTTTTTGGTCGCAGTGCCACAGGGCCTCTATGGCCGAACGTCGGCTCTCCGAGCATTCTTGACCGCGGTTGCCGGATTAATGCCCGGGGATTGGATAATCCAAGATTACCAGATCGGCGGACCAGGACTAGCCGTCAGCGATATCGTGGAGTTCCGACGCCGGTTCACGCGCCTCGTTGGCATCAAGATTGAAACCCTTCCTGCCGGCCCGAAATACTCCGCGGTCCGCCGCGCCTGCGGGGATGACTTCTGGATCTCGGGTGGCTGGGCGATTGCGCAGATGGTTGAGGCGCTCGATCGAGGTGTTGATGCCATGGTGCCGGAGTGCGCTATGATCCGCACCTACAAGGCAATCGAGGGACTCCATCGCTCGCAGCGCCGAATGGAAGCGATATCCGTTTTTCAACGGCTGCTTCCAGTGCTGGCTTTTTCCAACCAAGATCTCGCGACCTCTGTCGCATTTTTCAAGCGCCTCTTGGTGCGCAAGCGAATCTTTGGCTCAGTCAACCAGCGCATGCCCATGATCGGATGGGATGAGGTCAGCGAATCGCTCGCTCGGGAATTGATTGAACAGTACCTCGCTCTCGAAAAAGACTGCGCTGAGACAGCGGCAGTTCTGCCAGAACACCCTTTGGATCGACCTCGCCCTGACGAAAGAAAGCGTTCCGACCCATTCTTACCTCCCATTACATCCTGATAATAAATCATAATGAAAAAAATACATCACCAACTTGCCGGAGCCGGGTCTGTTCTCGTTGCAAGCCTGTTCATGCTCTCATGTGCCGCTAGGGAAGGGGCAGAGTCTCCGTCCAATCCAATACAACACGTCACGGTCTTCCAAGAGGATGGCCGATTTGCCGGCTGGCCGGCAAATAATGGAATTTGGAACTGGGGGGAGGAAATCCTCGTCGGTTTCGTGCTCGCTGACCATCAGGAGAAACAGGGGCATACCTATGACGAGGCAACCTCCCATTACAAATATGCCCGAAGCCGGGACGGCGGCGTGACATGGAGTATCGAAGACGCCCGAGAAGCGGGGCAAACGGCCTGGACCTACCAAAACCAGATTCGTGAAAAGTCGGATGTTGGCAGCCTGAAGGAACCGATTAATTTTTTACACCCAGATCTGGCACTAACCTTTTCGAGGGAAGACAATAACGTTGGACCATCCCTCTTTTATTATTCTTATGACAGAGGCGTGCGCTGGAATGGGCCGTTCCGGCTTCCCAATCTTAATACTCTGGGAGTCGCCGCGCGAACCGACTATATAGTGGACGGGAAAAACGAGCTGCTGGCATTTCTTACCATTGCAAAACAGAACAGGAGAGAGGGCAGGGTGGCAATGTTCAAAACGGTCGATGGCGGTGTGAATTGGGAGAATAAGGCATGGCTGGGAGAGGAGCCAGAGGCTTTCGACATCATGCCGTCCTCCGTACGTTTATCACCAACCGAAATCCTGACCACGATACGGGGAAGAGAATCGGACCCGAGAAGGGATTTCATCAAGGCATTCTATTCCGCTGATAACGGCGTCTCTTGGCAGGCATTGCACGAGCCGGTCGTCGATACCGGGGTGGGTGGTTCACCACCCGCTCTTGTTAAGATGTCTGATGGCAGGCTTGCGCTGGCCTATGCGTTTAGAAGCAAATATGGATCGCGGATATGCCTGCGGCTGAGTTCCGATCGAGGACGCAGCTGGAGCCATGAGATACCGCTTCGGACGGGCGACGGCGCAACCAACGACGTCGGCTATCCGCGAATGGTTCAGAGGCCCGATGGAAAGCTCGTCATTACCTACTACTGGAATAACGCCATCCAGCCGGGAGCGGACCCCTATCGCTACATCGCGGCGACGATCCTTGATCCCAATGACTGGAAGTGAATCGGTGTCGATCCATCAACTCAAGGTCTCCCGACGCATTTACGGTCCACCCAGCGGTGATTTTTCGACGAAGGAACATTCAAGCCGGCCAATCTCAATTAACAAGGTCATCTGGTGTGTTAAAAAAAGGGTTTAGCAATCTTAGTCTTAGCGATGGTTTTCTGGGCCGATCCTTCAAGGATCCAGAGACGAGCCCATGCTCTTAACCCCCGAAATCTTATCGCACATGAATAACCTATCCGAACCAACCCATTCGGGTGCCCGCCCGAGCTTCTCGACCCCTTCCGGCCGCTTTTTATCGATTTTATGGGGGCTGAAGTCCGCCCTTGTGGCCTCGTTGTTAGTGTCGCTGATGGGAGTCACCGGGGCCGGTGCGGAACTCGACTTGTCGAAGGCGAGGGTAGTGGTGCCGGGCGGGATGAGCGGCCCGGAGCAGAAAGCGGTGGCGATGCTAGTGGAGGAAGTCGCGCGGAGGAGCTACGTGGATTGGATTGTGGCGGAAGGCGGACCGGCGCAATCGGCCCCGACCGTGTATGTGGGCCAGCGCAGCGCCCTGACGGCTGCTTTCCCGGCACTTGCTGAGTCCCTCCCCCTCGGCACCGAGTTGAAGCCGGAAGGTTTCCAGATCGTGACGCGTGCTGACTCGGTCATCATCGCCGGCAACGACGCGCGCGGCGTACTCTTCGGGGTCGGCCGCCTGCTGCGTGCGTTGGACTATGACCGGGAAAAAGCCGTGCTCTCGGAACCGCTCAATGTCGCCACCGCTCCACGCTACAAGTTGCGCGGTCATCAGTTCGCGTATCGTTCACTCCCCAACTCCTATGACGGTTGGACGGTGCCTATGTGGGAGCAGTACCTGAGAGACATCGTGGCTTATGGGGCCAATGCGATCGAGATCATTCCACCGCGGTCGGATGTCTCTGACTGGAGTCCTCATTTCAATCTGCCGCCGATGCGCATGATGATCGAATTGTCACGACTGGCGCAGGAGTACGGCATCGAGCTCTGGATCTGGTATCCCGCGCTCGATCCGGACTATGGTAACCCCGCGCAGGTGGAGTTTGCGCTGGAGGAATGGGCCAGCGTGCTCAGGCAGCTTCCCAGGGTGGACGCGATCTTCATTCCCGGTGGCGATCCTGGCCATACGCCGCCCAAGCATTTGTTTCCCATGATGGAAAAACAGGCCAGGCAACTGCGGCAACTTCATCCTCAGGCTCAGGTGTGGATGTCACCACAAGGCTTTGATGAATCGTGGATGGAGGATTTTTTCGCGATCATGAAGACTGAGCCGGATTGGCTCTCGGGTGTGGTCTTCGGACCGGGAACACGGGTGAGTGTGCAGGAGTTGCGGAGCAAGATGCCGACCCAATATCCGATCCGTTTTTACCCCGACATCACCCACTCTTTAAATTCACAGTATTCCGTGCCGGAGTGGGATTATGCCTTTCAGGCGACATTGAATCGCGAGCCAATCAATCCTCGCCCGCGGGACCAAGCAGCGATCATTCGCCGACTGCAGCCCTATAATGACTATGGCGTGCTGACCTATTCCGAAGGCTGCAATGACGATGTGAACAAATGCATTTGGAGCGCGCTTACGTGGGATCCGGAGGCTGACGTGGTGGACATCCTCCGCGACTACAGTCGTTATTACATCGGCTCGAACCTGGCCGAAGGCTTTGCGCAGGGTCTGCTGGGTCTGGAGCGCAACTGGCACGGTCCGCTGGCGGTGAATTCTGGGGTGGACGTCACCTTGCAGCAGTTCCAAGAGATGGAACGAATGGCGACGCCGGCGCAGCTGAAAAACTGGCGGTTCCAGCAGGGCTTGTATCGTGCCTACTATGACGCGACCATTCGCGCGCGACTGCTCGCCGAGACCAGTCAGGAGCGGGCGGCGCTCGAGGATTTGCGCCGAGCATCCGTGATAGGTGCAGAGAAGGCCATGGCGAACGCCGCGCAGAGGCTGGCCCCGCCGGAAGCCCCGGTGGCCGCGCACCTCCGCGCCCGCACGTTCGAACTGGCGGAGGCTCTTTTTCAGAGCATCCACATGCAGCTGAGCGTGCCGCGATATGCCGCGAGAGGGATTGGCCGCGGTGCCAATCTGGACCTGATCGATGAGCCGCTTAACAACGCACCCTGGCTGCGCGAACAGTTTGCCGCGATCCGCCAGCAGCCCACGGAGCAGGATCGGCTGAGTGCGGTTGCAGTGGTGTTGAACTGGGAGAATCCGGGCGCAGGCGGCTTCTATGACAACCTTGGAAACACGCCTTCGCAGCCCCATCTAGTCTCTGGCAGCGACTACGCTGACGATCCAGGATTCTTCCATGCACCGCACATGGCTTCACATGGCGTCCACCACCTGCAACCGACACCCATGTTCAGCGGCCGAAACTGGCGTATCTCGTCGCGTACATACGCCGAAACCTTTTACGACAATCCACTCGAAATGTTCTATCCGCATGTTGATCCGAAAGGGCGCTATCGTTTGCGGGTCGTTTACGGGACCGGAGCGATGGGCAGCCGGCTGATGCTCCGGCTGGTGGCCAACGGCGAGCACGAGGTTCATGGCATGCGGCAGAAGGACCCCGAGGTGAGGCCGGCGGAGTTCGACATTCCAGTCGAAGCCACGCAATCAGGGTCACTCCGATTGACGTGGACCCGGCCGGCTGGATTCGGCGGCGCCGGCCGTGGACTGCAGGTAGCGGAGGTCTGGCTCATGCGAGTGGATGCTCCATGAGGTCAGGTTCTGCCACGAGCGGACTCCCGCTTGGCTTTGGCGCAAGCTCTGAGCGGAAGGGGTTGACAAGACCGCGTTTAGTAGAAAAAAGGTTTTAGCTATCTTGATCTTAGCGATGGTTTTCTCGTCCGGTCCTTCAAGGATTCAGAGACGAGCCCATCCTCTTAACCCCGAAAGTCCTATCCCATGAATAACCTCTCCGAACCAACCCATTCGGGTGCACCCCCGAGCGTCTCGGCCCCTTCCGGCCGCTTTTTATCGATTTTATGGGGGTTGAAGTCCGCCATTGTGGCCTCGTTGTTAGTGTCGCTGATGGGAGTCACCGGGGCCGCCGGTGCGGAACTCGACTTGTCGAAGGCGAGGGTAGTGGTGCCGGGCGGGATGAGCGGCCCGGAGCAGAAAGCGGTGACGATGCTAGTGGAGGAAGTCGCGCGGAGGAGCTACGTGGATTGGATTGTGGCGGAGGGCGGACCGGCGCAACCGGCCCCGACCGTGTATGTAGGCCAGCGCAGCGCCCTGACGGCTGCTTTCCCGGCACTTGCTGCGTCGCTCCCCCTCGGCACCGAGTTGAAGCCGGAAGGTTTCCAGATCGTGACGCGTGCTGACTCGGTCATCATCGCCGGCAACGACGCGCGCGGCGTACTTTTCGGGGTCGGCCGACTGCTGCGGGCGCTGAACTATGACCGGGAAAAAGCAGTGCTCTCAGAACCGCTGAACGTCGCCACCGCTCCTCGCTTCAAGTTGCGCGGCCATCAGTTCGCGTATCGTCCGAAGACGAATTCCTATGACGGCTGGACGGTACCCATGTGGGAACAGTACCTGAGAGACATCGTGGCCTATGGGGCCAATGCGATCGAGGTGATCCCACCGCGCTCCGACGACGCCGATGACAGCCCTCATTTCAATCTGCCGCCGATGCGCATGATGATCGAACTGTCCCGGCTGGCGCAGGACTACGGCATCGAGCTCTGGATCTGGTATCCCGCGCTCGATCCGGACTATGGTGACCCCGCGCAGGTGGAGTTCGCGCTTAATGAATGGGGCAATGTGCTGCGGCAGCTCCCCAAGGTGGACGCGCTCTTCATTCCCGGCGGCGATCCCGGCCATACGCCGCCCAAACATTTGTTTCCCATGATGGAAAAACAGGCTCGGCAGCTGCGACAGTTTCATCCCCGAGCCCAAGTCTGGATGTCGCCCCAGGGATTTGATGAAGCGTGGATGAATGATTTTTATGCGATCATGAAGGATGAGCCGGAGTGGCTCGAGGGCGTCGCCTTCGGACCGCAGCAACGAGTGAGTGTGGAAGAGCTGCGCAGGAATGTGCCCGGCCGTTATCCGATCCGTTTCTATCCGGACATCACTCATACCCTCAACTCACAGTATCCCGTGCCGGAATGGGACTATGCCTTTCAGGCCACCTTAAATCGCGAGCCGATCAACCCCCGCCCGCTGGATCAGGCCGCCATCATCCGGCGTCTGCAGCCCCATAATGAGTATGGCGTGCTGACCTACTCCGAAGGTTGCAATGATGACGTGAACAAATGCATTTGGAGTGCGCTGACTTGGGATCCAGAGGCAGAGGTGGTGGACGTACTTCGCGACTACAGTCGGTATTTCATCGGCTCGAATCTGGCCGAGGGCTTCGCTCAGGGACTGCTGGCGTTGGAGCGCAACTGGCTTGGTCCGCTGGCGACGAATGACGGGGTGGATGTCACCTTGCAGCAGTTTCAATCCTTGGAGCGTGCGGCTACGCCGGCGCAGCTAAGAAACTGGCGCTTCCAGCAGGCGTTGTATCGGGCGTATTATGACGCGACTATCCGGGGGCGGCTGCTTGCCGAGACCAGTCAGGAGCGAGCGGCGCTCGAGGAACTGCGTCGGGCGCCGATGATCGGCGTGGAGGAGGCCTTGGCGAAGGCGGAGCAGCGACTGGCAGCGCCGGAAGTCCCGCCGGCCGCGCATCTGCGCGCCCGCACGTTTGAACTCGCCGAGGCCCTTTTCCAAAGCATCCACATGCAGCTGAGCGTGCCCCGGTATGGCGCAATCTCCGTTGGTCGGGGGGCTAACCTGGACCTCATCGACGAGCCGCTGAATAATGCACCTTGGCTGCGCGAGCAGTTCGCCTCGATCCGTCTGCAGGCTTCGGAAGAGGATCGCCTGCGTGCCATCGATGCAGTCTTGAACTGGGAAAATCCGGGCCCCGGTGGCTTCTACGACAATCTTGGAAACACGACCTCGCAGCCCCATCTGCTCGCTGGCAGTGATTACGCTGACGACCCGGCTTTCCTGCTGGCACCGCACATGGCGGCGACGACGAGGGTCAGTGGACCGGCCAGGCGCATTTCCTCCCGCACCTATGCGGAAACCCGGGACGATACGCCGCTCGAGATGTTCTACCAGAATCTTGATCCCAATGCGCGCTATCGGTTGCGCGTTGTTCACGGAACGGGCGCCATGGGTAGCGGCGATCGAGCGATGGCCATCCGCCTAGTGGCCAACGACCGGCACGAAATCCATGGCATGCTGCCCAAGGATCCGCAGGGGCGCCCAGTGGAATTTGATGTTCCGGTTGAGGCCACGCGTTCAGGGTCGCTTCGATTGACTTGGAGTCGACCGACGGGTCTCGGCGGCAATGGGCGTGGTGTCCAGGTGTCCGAAGTCTGGTTGATGCGCTTGTCGGAGGGCGTTCAATAACCCTGCAGGGCGGACGACGAATCCGAACAGGTTCGTCGTCTGCAGCCCTGAAACACCCATTTCGCCATGTCCGCATTATTGCAACTGGGACAGGGCCGCTTCGAACCGGAGAAGGGGGAACTTCAAGCGCGAACCACGCTGCGCACCTCCGCGGATCATTGATCTCTTGAGTGCAATCGGAGGGCGGACGCAGAAATGGTCGCGCCGCACGGACATACGCGTTGCAGGGCTGCGATGGTTTTTGAGATCAATCGGACTACATTAGCGAAAAGCCTGAACAGGGGAAGGCATTCACTCACGATTTTGTGCCGGGCTCTGTTGATGACGACAGCGGCTCGGTCGCCTGTCAGCGGCGGGATGAAACTCCTCTTCTTCGGGCGGTTTGAAACTCACCTGTTCTTCGGAGGGTTTTCTTCCCCCGGTGAACCGGGTTAAGGAGAGGGTAACGAAGGATTGTCGGCGAGGAGGCGCAGGGGAACGGTGCGGGTATGAGCCCCTCCGGGCAACGCAAGTGTGCGCATTGCAACCAGTTCTTCGTGCCTGATGCGCGCCAGCGCGAACGCCAGCGCCATTGCGCGGGACCGCAGTGTCGCCGCGCGAGCAAGGCGGACGCCAACGGCAAGTTGCTGCGTGCTGAGCTCCAGCTGAATCTCGATTTTCTCAAAAAGCTCGGTGTTACCGGCGTTCTCGCTCTGGGCCGCACCGGAGGGTTTGCCCCGTTCAATCTGGAGGAACGCAAGCGCGCCCTCGCGACGGTCGTCGAACTGGCGGCACCGCTGCAAGTGATCGTCAACGTGAGCGACATTCGCCGCGGAGTTGGGGCGTTTTGCCCGCGAGCTCGGCCTGCCGACGATCGCGGTGAATGCCGCCCGGCTTCTTCCCGTCGGGTCAGGACGACGCCTTGGCGTACTTCCAGCACGCGGCGGAGTCGTCACAGTTGCCGACGTTTCTCTACAACATCCCGGAGCTCACCGGCACGCGCATCAATCTCGAGACCGTGGCGGCATTTGCGGATGCCGGTTGCATGGGCGGGGATCAAGCAGAGCGTCGGCGAGTTCGCGTATCACAAGGAGCTGATCACGCTCGAAAAGGAAAAGGACTTCGTGGTGTTCTCGGGTTCGGTCGCTTCGCCCGAGTCCAACCCGAAGGGAGGCAGACGCCAAAAGACTCAGCCCCCCCGCCTTTTTTAAACGCGGAGGTGGGTCATTTTTATCCGGCCGTAAGTGGGTCAAATCTTCCCGGGTGTTGACAATCGTGGATTTGCCGGATGACGCGACCTGGGCGGGCGAGGTGCCCTTACAGGGCACGGCGACGACACGCCCGGCACCGGGGGCGACGCAGCGGCGGCTTACGTTCACCGATGGGCGTCGGTTTCCCGGCTTGTTGGCTGTGCCCCAGTATTAGTTACGAGTGTCGCCGGACGGCGAGGCGATTGCATTTTTGATGAAGGACGATGCTGGGGGGGGGACAGTTGTGGACCGTATCGCCGCGGGGGGGGCTAGGTCACGCGGAATGTCCACGATGTGGCTTCGGCGATGACGTGGAGCCCAAGTGGCAAGACCATAACCCAAGTGATGGATGGCAGCGTGTGCGAGTCCGATGTCGTCAGCGGCGAAACCCGGCGGCTGACGGTGGCGCGGGCAGGTGCGGACGCACCGCTGGACCAAGCATGCGTGTATTCGCCAGCTGGCGACGAAATTGCGTTCACGCGGATGGTGGAAGGTCATCAACAGATTATCGTTGTGTCGACTCTGCCGGAGGGAGGGGGCTCTGATCTTGTGCCTCATGACTTGGGCATCATTGGCGGAGCATGATCGGCGTTGGTCCGACCCCGTCGGCGAACGTGGATCGCTTCGTCGAGGCGAAGCGAGCGGCGCGGGGACGGATACTAGGCCGGTTTGGTGGATTCCCGGTGGACGGCTTTCGCGTGGGTATAAATGGTCTCGGCAGTTGAGCGACCCGTTTCGCAGACTTCCAGAATCATGGCGGCGGCCTGATCGTAAACGCGGCTCTCTTCCGCGCCGGCGCCGCTCAAGCTGGGGGTGGGATACTCGGGCCACTCGCTGTCGCCCATGCCGACGACCTTCACCTGCCCGAGAATGTCAAGGTGGCGGGCACGGAGGGAGGAGAAGGCGCCGGCGGCCAAGTTGTCATGCACCGCAAAAAGGGCATCAATCCGACCTTTTTGCGCGAGAAAACTATCGCCGGCGTCCCTGGCAGCGGCTTCGGAGGACGTGGGGGCTTCCAAGCGCCGGGGCTTGATGGCGAATTCCCCTTCGAACACCTCGCAGAACTGCCAAACGCGACGTTCGGTTGCTTGGGTTAGGGCCGGCTCGAAGAGCATCACCGGACGTTTGGCGCCCGATTCTTGGAGCATGTGATCGGCGATTAGTCCGGTATTCAGTGAAGGCACGAAGTAGGCGTAGCCTTCGATTTCGCGACCGATGACGAGCGAGGGGAAGGGGAGGACGGTCGTTTCCAGCAAGCGGTCGTTGGCCGGCAGGGTGTAGTTGAAAATGGCACCGTTGAAGAGGGACCCGTCGAGCAGCGCGGGCAGATCGCGCAGGCGCCCCGTTTTGAAGGTGCTGAGGTTGATCATGTATTGGTGCGCTGAAGCGCGGTCGCGAATCCTTTGCTGCAACGCTTCGAAGATATGGCTCACCAAATTGAGCGCGGCGCCGTTGGAGGTCACGATTGACAGAACGAGCATGCCTTTATTGCGGTTGGCGAACCGCAGATTGCGGGCGGCGACATTGGACAGGTAGCCCATCTCGCGGGCGATGCGGCTGACCTTCGCGACGGTCTCCTTGGAAATCCAGCGTTCGTTGTGGGTATTGGTGACGACGAACGAAACGGTCCCGGGATTACCCCCCCGCCGCCTTGGCGATATTCCTGAGCGTCACTGACTTTTTGCGCGCCGGCATGCGGTTTGATTACCATGCTATGTGGTTTCAACAACGCTTTATGGCGCGGCCTGCTGAGGCGAGCGAGGCAGCGGAGAATAAAAGGGGAGATCAAGATGGACGGTCCTCGATGACGGGAGGTTTTTAGTCCCGTGCAGGAACCGGTGGAGGTCCGGCCGAGGGAGTGGGCGGGCTGATTTTTGCACGCGCAATTTGCACGGAGGAAAGCAAATGCGTTGACAGGTCGGTTACTAGCTAGAGCGTTTTAGCAATAGCAGGAACTGGCTCCCCTTGCTGTTGAATCCCCCTCTCAACCCCAATTGAGCCCAGTCAATACCCCACAAAACCCCCGGCTAAAGGTTATAGCTCTACCGGGCTGGCTGCCGCTAGCGTTTGCCTGTCCGCGATCGTTGCACGGTTGTTGTCGGCGCAGGTCGCCGCGATACCGGAAACTCAGACGAGATAGAGCCGATCAACTTATGAAAACTATCTTAATTTCAGCCGTCGCCGTCGCGTTCGCCTTAGCCTTGACCGCGGGAGGCGGACTCCGTGCGTCCGAGTCCACGCCGGCACGTTCTCCCAATATCATCTACATCCTGGCCGATGATCTCGGCTACGGTGACGTTGGTAGCTACGGTCAAACGCGGATCGCAACCCCTCACATCGACGCGCTGGCCGCGCAGGGCATGAGGTTCACCCAATTTTATGCGGGGAGTACAGTGTGCACGCCGTCCCGCAGCGTGTTGATGGAAGGCAAGCATAACGGCCACACGGTCGCTCGCGACAACGTGCCCCACTACGAGACCTACCTGCGGGACGACGACGTGACGGTGGCGGAGGTGTTGCAGATGGCCGGCTACCGCACGGGCGGAGTGGGCAAATGGAGTCTCGGCAATGCCGGCTCCGAAGGGCGCGCGACTCGGCAGGGCTTTGATCGCTGGTTTGGTTATCTCAACCAAGACCATGCCCACTACTATTACACCGAGTATCTGGACGACGACGAGGGGCGCATGGTGTTTCCGGGCAACAGCCGCACGCAGCAGCACTACAGTCACGATCTGCTCACGGATCAGGCGCTGACGTTTATCGATGCGTCGGCCGACGGACCGTTTTTTCTCTATGCGGCTTACACGCTGCCGCACTACTCGAGCAAGGACGAGGACCCGACGGAGTTGGCGGTGCCGTGCACGGGTCGCTACGCTGACGAGCCGTGGAGCCCTGCGGCCAAGAACTACGCGGCGATGGTAACGCGCCTGGATCGGGATGTGGGGCGCTTGGTCGCGCGAGTCGAGGAGCTCGGGCTGACGGAAAATACGCTCATCATTTTCACGAGTGACAACGGTCCCTGGGGGCCGATTGCAGCGGAGTTTGCCAGCAGCGGCCCCTTGCGCGGGGTGAAGCGCGACCTTTACGAAGGCGGCATTCGCGTGCCCTTCATCGCACGTTGGCCCGGCGTGATTCCGGCGGCCACAGTGAATGACCGGGTCGCGGCGGCCTGGGACATCATGCCGACGCTGGCGGAGCTCGCGGGGGTGAAGGCGCCAGCGGACACCGATGGCATCTCGCTGGTGAGTGCGTTACGAGGGGCGGATACGGCGCCGACCCACGACTATCTATATTTTGATTTTGGGCACACGCGCGCTGTTTACCACCAAGCCGTGCGAATCGGCGACTGGAAGGGCGTGCGGCATGGAGTCGGCGGCCCGATTGAGCTTTACGATTTGGCCACCGATCTGGGAGAGAGCCGCGACGTCGCTGAAGCGCACCCTGGGGTCGTGGCCAGAATCGATACGGTGATGGCCGAGGCGGTGGTGCCGAACCCCTACTATCGCGTGGGCGACATCTACACCGGTTCACCGATCTGGACAAAGGAAACTCACTGGCCGGCTCCAGCGGGGACGACCAACTGATCGCCGATCCCGAGCGGACGGCATACCAGAACTCCCTTTTTTGAAGACCGAAGGTTCTCTCGAATGCACTGTCCTTTACTTGTCGTCGTGGGTGCCGCCGTAGCGAACGATCGGCCGACGAACTCATGATCCGATGTCCCCCGCTCGTGTTCGCGCCGCTATGGCGTCCCGTTCGCTTGGCATGGTTTGAACAGCGCGACGGCAATCAGCGTGGAGATTCTGCCTAGTTACGGCTTATAGCATTTTAAGTAGAACTGTGGCCACGGACGACGGCCAAATCAGACAGATTATATCCACAAGAAGCAAAAAATGCGCCGTTCTGCAGAGGATACTTTTCTCCGCGCCGAGAGGCGCGACGCACGCGATAGAATGCCGGACGGCTCTTGGTGATTTTGGCCGACTGTCGCTTCGCTAGAGAGTGGAAAGAAATCCGAATCCGAATGGCTATGGCATTTTTTAAAGTACCCTAATGGGGCGATGGAAGGTACGGGCGTGGGAGCCCGTGCCGACCTGGGCTTAGCGCCGGTGCCGACCGGTGGATGAGCAAAAGAGAATTTAGCGGGGAGGCGCATAAGTGATTGATGCGGGTATGGATTAGCGATCCGGAGAAGCATGTGGTGCAGATGCTGGTGGGGAAACGGAGCCAGATCAGATGCCGGTTCGGGGCTGGTAGACAGAAGTATTGGGACAGGAAGGCGCGCTGGCGAACGCCTATCCGGATCTTGTCCTTTTTCTTGTATGCGTCCGTCCGGGCGACCCCATGGGCATAGTCGGCGTCAGCTGATAGAGTGCTGGGATGAGTTCATCCATGCCGGCGGAACTTGTCCTTGAGGAAACCAAACGAGACGGGCGCGGCCGTCGGATTGCGTCGCGGGAGCGGCGAGCGTAGTTGGTAGCGGTCTCCCGGTCGAGTGGCCTGACGATGGAGGTGTTTGCAGGGGAAGGGGGCGTCAAAATATCGGACCTTCGCGTCGTGGGTGAAACAATCCGGACCGTCCGACGGGCCGCGCACATCGCCCGAGATGCCGCGGTTTGCGGCGGTGGCACTGCCGTTCGCGGGCGTGAGCACGAATTTGAGTGCGCCATGTATGATTGGGGACGTGGTGCGGGGCGCGGATTCTCGTCAGGTGGCGACGTTGGTGCGAGCGCTGGAGGCGTTGGCGCGATGCTGGGCTTCCCTACCTCGCTGCGGATCTAACGACACAAAGAGACTACCTCGCCCAACGCTGGCAGGAACACGGCCTATCGGCGTTGCGCCTGCTCGCGGAGATCCAAGCCCGCGGATTCACCGGTTCGGTCAAGATCGCGCGCTTGTTTTTGGCCGAACTGCGCGTGGCTACGCGTCCCGACTCTCGATGTTGACGATCAGAGAATGAGCCGAGTTCTGGGCCAGCACACACCCCTTCAGCTCGGGTTCGAACGGAGCTCGACCCTCAAGACTGCGACTAGCTTGGCACCCTTGACCAAACGACGTTTGACGGCGCCCACCAACGCCTTCACCTAGGTTGTCTTCTCGATATACGGAGCAATCAGACGGCAGGCCCCCCCTCGAGCACCTAACAGGAAGCATAGGGCTCCGGTTTGGTGATGCGCACGACGGGCGCCAGTCTGGCATAGCCGATAGGCCTGGCAAATCCACGACAGCTGGTGGCGGTCGATGGGCAGACGCTCAGTGTCGATAAAAACGAAATCGAGGGGGATGCCTGCAAGCAACGGAAGCCAACGCGGAGAGGTAGAGACCAACATCGTGCCGTAAAGACGACTGCCGACCCGAAGGGCTCGGCGAAACCCGGAACCATTCATGATTGGGGTGTCAGCGGCGAGCGCAGCGGCGATCGAAAAGAGAGGCAGCTTTGCTGCCATACGCCTAAATCAATCGTAGGGATTTGAAGTAACGGCGAAAATCTGTCGCGACTTGGCGAGCCAGACGAAGGGACTCTTTGGAGACAACGGTCTTGGGAGCACCCGGGTCAAACCCGCGGGCAATCATGCCACAGCCCACATTGAGAGGGAAATTCAGCTGATCAACGATCCGGCCCACCTCAATCAGTCGTGCCCCCGGGACCATCGCGTCACCCGCGGCACCCTGGTGACAGATACGGAAGATCTCAAGCATGTCCTCCGGGACAAAGTTCACCAAACCGCCGATGCAACCTGCCGCACCCAGTCCGAAGACTTCCGGCAGACGGGTGTCAGCGCCCGAAAAGACCGAAAATTTCTTCTTCCGACCCAGTTCAATCAGCGCCGAATGGTAACTGAATTCACCGCCACTTTGCTTGAAGCCGGCCATGTCGGCCCGATCCGCAAAGGCCGCGATCGTTTCGAGTCCGATACGATTGCTGGTGAGTTCGGGGAAATTGTAGAGATAGAACGGCAGGTCGACCCGGTCCGCGGCGTGGAGGAAGAATGCAAGCATGTCCGTCTGCGACACCGGGAAGAAATTCGGCGGCATCAGGGCGGCACCCGCAGCCCCCAGTTTGCGCGCGGTCTTGCCAAGTTGGACGACCTCGTCGGCCCGGATTGAGCTGATATTAGCAATGACCGGCAGCGGCGCGGCCAGTTCGATCACCGCGGCTAGTACCTCCTCGCGCTGCTTGAGCGACATGCGGGGAAATTCACCCGTACTTCCGAGTGCGAGGAATCCGTGCACGCCACAATCCCGCAACCAGCGAATGTGGGCCCCGAGAGCGCGCTTCATCAAGCGACCGCGCTCATCGAAGGGAATCCAGAGGGCAACCAAAACGCCGTTAAGGGGAGCAGATGTTCTCATGAGAGTAAACCACCTGACACATAGACGAGCGGTGCATCTGCTAAAAGGTTTTTTTTGCGGTCAAGTGTATAAATGTCGACCCCGTTACCGCTGGGTGTAATTGAAAGTGAAGTCAGTTCCTGGACCAGTAGTGGTCCCATTGGAGATTGGCGCGGAGGGTGCGGAGTTGGCACATGGCATGGACATTGCCGGATGTCCACCAAGCGCCGGCTTTCTTGATGCGCGCCTGGATGACATGACGGTGGCCGCTTTCGATGAGGCCGGAGCCGACGGGTAGGTGATGGGTCAGCGCATAAGCGTAGTCGAGTTGGTCGGAACGGTTTTCCAGATAGCGGAGGGCGGCGCGCACGGGCGCTTGCACGTCGGGGCAGGAGGGCGGCTCGGTGCGCGGTCGCAAGGTGGCCAGCACCGTG
>Ga0209390_10004764_pt1 | contig 20047 bp, 22 predicted proteins | sample BON01_FD_187212 | JGI IMG/M metagenome (GOLD analysis project Ga0209390, IMG submission 187212) | Freshwater microbial communities from Lake Bonney liftoff mats and glacier meltwater in Antarctica - BON-01 (SPAdes) (version 2) | ecosystem: Environmental > Aquatic > Freshwater > Ice > Glacier...
AGTATATCAATGGTTTTTATAACACACGCCGCAGGCACTCGTCGCTAGGTGGCAAAAGCCCATTGGCATTCGAACGAAAGGCCGCATAAATGAGTTGAGGGACCGGAACGTAAGCGCGACAAGACCATTGGGAGGTGTTTCAATTTGCCGAGGCAATCCTGGTGGAGCCTGGGGTATATGACCTTTCACTGCGGTTGCGCGGGCAGGTGGGCAGCAATGGGATTATGCCTGCAAGTTGGCCAGATGGCAGTATTGTGGTGCTGCTGGATGGTAGCTTGCCGCAAATTGAGCTGGCGCAATCGGCACGCGGGTTGGCGCGCCACTACCGGATTGGGGCGGCGGCGCGTAGGGTGGACGACCCTGATGTGGTACATAAGGTTGCAAGCTTTGATGGACTTGGTTTGCGCCCCTATTCGCCTGCGCATTTGCGGGCAAAGCCGTTGTCGAATGGGGATTTGAATATCACTTGGGTGCGCCGGACCCGGATAGATGGGGATAGTTGGGCATCATTTGAGGTGCCGCTGGGGGAGGTGCAAGAGCGCTATGTGGTGCAGATACGATCGGGGGGCGCCCTGCTGCGCGAGGTTGCAACCTTTGGCCCGACATGGACTTATTCATCGGCATGGCAAGCGGCGGATGGGGCGGGTGTCAGCGTTTCTGTTGCACAAGTGTCGGATAGGTTCGGGGCTGGGGTTTTTACAAGCCTAGCGCTTTAACGCTGATCTGATGCGACAGGTTTTGCATGGAGATATTATTGCAGCGGCGCGGTCTTTGCGAGAGATTGCGCCGCAAGACAGGGCCGCCGCGATCTGCGCTATGCTTTATCATGCGCATAGCGCAGACAAGTTTCGCAAGCGCACAGGGGCGCCGCATAGGCAATGGGGCAATGGCAGCCTGATGGCGGCGGCTTTGCCACGGCCCAAACAAGGTGAGCCGAGCCTAAGTGATCTGGACTATCTGGCGGCGCTGCAGCTTATCTTGTTAGGCGTTTTGGAATGGAAACAGTCGCGCCGCCCAAAGTGTCGGCGTCATGTGGCGTGACGCCTGGCTGTGCCTGTGGACCTTTTGCCCGCTTTGCGCATATAATTGGCTTGAATGACTGAAGGAGTAGCCAGATGGAAAAAAGTAAACAGAATGTGGCGACAATTGACCCGGTTTGGCAGCGCATTTGCGAGGAGTCTGTCCAAGCCATTGCGGCCGAGCCGCTTTTGGGTGGGTTGATCCATTCCAGTGTTTTGCACCACCCCTCCTTTGAACGCACCTTGGCCTATCGGTTTTCGCTGAAACTCGCTTCGGGTGAAATGAGCGAACAGATTTTGCGCGAAATCGCGGATGAGGCGTTTGCAGCGGACCCGGCGTTGGGCCAATTCGCCCGCGCCGATATAACGGCGGTGTTTGAGCGTGATCCGGCCTGTAGCCGATATTTGCAACCTTTGTTGTTTTTCAAAGGGTTTCAAGCCATTCAGGCTTATCGCATTGGCCATTGGCTTTGGACCAAGGGCCGCCGCGATTTGGCGTATTTTGTGCAAATGCGGGTGTCTGAGATGTTTGGCGTAGACATTCATCCGGCGGCAAAGATTGGTCGTGGGATCATGATTGACCATGCCCATTCCATCGTTATCGGTGAAACGGCAGTGGTTGGCGATAACGTATCGATGCTGCACTCGGTGACTTTGGGCGGCACTGGCAAAGAGCATGGCGACCGCCATCCCAAAATTGGCGATGGGGTTTTGATCGGGGCAGGGGCCAAGGTTTTGGGTAATATCAAGGTTGGCCGCTGCTCGCGCATCGCGGCGGGTTCGGTTGTGTTGCAAGATATTCCGTGCTGCAAAACGGTTGCAGGAGTGCCGGCGCGCGTGGTGGGTGAGGCAGGTTGCGATCAACCCTCCATCACGATGGATCAGGTGTTTCACGACCATAACTGAAAGTTGACCCTACAATAAAAAAAAGGCCCGGACACGCAATGTCCGGGCCTTTTTTCGTGTCGTTTTGACGCTTTAAGCCAGCATCGCCATCGGGTTTTCAAGGTTATCAATGACAGCCTTTAGGAAGGCGGCCCCCAACGCCCCGTCAATAACGCGGTGATCGACCGAGAGGGTCATTGACATGACCGTCGCCACAACCACCTCACCCGCCGCATTCACGACAGGCCTTTTCACGCCAGCCCCAACGGCCAAGATTGACCCATGCGGTGGGTTGATCACGGCGTCAAAGTTGTCGACGCCCATCATCCCAAGGTTTGAAATTGCAAAGCTGCCGCCTTGATATTCATGTGGCGCCAGCTTTTTGGTTTTGGCACGACCCGCAAGGTCTTTCATCTCGGCCGACAAGGCCGAAAGCGATTTTTGATGGGCGTCGCGCAGCACTGGCGTGAACAGCCCGCCCTCGATTGCGACGGCAACGGCCACATCCGATGGCTTTAGCTTCAAGATACGGTCGCCCGCCCAAACCGCATTGCAGTCTGGCACGGTTTGCAGCGCATTGGCGCAGGCCTTGATGATAAAGTCATTGACTGACAGCTTTACCCCGCGCCCTTCCAGCTGTTTGTTCAGCGTGGCACGGAAGGCCATCAGCGCATCCAACTGCACGTCGCGGCGCAGATAGAAATGCGGAATGGTTTGCTTGGCTTCGGTCAAGCGGGCTGCGATGGTTTTGCGCATCCCGTCCAAGGCGACCTCGGTATACTCCCGATCTGCAAACATCTTTTTCACAGTGTCAGCCGAGGCACCCGTGGCCATGGCAGGCGCTGCTGCCGCAGCAGGGGCTGTGGCTGTTGGAGCGGCTGCTGCTGTCGCTACACCCGGCTTGGCCGCCTCAACATCCGCTTTCACGATCCGGCCATGCGGTCCGGACCCTACAATACCTGCAAGGTCGATGCCTTTTTCGGCCGCCAATCGGCGGGCGAGGGGGGATGCGAATACCCGCGCGCCGGCCGCTTTCGGTGCCGCCGCCGCTGTGGTTGGGGCAGTTGGTGCTGCGGCAGCAGCAGGTGCCGCAGCGGTGGGTGCAACTGCCGCAGGGGCAGCGCTTGCCGCTGATGCGTCTTCGCCTTCTTCCAGCAAGACGGCAATCGGCGTGTTTACTTTGACGCCAGCGGTACCTTCTGCGACCAGAATTTTGCCAACGATGCCTTCATCGACAGCTTCAAATTCCATCGTCGCCTTGTCAGTTTCAATCTCGGCCATGATATCGCCGGATTTGACCGTATCACCCTCTTTCACCAGCCATTTGGCCAATGTGCCTTCTTCCATCGTCGGGGAAAGCGCGGGCATTAAGATTTGTGTAGCCATGAGCGTTCTCCTTAACGGTAGCAGACGGATTTAACGGCCTCGACCACTTCTGCGGTCGTGATCAAAGCATGTTTTTCAAGGTTGGCAGCATAAGGCATTGGCACATCCTTGCCCGTGCAGTTGATCACTGGTGCATCCAGATAGTCAAAGGCGCGCTGCATAATGGTAGCGCCAATGTGGTTGCCGATCGACCCTACAGGCCAGCCTTCCTCAACCGTCACGCAACGGTTGGTTTTCTGGACCGACGCCAAAACCGTATCGTAATCAATCGGGCGCAGGGTGCGCAGATCAATGACTTCGGCAGAAATACCATCCTCGGCCAACTTATCCGCGGCTTCCAGGGCATAGGTCATGCCGATACCGAACGACACGATGGTCACATCGGACCCTTCGCGCCAGATCCGGGCTTTGCCGAACGGAATGGTGAAATCGGGCAGGTCTGGAACCTCAAACGATTTGCCGTACATGATTTCATTTTCAAGGAAGATCACGGGGTTCGGATCACGGATCGCTTGCTTTAGCAGGCCTTTTGCATCGGCTGCCGAATAAGGCATCACGACTTTCAGGCCCGGCACCATGGCATACCATGCGGCGAAATCCTGGCTGTGTTGCGCGCCCACGCGGGCCGCAGCGCCATTGGCACCCCGGAACACAATCGGGCAACCCATCTGCCCACCAGACATATAGAGCGTCTTGGCCGCAGAGTTCAGCAGATGGTCAATCGCCTGCAAAGCAAAGTTGAAGGTCATGAATTCGACAATCGGGTTCAGGCCCGCCATCGCTGACCCAACGGCAATGCCCGTAAACCCATGCTCGGTGATCGGTGTATCGACCACGCGGCGGGGGCCAAACTCATCCAGCAAGCCTTGAGAGATTTTATAGGCACCTTGGTATTCGCCCACCTCTTCGCCCATCAGATAGACCAAGGGGTTGGTGCGCATTTCTTCGGCCATTGCTTCGCGCAGCGCCTCACGCACCGTCATGGTTTTCATCGGCGTGCCTTCGGGCCAATCGGGCGAGGCGTTGGACACAACGGCAACCGGGGCCGCCGCCGCTTTTGCAGGTGCGGCAGGAGCCGCCACTGCTGCAGCGGGTGCGGCACTCGGGGCAGGGGCGACGTCATCAGCTGACTCGCCCTCTTCGACCAAGATCGCGATGGCGGTGTTGACCTTTACGTTCGCAGTGCCTTCCGCGACCAAGATCTTGCCGACGATGCCTTCATCGACGGCCTCAAACTCCATCGTTGCTTTGTCGGTTTCAATCTCGGCCATGATCTGCCCGGATTTCACGACATCCCCTTCTTTGACCAACCACTTGGCCAAAGTACCCTCTTCCATCGTCGGAGAGAGCGCCGGCATAAGAATTTGCGTTGCCATTATCTATCTCTCCTTCAGGCGTAAATATCTGTCCAGAGCTCTTCCAGTGCGGGCTCTGGGCTATTTTTGGCGAATTCGGCGCTCTCGTTAACGATCGCCTTGATCTCTTTGTCGATGGTTTTTAGATCATCATCTGTTGCATGGCCACCCTGCACCAGCAGGTCGCGGACATGTTCGATGGCATCTTTTTCATCGCGCATCTTTTGCACTTCTTCGCGGGTGCGGTATTTCGCCGGGTCCGACATCGAATGCCCACGATAGCGGTACGTCATCATTTCCAGAATGTAGGGGCCTTCGCCCGCGCGGCACACGGCCACGGCCTTTTCAGCGGCGGCTTTTACGGCCAACACGTCCATGCCATCGACAGCCTCGCCTTTGATGCCGTAAGCTGCACCACGTTCCCAAAGTGTTTTGGAATGGGTGGAGCGTTTTACCGATGTACCCATCGCGTAGCCGTTGTTTTCAATCACAAAAACAATCGGAAGGTTCCAAAGTTCGGCCATATTATAGGCCTCATACACTTGGCCCTGGTTTGCAGCACCATCGCCAAAATAGGTAAAGGACACGTTGTCATTGCCAAGATATTTGTCGGCAAAAGCAAGGCCCGCGCCAAGCGGCACCTGCGCGCCCACAATGCCGTGGCCGCCATAGAAATGCTTTTCCTTAGAGAACATGTGCATCGAGCCGCCCTTGCCGCGCGAATAGCCTCCTTCGCGGCCCGTCAACTCGGCCATAACGCCCTTTGGGTCCATGCCGCAGGCCAGCATATGGCCGTGGTCACGATAGCTGGTGATGCGCTTGTCGCCCTCTTTGGTGGCCGCCTCGATCCCCACAACAACCGCTTCTTGCCCGATATACAAATGGCAAAAGCCGCCGATCAGCCCCATTCCGTACAATTGCCCCGCCTTTTCCTCGAATCGACGGATCAACAGCATCTCACGGTAAAATCCCATGAGTTCTTCTTTGGATGTATTTGATTTCGTGGGTTTCTTCTGTGCGGCCATTAGGCGCAACCTCCCTCAAAGGTGAAAGTAGTTCAGTATTAAACTATCTCGCAGCCTACGGAAAAACAAGGAAAAAGCCAGCCCTAACGGCAAGCATGCCAGCAAACATATCTGTACCAGCACGACGCGGCCGGGCATTTTGGAGGCAGTGCTTGGGCTAGCGGATGACGATTTCGTCGGCGCGCAGGTAGCCTAACACATCTCGGGCCTGCTCATCCAGCAGATCAAGGTCAAGATAGCTGTCAGACAGGCGGTTGGTCAGGTTTTTCATTTCGGCCAACTGCACCTGCAAAGCATCGCGCTGCGCGATCAAGGCCCGCTCTTCGGCCCGCAGCTGGACCTGACGAAACACGCCGTAATCCCCTTGTACCGCGGCAAAGGTGAAATAACCGCCAAGGCCTGTGGCCAATAAGATCAGTAAAAGCGATCCAATCGCGGGGCGTGGTTTGGCTGTGGTCATCTGCGTACTGCCTCATGCCCCTCTGATACGGGAGCCTGTAAACAGGATGCCACAAGTGATTCGCAAAGGGAATCCCCTTTGCGAGAAATTCCTGAAAATATTGCAGTTTTAGCCAGCAACCGATGCGGCATGAATGGATTGGATCGCCTGTCCCAAGACCGCATCAAACTCGGCGTCCGTTTGGCTTGCACTCAGACCTTCAGACAGCGCCCTGCTAAAGCTGGCGATGATGCCTGAGTTTTGCGCAAGGATCTGGTTCGCCGCCTCTCGGCTATAGCCACCTGACAGTGCCACCACGGTCATCACGGCTGGATGACCAACCAAAGGTTTGTAAAGATTGGCCTTTGTCGGCAGCGTCAGTTTTAACATGATTTGCTGACCGGTGGGCAGGGCATCCAGATGGCGCAGCAGTGTGGCAAGCAAAAGCTCCTCGGCCTCGGCCTTGTCGGCAATCGAAATCGTAACCTCAGGTTCCAAAATCGGCATCAAACCTGCCGCCGTCACTTCAGCCGCTACAGCAAATTGCTGCGCCACGATCGCCTTAATCCCCGCAGCATTGGCCGCATTGATGACCGACCGTTCTTTGGTACCAAAAATACCACCTTTGGTGGCGCGCGCAAGCAATGCGCCCAAGCCCGGCATCGGTTTCATCAACTGAACACCGTCTTTTTCCGCTTCCAGCCCTTTGTCGATCTTCAAAAACGGCACAACCCCGCGCTTTTCCCATAGGTAGGAAGCAGTAGGCATGCCATCAATCATCCGGTCCATCGTCTGCTCAAACAAAATGGCGCCAATCACCTTTACACCCGTAAAGGCTGGTGATTTGATGATCCGTGACCGCATGGCGTGGATCAGGTCATACATTTCAGCCTCAGACGCATAGGCGCTTTCCTCCACGCCATAAAGTCGCAATGCCTTGGGGGTAGAGCCGCCACTTTGATCAAGGGCTGCGATAAAACCCGCACCGCGTGCCATCTGCTCGGCTTGTTTGCTATTTGGCATCACACCATTCCTTGTCTAAGTAACCCGTTCAATTCGGGCATAGCGCCATGCGCAGGGCCAATCAATTCTGTTGGCGCTAACAAACTGAAATTACATCGAATTGGGTGGCTAGCCGCGCCGTTTCAGAAAAATCTGGGCAATCCAAGCGACCAAAGCACGGGGGGCAAGCCGCGGCAGGTTGGCAAAAATCACATTCTGAACGCCGGTCACCTTGATCCGTTTGCCCCGTTCCATCGCATCCCATCCGGCCTTTGCCACGGCCTGCGCGGGTGCCATGCCCATCTTGGTGATCAAGGTCGCTTTAACCGCCTCATCCGCATCAAAAAACGCGGTGTCGGTGGGGCCGGGGCAGAGGGCGGTCACGGTTACACCCGACCCCCGCAGCTCGGTCGCGACTGCCTCTGACAGGCTCATCAAGTAGGCTTTGGTCGCGTGATAAACGGCCATCTGCGGCCCCGGCATAAAGGCCGCAGTTGAGGCAACATTCAGCACTTGGCCAGATCCGTGGCCCACCATATGCGCCACTGCGCGCTTCATCAAAATTGTTGCGGCGACCACATTCACTGAAATCGACGCGGCCTCACGCGGCCAGTTCGTTTCCTCGGCAAAGGGGCCGTTGCGCCCAAGCCCGGCATTGTTCACCAAAATCCCAATTTGCCGCCCTTTTGTGGCATCCAGCCACAATTGTTCAACCGCCTCTGGGTCGGCCAAATTGGCTGGCAAAACCGCCACCGCGACGTGATAAGCCCGCTGCAACTCATGCGACAGTGTGTGCAGCTTATCCTCTTGTCGCGCAGTCAGGATCACGTCAAACCCTGACTGCGCTGCCAAAATGGCAAATTCGCGCCCCAACCCTTCGGATGCTCCGGTAATCAAGGCCCAAATCGCCATTTCTTATCCTTTCAAAGCTGCAACTCCGGGCAAATCGCGACCTTCCATCCATTCAAGGAAGGCCCCCCCCGCGCTGGAAATATAGGTAAACTGCTCGGCCACCCCAGCCTTGTTTAAGGCCGCAACCGTATCTCCGCCTCCCGCCACAGACACAAGCGTGCCTGCATTGGTCAATGCCGCGGCCTGTTGTGCCGCCGCATTGGTTGCCGCATCAAAGGGGGTGATTTCAAACGCCCCCAAAGGGCCATTCCAGATCAGGGTTCGTGCATCGGCAAAGACGCTTGCAATTTGGGCTACGGTCTGCGGGCCGGCATCAAGGATCATTGCATCTTCTGGGCATTCGCCAACGGGCAACACCTCAGACGCGGCCCCTGCCTTGAACTCACGCGCCACCACAATGTCGATCGGCAGGTGGATCATGCAGCCCAACTGGTCTGCCTTGGCCAAAATAGCCAGCGCAGTTTCAGCCATGTCACGCTCGGCCAAGCTTTTGCCAACCTCAATGCCTTGGGCCACAAGGAAGGTATTGGCCATGCCCCCGCCGATGATCAGATGGTTAACCTTGGTCACCAAATTGCCCAAAAGGTCCAGCTTCGTCGACACTTTTGCACCGCCCACTACGGCCACGACCGGGCGCGCGGGCGTACCCAACGCAGCCTTAAGCGCGGAAAGTTCGGCCTGCATTAAACGTCCGGCGCAACTCGGCAACAGCCGTGCGATGCCCTCGGTGCTGGCATGCGCCCGGTGTGCCGCCGAAAACGCATCATTGACATAAACATCGCCCAAGGCCGCCATGCTGGCCGCGAGCATCGGGTCATTCTTTTCTTCGCCTGCATGAAAACGGGTGTTTTCCAGCAAAACCACCTCCTGCGCACCCATCGCGGCAATCGCCTCTTTGGCCGGGCGACCAATGCAATCGCTAGCAAAAGTCACCTTGATGCCGGGAAGGGCGGCTTGCAGCGCTGGCAAGACCTGCGACAGGCTCATCTCAGGGACAACAGCCCCCTTAGGCCGACCAAAATGCGCGAGCAGTACTGGCTTGCCACCTTTGGCCAAAATATCGGTCAAGGTCGGGACTATACGCTCAATCCGCGTGGCATCTGTCACGTGGCCGTTTTCCATAGGCACGTTCACATCAACCCGCACAAGTGCTACCTTGTCGGCCAAGATCATGTCATCAAGCGTCTTCCAAGCCATTACAGCCTCCTGCAGTTTTCTTCGCTCCTTTCGACCCTATACCGATACGATCGTCAATGGTTAGCCCTTTCCAACCGTGGCATGGATGATTAAGTTGCGCGTCAGAAAAACTGTAGGAGCGCCAAATGGCCGATATCAAAGACCCAGAGAACACGATCTTGATGGAACTCAAGGGCGGCACCGTCACTATTGAACTGCTGGCCGATGTGGCACCCAAGCATACCGCCCGGATGAAAGAGCTGGCGCGGGCAGGGGCCTATGACAACGTCTGCTTTCACCGCGTGATTGATGGCTTTATGGCCCAGACTGGTGATGTAGAGCATGGAGATATGGAAGACGGTTTCAACCTGCGTCGCGCAGGCACCGGCGGGTCTACAATGCCAGACCTGCCAGCGGAATTCTCCAAATTACCTCATTCTCGTGGCTCTTTGGGTGCGGCGCGGTCTTCGAGCCCAGATTCGGCCAACAGCCAGTTCTTCATCAACTTCAAGGACAATGATTTCTTGAATGGCCAGTACACTGTCTATGGCCGGGTGATTTCTGGGATGGAGCATGTGGACGCGATCGCCAAGGGTGAGCCGCCAGCTGCCCCCGACCGGATGATTTCGGTAAAGGTGGCCGCCGATGCGTAAGGATACATTGGTGGCGGGCGGGTTTTTCGCCCTCGGCTTGGCCGTTTTGGGCGGCTATGCCCTGTCCCAATCGGCGACGCCCGCGATGGCGCAGGCGGTTGATGGGCCGGGGCCGAACCTTGTGATTGAGGTTGAAGGCGAGGCGAATGGCCGCGTGGTTATTGATATGCTGCCCGATTTGGCCCCGAAACATGTGGCCCAGATTACGGCGCTGGCAAAAGACGGGAAGTATGATGGGGTGGTGTTTCACCGCGTGATTGACGGCTTTATGGCCCAAACCGGCGATGTTCAGTTTGGCAAATCAGGCGGCGAAACGGATCAGGCCGGCATGGGCGGGTCTGACCTGCCAAATATCCCAGCAGAGTTTTCGTCGGAAACCTTTGATCGTGGCATCGTCGGGATGGCCCGCAGTCAAAGCCCAGACTCGGCCAATAGCCAGTTTTTCATCATGTTCGCACCAGGCCCGTTTTTGGACAATCAATACACGGTCGTTGGCCGCGTGATTGAGGGCATGGATGTGGTCGATCAAATCAAGCGCGGCGCCGGTGGCAATGGTGAGGTTTCCAACCCCGACCAAATGGCCAAGGTAACCGTAGAATAATGAAAACCGGCCCATCCCAGTGCTGGGATGGGCCGGTTTATCGCAGAGGAATCGCGCGCGAACGTTTTGGTAGTGTGTTGATACTAAAAAACAATGCTGTTTTTTTTAACGAAATATTAACCTGCGTTCGCGAAGCCTGCTCGTGCAAAAGCATCACAATCCTCAGACGTTCTGGCAGACGCAGCTCCCCAGCCCTGCTTCTTGCTAAAACCTAACGGTTAGCCCCTAAAACCGCCTTAAGCTGCCCCACCAAACAGGCCCATCACCGCCCCGATAATTGCCAAAATAATCAGCAAAAATACCGGCCCAATTGACAGCATAAAGCCTAAACCGCGGGTTTTGGGGTCGGTCACATACGCACGCCAATACAAATGGCGCCCAATAAGATAAACGGCCCCAAGCGGAGCCACCACATAAGCAGGCCAATACAGCCCCGCCAAAAACAGCGCGGGCAAAAAGGCGATCAGCACCTCTAACGTGTTCATTTGCACGCGGTACATACGCTCAAAACCATCATCTCCGGTCATCGTCGGCGCTTTGAGCCCCGATTTTTCACGAGCTTTGCCAGTGTAGGCGCCAAAAACCAGAAACTGCAGGATGGCGAGCGCTGCGGTGAGTTCGATGAGAGGCATGTTGTGGTCCTTTAAGGTGTAAAACAGAGAGTGGTTTTGCAAGTATTTCACGCAGGGCAGCGGGTTGCACTAACCCTAAGCCAAACGTTCACGGTTTCATTTTGGCAAAAATACCTCGGGGGGCTCCGGGGGGCAGCGCCCCCCGGCCTTTGCTTGAAACTGGGGGCAGCGCCCCCCGGCCTGTTCCCGCAGGAAGCGACCCCCGCCTTTAGCCCAAAACAATCAGCGCATGGCGTTTGCGGCCCGCAGTCAGCTTGATCGGCTGGGCCAGGTCTGCGACGCTGATCATCTGACCTTCGATGACAGCCTCATCATTCAGGCGCGCGCCGCCCTCCGTGATCAGGCGCTTGGCGTCTTTGCCCGATTTTGCAAGCCCGGATTTGACGAAAAGCGAGGAAACGGACACGCCTTCGGCCAGCTCTGCTGTCGTCACGGTAAAGGTTGGCAAATCGTCGCCGGTACCGCCTTTTTCAAACACCTCACGCGCGGTGGCCTCGGCTGCAATCGCAGCCTCGGCCCCGTGGCAAAGGGTTGTAACCTCATTCGCAAGGATGACTTTGGCGGCGTTGATGTCAGACCCTGCCAGCGCGCCCAAGCGGTCGCATTCTTCGACCGAAAGTTCTGTGTAGAGTTTGAGAAAGCGGCCAACATCAGCATCGGTGGTGTTGCGCCAGAACTGCCAGAATTCATAGGGCGACAGCATGTCGGGGTTCAACCAAACAGCCCCATTCAGGCTTTTGCCCATTTTCTTGCCGTCCGAAGTTGTCAGCAAAGGTGAGGTCAGGCCAAAGATTTGGTTGTCGAGCACCCGGCGTGTGAGGTCGATACCGTTAACGATATTGCCCCACTGATCCGACCCGCCCATTTGCAAAAGGCAGCCGTAACGGCGGTTAAGCTCCAAGAAATCATAGGCTTGCAAGATCATGTAGTTAAATTCAAGGAAGGACAGCGATTGTTCGCGGTCCAGCCGGGATTTCACGGATTCAAACGACAACATACGGTTGATGGAAAAATGCCGCCCGATATCACGCAGGAAATCGAGGTAGTTCAACCCGTCAAGCCATTCGGCATTGTTCAGCATCAAGGCATCGTTTTCGCCATCACCAAACGTGACATAGGATGTGAACACACGGCGGATGCCTTCAATATTTTCGTCAATCTGCGCAGGCGTCAGCAGGGGCCGTTCATCGGCGCGAAAGCTGGGGTCGCCCACTTTGGTCGTGCCGCCGCCCATCAGCACAATCGGTTTGCCGCCACATTTTTGCAGCCAGCGCAGCATCATGATCTGGATGAGTGAACCCACATGCAGCGATTTTGCCGTGGCATCAAAGCCGATATAACCGGGCAGGGTGCCTTTGACCAAGGCCTCATCCAGCGCTTGGTAATCGGTGCAATTGGCCAAAAAGCCGCGCTCCATCATCACGCGCATGAAGTCTGATTTTGCATGGTAGGTCATAGGGCTCTCGTGCTTTACACTGTATCTGATGCGCGTATAGCGGGGCGGCGGGGTGCCGTCAAAGGGGGCTTTGATGCTGAAGGCTGGACCAGTGTGGGCGTTGGGGGCGATGTCGGGAACTTCGCTCGATGGGGTGGATGCGGCGATGGTGCTGACGGATGGGCATCGGATTTTGGAATTCGGAAACACGGCCTACCGCGAATATACCGAGGCGCAGCGCGACGTGATGCGTGCAGGCCTTGGCCTGTGGCCGGGCGGCGTGGCCGTAGAGGCGGTGGCCGAGGTGGTTGAGGCGACGCATGCCACCATTTTGGGGCTGTTTGATGGGGCCGAAATTGTTGGGTTTCACGGGCAAACGCTTGCGCATGATCCAGGTGGGCGCGGGACGCACCAATGCGGATCGGGGGCGGTGTTGGCCGAAGTGTTGGGCCTGCCTGTGGTCTGGGATTTTCGCACTGCGGATGTGGAAATGGGCGGGCAAGGTGCGCCCTTGGCCCCGTTTTTCCATTTTGCCTGTGCCAAGTGGATTGGGGCCGATGCCCCTGTGGCGTTCTTGAATTTGGGCGGTGTGGGCAATCTGACTTGGGTTGATCCGCGCCATCATGCGCCCGAAGAGGCAGGGGCGTGTTTGGCCTTTGACACCGGGCCTGCGAATGCGCCGATCAATGATTTGGTTATGGCGCGGTTAGGTTTGGCGCGTGATGAAGGGGGCGCATTGGCCGGGGCTGGCGTGCCGGATGAGGGGGTTTTGGCGCAATTTTTGGCGCATTCGTATTTTTACAAGATGCCGCCCAAGTCTTTGGACCGCAATGATTTTGCGGGGTTGGTGAAGGCTGTCGCGAAGCTGTCAGATGCGGATGCTGCTGCCACCTTGACGGCTGCTGCGGCAGCAGCGGTGGCCAAAGGGGCCGAGCATTTTCCGGCCCCCGTGGCGCGGTTATTGGTGACAGGGGGTGGGCGGCATAACGCGGTGATGATGGCGATGCTGGCGGAATTGATGGCTTGCGAAGTGGTCCCGGTGGAGGCTGTGGGGCTGGACGGCGATATGTTGGAAGCGCAGGCCTTTGCCTATTTGGCGGTGCGGGTGGCGATGGGATTGCCGACCTCTTGCCCTGGCACCACTGGGGTGCGGGCGGCGATTGGCGGTGGGCAGATCAGCAGGCCTTAAAGGGTTTTTGGGGCGGGGCGCGCGCGGCCGCGAAACATCGCGATGGAATAGAGCACGAGGGCGGCCCAGATCATCGGGAAGGCGATCATCCGCGCGGTGCCGAAGGGTTCATGAAAGATGAATACCGCCGTGAGGAAGATCATCGTCGGTGCGATATATTGCATGATCCCGATGGTCGATAGGCGCAGCAATTTTGCGCCATTGGCATAGAGCATTAAGGGAATAGCCGTGATCACGCCGCAGCCAAGCAAGAGCCATGTGTCCGCTGGGGTGCCTTGCATGAAATGGCTGGTGCCGGTGGCTTGGACATAGATCACATAGCCAAGCGCGAAGGGGGTGAGCAGGATCACCTCTAGCGTAAAGCCTTGGTTGGGACCGATGGGGAGTTGCTTTTTGAGGTAGGCGTAAAAGCCCCAAGACAAGGTGAGGGCGAGGGCGACCACGGGCAGGCGGCCTGCGCCGATGGTCAGGATGATGACTGCGAGGGCCGCGAGGGCTACGGCGATTTTTTGCAAAGGCGAGAGACGTTCTTGCAGCAAAAACGCGCCCAGAAGGATGCTGAACAACGGGTTGATGTAATAGCCCAAGGCGGCATCCAGCGCGTGGCCTGCCCCGATGGCCCAGATGTAAAAGCCCCAGTTGACCGAGATCAGGATGGCGGCCACAGCGGCCATGCCCAGCATCGAGGGCGTGCGCAAGGCGCGTTTAAGGTCAGCCGTGCGGCCTTGGGCGAGCAGTACCACGGCGGCGATGGGGAGGGACCAAAGCACGCGGTGGGCGATCACCTCGGTTGGTGGCACATGGGCGAGTGCCTTCATGTAAAGCGGTAAGAACCCCCAAAGCACATAGGCGGAAAGTGCGTAGAAAAAGCCGGAAAGGCTGTCTTCGTTCTTGGGTGTGGGAGTGCTTATCGTCATTGAACCCGCTTAGCGGTGTCACGCGCGGGGTGCCAGATGAAACTTGTAACGGGTACATTGGAGTTTGGAGCTATGTTGGCGCTTTAAGAATGAGTATCAGAGGGTTGTAGGTCTGTCTTAAAGTGAAATATCAAAGCCTTTTGGGGCGAGTTCGAAGGTTTCAAATTGAAAGCCGGGGCTGACGGTGCAGCTGACCAGCGTCCAATCACCTGTCGTGCGGGCTGCTTGCCAATGGTTGGGGGCGACGATGAGTTGTGGGGATTGGCCTGCGAGGATGTCGGGGCCGAGTGTCGCCTCATGGGCCGGGCCTTTGTCAGTTGCCGCGCGCGACAAGATTAAGGGCGCGCCTGTGTGATAGAGCCAGATTTCGGCGGCGTCGACGCGGTGCCAATGGCTGGCCTGACCGGATTTGAGCAAGAAATAGATGCAAGTGCCGGAAGGGCGATCATCGGGGGAATGTCCATTTGGGGAATGGCCGGGCGAGGCGGCCCATGTTTGGCGGTACCAGCCACCTTCGGGGTGCGGGGCGAGGTTGAGGGCGGCGATGATTTGTTCGGCTGTGGGCATTTGGGTGCTGGGGGCCATTTTTGGGTGGGGGCTGCGCGTGGGGCGGAGTTTGGAGCCTTCGGCTACGCGTTTGCAAAGCAAAGCGCGCTGGATATTTTTGAACAGATGATATTGGAAAGGTGGGGTCTTGGCGGGCGCTGGTTGCGCCTGCCAAGACTGCGTGTTTTAGCATTTTAGGATCGAGCGGCCTGCGAATTCGGCGGTTTCGCCGAGCATTTCTTCGATGCGGATCAATTGGTTATACTTTGCCAACCGGTCCGAACGGGCGAGCGAGCCGGTTTTGATCTGGCCGCAATTGGTGGCGACGGCGAGGTCTGCAATGGTCGCATCCTCAGTCTCGCCGGAACGGTGCGACATGACATTGGTGAAGCCTGCGCGGTGGGCCATTTCCACTGCCGCCAAGGTTTCGGTGAGCGTGCCGATTTGGTTGACCTTGACCAGCATTGAATTGGCGCAGCCTTGCGCGATGCCATCGGCCAGACGGCGTGGGTTGGTCACAAACAGATCATCGCCGACAAGTTGGATTTTGCCGCCCAGTTTTTCAGTGAGCAGTTTCCAGCCGGCCCAGTCATCCTCGGCCATGCCATCCTCAATCGAGACGATCGGATAGGCATCGCAGAGCGCGGCCAAGTAGTCGACGTTTTCGGCAGAGGTCAAGGATTTGCCTTCGCCCTTCATTTCATATTTGCCGCCTTTAAAGTATTCGGTCGAGGCGCAATCGAGCGCGAGGAACATATCTTCGCCAGGGCGGTAGCCTGATTTTTCAATGGATTTCAGAATGAAATCAAGTGCGTCACGGGTGGAGCTAAGATTTGGTGCGAAGCCGCCTTCATCACCGATGCCAGTGGAAAGGCCTGCGTTGGAGAGTTCTTTTTTCAGCGTGTGGAACACTTCGGACCCCATGCGCACGGCGTCGCGGATGTTTTCGGCGGACACGGGCATGATCATGAATTCTTGGATATCAATCGGGTTGTCAGCATGTTCGCCGCCGTTGATGATGTTCATCATCGGCACGGGCAACATGCGGGCAGAGGTGCCGCCGACATAGCGAAACAGTGGTTGGCCTGACGCCTCAGCCGCAGCTTTGGCCACAGCGAGCGAGATGCCGAGGATGGCGTTCGCGCCAAGGCGGGCCTTGTTTGGGGTGCCGTCGAGTTCGATCATGGTGCGGTCAATCGCGACCTGTTCCATCGCGTCAAAGCCGACCAGCTCTTCGGCCAACTCACCGTTTACGGCGGCCACGGCCTCTAGCACGCCTTTGCCCATGTAGCGGGATTTGTCGCCATCGCGCCGCTCCACCGCCTCATGTGCGCCGGTTGAGGCACCCGAGGGGACGGCGGCACGGCCCATCACGCCGGATTCTAGGTGAACATCAACCTCAACGGTGGGGTTGCCCCGGCTGTCAAGGATTTCGCGGGCGTGGATATCGACGATTGTGGACATGAGGCCTCCGGTAAGTGTTTGGATTACGTATTTGGGTTTGGGCGGGGTTTACCTCGCGATAGGCCCTTTGGGAAGGGTTCTGTGGCGGATGCGGCGCAGGTGGCGTTCGCGGGCAAAGGTATAAAGGCCGGAGCCGATGATGAGGGTCGCGCCGGTAAGCATCCAGATGTCGGGGCGCTCGCCAAAGAAGATGGCGGCGAGGATGCCAGCAAAAACGAGGCGGGAGTAGCGGAAGGGGGCGACGAAGGAGACTTCGCCCACGCGCATGGCGGCGGTGACGGCCCAATAGCCGAACAGCCCAGTGATAAGCGCGCCGGTGAGGTCGGTCCATTGGCTTGGGTCGATGGCGGCGGGGGCGGTTTGCGTGAAGGCCATAAGGAGCAAGCCTGCGGGGATGAGGGCGAGGTAGGCCCAGGTGGTAAGCTGGAAGGTGCCGATGTCGCGCGGCATCATCCGGGTGGACAGGTCGCGGGCGGCGAGGATGAAGACGCAGGCGACGGTGAGCAGGCCTGCGGCTTGGAAGCCATCTGTGCCGGGGCGCAAGATTATCAGGACGCCGAGAAAGCCGGTGAGGATTGCAAACCAGCGGCGCCAACCCACGGGTTCGCGCAAGAACAGGGCTGCGCCCATGGTGACGACGAGGGGGGAGGCTTGGAGGAGGGCCGCGTTAGTGGAGAGGGGGATGAGGGCGAGGGCGGTGATGTAGAGCATACTCGCGCCGGCCTCGGAGAGTGAGCGGATGAGGGCGGCGCCGGTGAGCGCGCGGCGGGTGAGGATGGGTTGGCCTTGAGCGCGGGCCACGGCCCAAAAGCACAAAGCACCCGCAAGGCCTATCATCGCGATGACCTGGCCGGGGTGCAGGGCGGTGGCGGCGCGTTTCAGGAATACGTCCTCAAAAGCGAATGCTGCCATGGAGCCAAGCATCAGCAGGCTGGCGCGGGTGTTGTCGGTATCGGTGCTGGTCACGGTTTTGGCTTTTTCAGCGGGACGCCGTAGAGTTCGAGCCGGTGGCCTTTGAGGCTGTAACCAAGGCGGGCGGCGATGCGGTCTTGCAACGCCTCAATCTCGGGGTCGACGAATTCGATCACCTCACCGGAGTTCATGTCGATCAGATGGTCGTGGTGGTCGCGTTCGGCGTCTTCGTAGCGCGCGCGACCATCACCGAATTCGAGGCGTTCCAGGATGCCTGATTCCTCAAACAATTTGACCGAGCGGTAGACGGTCGCGATGGAAATGCGGGGATCAACGGCCGAGGCGCGCGCGTAGAGTTCCTCGACATCGGGGTGGTCGTCGGCGGCACCGATCACGCGGGCGACGATGCGGCGCTGTTCGGTCATGCGCAGGCCCAAGGCCTCGCAGCGTGCGATGATGTCTTTGGTCATGCGTGGGCGCGCCCCGTTGTGACGTTTACGTTGGGACCATTTACGCAGAATGGGGCGCAGGCTCCACCCTTTTTGTCGCAAAAAAGGGTGGAGGGGGTTTTAGGCGTAGAAGGCGGGTACACCGGCCTGCGCATGGATGTCATTTACCACGGGTTGGGCGAGGCCAAGGGCGGTGGCGAGGGTGTGGAGGTATTGCGCCTCGGCGCGGCTGTCGAGGTCGATGGCCATGAGGGAGATCAGGTAGATCTGCTCTTCCATCCCGTCTGGGACATCGGCGGCGAGGGCCGTGACATCAACAGGTTGATCCATGAGGCCAGAGACAAAGGCGATTTCATCATCGGTGGCAGTGTCCATATGCTGCATCAGCTTGGCGCGCTCAGCCTCGTCCAGCGTGCCATCGGCCATGGCGGCCTGCACCATGGCGCGCAGCATTAGGGCGGCGGCAAGTTCTTGGTCGCGGGTGGGTTCTGCGATTTCGGTGCCGACGATGGCGGTGTTGAAGACGGGGTTCAGGCCTATAGGGGCAGGGGCTGCGTCTGCTTTGCCAAGCAAACCGCCCAAGCCTGCACCAAAGCCGCCGCTGCCTGCTTTGGCCAACAAGCCACCAAGATTGCCGGTGTGCGGCGCGCGGGCGTCTGAGTTTGCACGCGAACTGCCGCCAAGGTTTTGCAACATACCGCCGATGCCCCCTGCGCCCAGTTTGGGCATGCCGTTGCGCGAAACGTGGTCCACGCCTTTGGCGATGACGACGCCCAAGGCGACCTTTGACAATGTGGAAATCAGACCCATGCTTTTCTCCTATACACCTGCGTTGTGCAGGAATGTGTGGGCGAAGGGAGGCGTTTTCAAGAAGCCTAAGTGGGGGTTTTGGGCGTCGGGGGGAGATTTACCCCCCAATTTCGGTGATTTAGCTGTAAAGGCGCTGGGCGCCGGCCTGATCATGGATATGGTTGACCGAAGCTTGATCCAAACCAAGCGCTTTGGCGAGTTGGTCCAAATATTGCGCCTCGGGCTGGCTGTCGAGGTCGATGGCCATGAGCGACATTAGGTACACTTGTTCTTCCAACTCGCGCGGAGTGGCATTGACCAGTGCTTCAATATCAACGGGTTGGGCCAGAAGGTCATTAACAAAAGCAATCTCCTTCGGGTCTGCTTCGCCCAGATTTTGCATTAGCTTTTGCTTTTCGGTTTGGTCTAGCTTGCCGTCGGATTTGGCGGCTTGGACCATGGCCTTGAGCATCAGGGCGGCTGCGACCTCTTGGTCCGCGTTCGGGCTTTCGGTGGGTTGCTTGCCTGCAAGAAGGTCACCGAGCATGCCGCCTAAAGCGTTTCGGGGAAAACTTGAATCGGGGGATTCGCATGGGGTCGTGTTTGTGATTCATCCTGTTTGGGAGGATCGGTCATGTCAGCACCTTTGCCATTGGCGCTTCGGGCGCGTTTTCAAAGATACATTGAACAAGGGTTGAGCGGACGCGCTGCGGCGTTGCGCGTCAAGTTATCGGCTGCCACGGGGGCACGTTGGGCGCGGCAGATCAGGACGAAAGGGCACGCCTTGCCTGCGCCTCAGGGACGCCCGCCGGGGCGGGGCAAGCTAGCACCGCACAGGAGGTTTTTCGAAGAGTTGCTTGCGCAAGATCCCGACATCACGCTCTTCGAATTGCGGGATGCGCTGGCCGATGCTGAGGGGGTTCAGGTTCATCACTCATCCATCGCCGATTTGCTGTCCCGCCTCGGGTTCACGTACAAAAAAAGTCGCCCCCTCTCGGTGAATGCACGCATTCACCTGCCGGTCAAAGGGTCGCGTCTGAGCGCCGCCGCGCCAAGGTAAGCCAGCAGCGTGCCGATTGGTTTGCCCACCGGCTGCCAGCGATTGGGCGACGACCTGAACGGGTTGTGTTCATTCCCTCTTGTCTTATGATTTCAGCAGTTCCTGTGTGAAGCTGGAATAGCTGCCCGGCACGGCATTTATGCCGGGCAGCGACGGAGGATGGATCGTTCCCCTCTTGGTCGTCGCGGACCGCGCATGAGT
>Ga0209390_10004768_pt1 | contig 20046 bp, 22 predicted proteins | sample BON01_FD_187212 | JGI IMG/M metagenome (GOLD analysis project Ga0209390, IMG submission 187212) | Freshwater microbial communities from Lake Bonney liftoff mats and glacier meltwater in Antarctica - BON-01 (SPAdes) (version 2) | ecosystem: Environmental > Aquatic > Freshwater > Ice > Glacier...
GGGCAGTTTCTTAATAACAAAGTCGGTCATCTTGAGCTCACCTGCGAGGTTAATCACAGATGAAGGCTAAGTGCTTTACTCGAATAGGTAAATCACAGAATGACGACTGCGAGTTCACGGATTCAGGTGATTGATCAACTGCTTGACAAAGGCCTGCATATTGATAGCAGCAAGGCTAATCGCAACACCTTATCAAAAATGCTAATGGATTGGAAGCCTGCCGCAACTGTCCTTCTAACAGACAAACTCGGCTGGGCTGAAAATAATTACAAAACATTCCTCTTTGCTGATGGGTCTACGATGGGCCAGCAGAAAGCAAAATTCTCACCAGTGCGCCCCGCCTTTAGTCTTAAGGATGTTTGCAAGCGCGGTAACCTTGACGCGTGGAAAGACACGGTTGCCACTCGTGCTAATGGTAACCCTGTTCTGATTACAGCGATATCGTTGGCTTTTGCCGGTCCGCTACTCCGCATCATTGGCCGGACTGGGTTTGGCATTCATTTTAAAGGAAAATCTTCGACTGGGAAGACCACCGCGCTATCCGTTGCCACTTCGGTATGGGGCGGAAGCGATTTGATGCAGACTTGGCGCACGACCTCAAGTGCACTCGAGGGCATAGCAGCATCTGCTAATGACAGCTTCCTGCCGCTTGATGAACTTGGTGAGGTAAAAGCTGCGGCCGCAAGTGAAGCCTTCTATATGCTTGCCAATGGTCTAGCAAAGAGCCGGGCGAGTCCTCAAGGCTGCGCAGGAACCGCGGCAAGTTGGAAAATAGTATTTCTGTCGACTGGAGAAATCAGTGTGGCAGAAAAATTGGCTGAAGCCCGTATTAAATTGATGGAAGGTCAAAGTGTGCGCATTATGGATCTTAGAGCCGACGGGCAGGCCCACGGGGTTTTCGATGATCTTCATGGCGAAGCAAATGCTGCGGCCTTTGCAAATGTCTTGAACAAATCTGCAGCGCAGGCATGCGGTATTGCTGGACCTACATTCATCAAAAAACTAATTTCAATTGATAGTGATTTGCCCGGGTATTGCAGGCTTAAAGTGGCGAAGATGACATCCATCGTTTTGGACGGCGCCGATACTACCGCATTTCCTTACGCCGAGCGTGCGGCGGAACAATTTGCTCTGATCGCTCTGGCGGGTCAACTAGCAACGATGTTTGGTCTGACGGGTTGGAGCAAATCTGCAGCCCTTCAAGCAGCAATTGAAATGTTTGGGATCTGGATGACGAGTCAGATCGATCCGCTGTCACGTCAAGAGATATTGCGCCGTATACATGAGTTTTCGGTTCGACACGAGACGCGGCTACAGTGTGAAGGCGGGAAAACGGTCAAAGATCAAGTCGGCTGGCAGGACAAAAGCCGTGTTATGTTCGATGATAACGGATGGTCTGAAATACATGCCGGTCTAGGCGTGAGAGACGTAGCAAAGGCGGCAAGGGGTTTTGGTCTTCTAATGGCTGGAGACGGTGACAATTTGAAGGCGAAGGCGCCGAATTGGATCCCAAACCGACCTCGGCTCTATATTGTTCAGCGTTCGGTCTTGTCGCCAACTTAACACAAAGAGGTCGGACAACTCGGATAGACGAACAGAACCGACTAATTTGGTGCCCGAGTTGTCCGACCAAAACGTAAATAACTGCCGATCATAAAACATGTCAATGAATTCCCAATGCGACAAATGCTCAGGCGTGCGGCCATGTATTAGGCGATGCCATTCAGGTTAATTTTCTTCCCGCCTAGGCTGCACTTGTCGATAAATCTGATACTTTTGCAAACCGTTACACCTGCTCACCCCCTCCTCACCACTTGTCGCACACCCCACGCCGCTGGGCACTCTTGCCGTGGCTCAATCCCAAGGACCTATGATCGATGAACACCATCCAAAACGATATAAAGTTGTCCGGCCTGAACGCGCTTATCTACGCCCGCGTGTCTCGAAAGAACCAAGCAGAGAAGGGGGATCTAAAGCGGCAGATCGAAAAGCTTGAGAAGTGGGCAGTGCAGCACGAGGTGGTCATCGTTAGGCGCTATGAAGAGATCGTTGATGGAAGGCTGTCCTCACGGACAAACCGGCCGGCGCTTCATGCCTGCATCGAGCGATCTGTGACCGACAATTTGCCTGTGCTCGTCACTGATGCATCTAGGGTTTCACGCAATAGCGTGACAGCTGAAGTATTCGAACGTGCTCTGGAGGGCCGGTTGTGGCTCTTGTCTCGGGCACCCGGATTTGAAGGCAAGTCCTGGGTTGCTGAAGTCAAAGAAAAGCACGCGAAACTTCAGAATGATGTTTCTACCGGCACAATGCTTGCCTTGGATAAGAAAAAACGAAACAGAAGTCTGTTCGGGGGTGAAGCCGGTGGGAGGGCAGGGCGCGATGCGTCTGCGAAAGTGCGCACCGCCGAAAGCCAGGCACGCGCGCAGGCCATCGCCGATTATCTAAAGTCAAACCCATCCGGCCCAACCTTAACCTGCCGTGAACTTTGCGCGCTGCTGGACGCTGCTGGCATCTTGCCGGCCCAAGGCAAGAAGTGGACAATGCCTGCGCTCAGGGAGCCGTTCAGGGCAGCGAAAAAGTTAGTGGCCTTATCTCAGGCACATACCGTTTTAATCCGCACGAGCTGGACGCTCGATTGCGCCGCTGTGTCAGTTGCAATTGGTGCTGATGCGCAGACTGATACTGCTGCGACGCCGTGTGTCAGTGCCGCTAAGCGTGCTGATGCGAATGACGTGATTGATTTACATCCGGCTGGTCCCACCGCTGGTGCATATGCTGCACAGGATGCAGGCAAGAATGCTTCTGGTGTTGATATCGACGCTGCCCGCGCGCTGACCGATGATGAGATAATGAGGTCTCACACACTTTAAGGGCGGTTCTGACGAGCGTGCGTCCGGCGTGTGTGCGCAGGAGTCACTGGAGGGCCGCTAGAACCCCGTGAGCTGTGCTGGGCTAGGGTTGCGTCAGGGTCGCCAGGCTCACATGCCTGGTGACTCTTAAAAGGGCCGGTGTTGGCTCACGGATCGATTTCTCGGCTGGCGGTGCCGAACGTGAATGCACTTTTTGATCCTATATCGCCGTTATGTCGGACAGGTCGGACCGTTGGTATGCAGCCTCAAGGCCTTTGTTGTCCGACCTGTCCGAGCAAATCGTCAATAAGATGATAAAGCGCTATCCCCTTCGGTCCGGCAACACATCACGTAGTGCGACTGTGACCTCGGTGAAAGAGTAGGGCAGGGTCAGAGTTTATCGTGTCAGCCGCGAGATAGTCTGATCTACCGTTCCATCAGTCGATCAATCGGTAGTGAACCTCGGTCGGTATGCAATCGGCCCCATTGATCGGGATCATATCCTGAGGGCAGGTCGACAAGACCACGACGCAGTCGATCGCGGCGCGCAGCGTCACAAAGTCTCCCGGTTTGCTTAGCGGCTCGCCCCATATGATTTTTCCGTCAGACGCCACCGGAATGTTCATCCACAGGTTCAGCGGCGCCGGGCAGTTCAGGGCACGCAGATCAAGTTGCGCCAACGCGGCATGTAGATTGTCAGTGCAATTATCATGATATTCTCGGCACCCCAGCATGGCATAGCGGTGCACATCACAGGCGGCGATAACGGTATCATGACGCCCGGGCGAGGTGTCTTCTTCCATATGCAGGATCGACCGCCGCCGATTTGTGGTCAGGGCATCACCTTTCGCCGGAAATATACCTTGAATCGTCGCGTGCAAATGCTCCATCGACATGAATTCTGACAAGTCATCGTCATTGAAGCACCATGTATCCACGACCTGTTTGCCGTGGGTATTGATGATTTGAATGGCTTTACCCTTGGCGACCCGAACTGCGCGACCGCGTCGTGCAGGGACCACATTGAGATCTGTCGTCATGTCTTACATCCTCTGCCATTAGGGCGTCATCACTTCGGTAGCCAAACTGTCACTGCCGAAGGCTTTAGGGTCAAGATGTTTCCGGGACCCTTATCTGTGTGTTTGTTCTTATATCGTCGTCATGTCAGACAGGTTGGACCGCAGGTTTTGCAGCGCCGAGGTCTCTGTCCGACCTGTCCGAGCAAATCGAATATAGCGACTTTGTATTCAGCTATGCGATGGTTGTTAAGGGGGGAGCACACGAGCTATTGGTCATACCCCTAACCCCTACTACACACCTGTAAGGCATAGAGAAAAAGAGAGAAGTCCAGCGCTCGCCGAGAACACGTTTTATCCCCTCACATTCAACATAAAAGGCTACGAAATTGCCCAGACGTCCCCAGCTACCATCATTTGTTGGCTACACACGCGTTTCAACTTTGAAGCAATCATACGAAGGTCTTAGCCTTGAAGGGCAGCAGGATGCGATCAAATCGTATGCACGGGTCGTAGGCAAAGGATTGGTCGCATTGCATGAAGATATCAAAAGCGGTGCGGGTGATCCCATGCTACGACCAGACTTCCGTGATGCCTTGAAAAATGCCGAGCAGCTGAAATGTCCGATCCTTGTAAAAAGTGTTGATCGTCTGGGCCGAGACCTGCGTGTTTACAATGTTCTGGTAGAGCGACACATCCCGGTCTGGGTTTATGGTGAGGGCAAGATCACGCGCCGTGAGCTTAAATCACGTCTGTGTGCTGCACGTGATTGGCTGCTTCAACGATCCATTCAGGCTGCCTCGGCCCAAGCGAATAAAAGTCCGGCGCAACGCAAAAAATCTGTTCCCGATCTTCCAGATGCGCGCCGGCGTGGAGCTCTGAAGAACATGGGTCGCGCGGCAGAACGTGATATGAAAACGTTCAGTGTCTTGGATGCAAACCCAGATTTTGTATCAATTGCGCGCAAAGACTTAGCGGCCATTCTCAACAAGCGGCGTCAATTCAACATTGTGGATCAGTCTGGTCGTGAGCGGGATTGGACGGCGAGATCTGTTGGCGGCTTGCGCCAGCGTTACCAAGAACACCTGCGCGAGCAATCTGACCTTGATGAATCGGAGGCGTAGCGTTCTTGTTTTGCGCCAAGATTGATTTCAGGGTGATACTGCTGCCCCCGCATGTGCCTGGGAGGCCCTGGGAGGCCATCTGCGTGCGTTAGGTGGAGTTCGCGCAGTGAGTGGCAGGTGATCAGCTGTTGGAGTCTGGTGACTCTGAAAAGGGCCTGTTTCTGATTTCGGTTCGATCCTTCAACCATGACGAAACACTCTGGCTTGGTGGAATATATGCCCGCAAGTCGACAGGCTAAGCAAGCATGGCCCGAAAACATGATATTAAGCGTCCGGCATAAACCGTTTTACACACGTGCGGCCATCAATCAGACATTGGCCTCCCACGTCCCTCCCAGTGGCGCTGGTGATTAACTTGTCGCCAATGATGACGGGGGGCGCCAGGCAAATTTGAGGTGCCGAGTATGTGTGGTGCATACGGACGGTTATACGCCCACGAGGCCGCGGTGATGATGGCGGCGGCGTCCCACTGCATCATTCAACCCGGGCACCTGCTGATAGCTCCGGCTAGGTAAGGCGGACTGACGGTGATGATACCGGCGGCATAGCGTCAAAGGCAGGTCTTAACCGTCGCCCCGGTCGTGATGCTTCCTGACATTGCTTCGAACCGTGCATCAGTCGACGAGAGTGACCCGATATTTATCGGCACAGCGCCTGGGGCTGGGTCGATGGACCATGCCTGGGACATGAGTCTGAACTTGTGGACCCTGCGCGAGCAGACATAGGAACGCGAAGAAGTAACGCCGAGTATCACGTCGATGATGGCGGCGAACATCATTGCGAAGCCAAACACGTCTGCGGTGCCGGGAAGGAGCAGAATGTTCCAACCTCATGAGGGCGGCGAAAAATACGCGACCGGCCCGTTGATGAACATTTCAAAGCTCACCGCCCGTCTGCTGCCCCGCCTGTCCGATGCCTCTCCAATGACCGCACAACCCGCAAACCGGTTGATAGCGCCAGCTTCACGCCACACTCAGAACAGACGGCCTTCTGGAACACCTCGTCGGTCGAGGTGGCCGCCACATCCTCACAGGCGATCTTCACCACCCGACCACACTGAAACTCAAGCCACAAATCGTGACCAGCCAAATCCGCCATCAAGGTCATGATATGCCTTGCATCACAAGCCCGTGATGACAACGTTGGTAAAGGTTCGGACCCAAGAATGTAAACGTTGGTAAAGGTTCGAGCATAATTAGTCGCTAACTCGCTTCTCCAATAAGTCAACAAAACAAGGCTTTTCATTAATAAAACCTTGCATGCAAGCCGCAAGGCGTTTTTGGTCGAAGATGTAAAGGTTCGTCAAGGTTAGTAAAGGAATCACAAGGCAAAATTACACCGGCTATCGAAGGCAAAAAGACAACCAAAAGACCAAGACGGATAACAAGCCAAAAGACCATACGCGCGCAAAGAAACTCACCAGACGCTATCCAACGATCAGACGCGCACCGACGGCACTCAACGCAGAGGGCGCGCTGTAGCGCGCGGGCCAGTGAGCGAGAGCGACACCCGAACGTAGATGCAGATATAGCTGAACGTCTACATAGCTATGAGGTTAAAGGAGCGACCACTTAGATCACAAAAGAAGCGATCGCTCCAAAGCAGCCGAAGCTGTGAACGCACCATAAAGCCAGATGCGGAGATCACGCAAGAGAGCCATGAGCGGTTACTGAGCACCGGAAGCATGAGGGCGGCGTGAGGAGCACAACACACACCGCAGCACGAGAACACGATAGGCCAGAGAAAGCACTGACAGCACCAAAAGCACGATAGGCAGTAATGGTCCGCGCCACACCTTGAATCGCCATACCACCCCAGCGCATTCCATGCCCACCCGTAAGCATCCATGAATTTTTACTGCCACAGCACTTACACAAGTCGCCTAAATCTAATGCGGCAACCTGACATCAGAGCTGCCTGCGAGGGTTGTTTCATTGAACTACATCTACGTCGTCTCCCGTCTGATCGGCTTGTTTTTTGGTGGCGAAGCACTGGTGCGCGGCAGCGTCGGAATTGCCCGGCGCATGGCAATTCGGCCGCTGTTGATTGGCCTAAAGGTGGTGGGTTTGGAACATCCACGCCAGAGCTTCTGGTTTCGGTCGAGCCCGCGCGCGGCATCGGCCGACAGGCGAAAGGTCAGCGCGACCGTTTCCGCCAGATAGGTGAGCGGCGTAAAATCAACCAGACAGATCGTCTGGGGTGCGACGTCTTGCATAGGTCAGCTTTCTTGATAAACTTTTAGCATGTGGCGACGTTAGTTATCACAAGGGCTAGCGCCAAGCCGCTGGCGACCAGTAAGGAGAGTTCGATGTCTGCACCTAAAACAGATCTGGAAAAACAGGAAAAGCAGCACAAGGTTCCGCTGGGCGGCATGGGTATCGCCGTTGCTTTCGCTCTGGTGCTTTTTGTCGGTCTGATCATCTGGATGAGCGCGAACGGCAACACCGCCGAAAGCGCAGACGAACAAATTGATGGCCGCACCGGTGTCGAAGTGCCTTCCGATGGCGCCGACATCCCCGCGGATGCAACGACGGCACCTGCTGGAAACTGACGTGCCAAGGATACGTGGGAAGTCCGATCTACCGACCAAGACCTACGCGGCCTGCGGTCGGCCTTTCATGTGGCGCAAGCGTGTTCGGAAGTTTGGGATCAGGTGCGGTATTGCTCTGACCAATGCCGGTCGGTGCGGATCTAATCCCGCGGATAGAGCGGCATGCCGGATATTGCCATCGGCAATATCGTCGGATCAAACATTGCCATTATCCTGCTCATCGTGGGACTGACCAGTCTGGTCTGGCCGATCCGCCTGTCGGGCGCGATACCGCGCAGAGACACGGCTGTCATGGTCGCGGCGGCCTTCCGTTGGTCCCAATCTTTGTGATGGGCGAAATTAGGACGGCTTTCCGGTAACCTGTTGGTCCTCGCATTGGCCAGCGACCTGACCTGGGCCTACCTCAAACCCGACGCGGCCACGGAGGAAAACGCCGATACGTTAGCGCTCATCACCATGCTCGTATCCGGACTCTGGGTTGTAGCCGGATTGATCATCTTGTTGTTCGACGCGCGGCTTCTCGTGGATGGCTCGGTTTCGATCGCGCGGGGCTTCGGCGTGTCCGAGGCCTTTATCGGCCTGACAATCGTGGCCGTCGGCACATCGCTGCCCGAGCTTACCACATCCATTATCGCGGCCTTCCTCCGCCAGTCAGAGATTGCCATCGGCAACATCATTGGCTCGAACATTTTTAACGTCCTTGGGGATCCTTGGCGTGACAGCGCTGATTAAGCCGGTCCCGGTCGCCGAAAGGTTTTTGACCGTCGATCTGCCTATCATGATTGCGGTCTCGCTGGTCCGGACTATGTTGTGTCTAACACGCCCTGTCATCGGTCGCTGAATTAGTTTGGTCATGTTGGCCGGATACGTCGTCGATGTGTGGGCTGCGCAGTGATGAGCAGATCGCGATCAGACGGCGATCGTCCCGGTTCGGCCCTCTTCTACCGCCCAAGTAACACGTCTCACCATGCAAGCTGGTTCTGACGTCATGACGAACCCTGTGGCCCGGCATGGTCGAAGTGGCCAGACCACAGCAGATCGCACTTGGTTTCATATCCCATTTCTGCATACCGGATGGTTGTTGTGAACAGCAAAGGCTGACAAGCAGTCCTTAAACAGGTGATACAAGTTGATAGCCAGCATGGATGCACCGCTCACCTTCAGAAGCGAATTTGAAAAAGGACCCAAGGCATGACCGATTTTCACCAACCCGTCGATGCGTCACTTGTCCCACGCTTTGCCGGGCACGCGACGTTCATGCGGCTGCCAGCGGTGGCTAGCGCGCAAGGGCTCGATATCGCGTTGATCGGCATTCCCTGGGATGGCGGCACCACTAACCGTGCCGGTGCGCGTCACGGCCCGCGTGAGGTGCGCAGCATGTCCAGCCTGATGCGCCGCGCGCATCACGTCTCCGGAGTGGCCCCGTTTTCGGTCGCGAATGTAGCGGATGTGGGTGACCTTCAGGTCAACCCGATTAACCTGACCGACGGGCTCGCGCTAATTCAACGTGGCATGGCTGACATTGTGGCGACTGGTGCAATCCCGTTGTCGGTCGGCGGAGATCACCTGACAACGCTCCCGGTGCTGCGGGCCGTCGCGGCTTGCGGTCCAGTGGGCTTAATCCATTTCGACGCTCATTCAGACACCAACGACAGCTATTTCGGCGACAATCCTTATACGCATGGCACCCCATTCCGGCGTGGTATCGAAGAAAGGCTGATCGACCCCAACCGGATGGTTCAGATCGGCATACGCGGGTCAGTCTATGATCCGACGGAACACGACTGGGCCCGCGAACAGGGGATCCGTGTCATCTACATGGAAGAGTTCGTTCAACGCGGCGCCGCCAGCGTAATGGAGGAGGCTCGCTCCATCGTAGGTGATAGTGCAACTTATGTGACCTTTGATGTCGACAGTATCGACCCTTCGATGGCCCCCGGCACCGGCACGCCGGAAATTGGTGGCTTTACCACCCGCGAGGCGCAAGAAATGCTGCGCCTTCTGGCAGGCGTCAATATCGTCGGGGCCGATGTAGTTGAGGTGGCACCGCCGTTCGACGTCGGTGGAATGACCGCATTAGTCGGGGCGACAATGATGTTTGAATTGCTCTGCGTGATGGCCGACATGATCGATGCGCGCAGGCGTTGAAGCGTATCTGGGTCGGTCGTGGGGATCTGTTGCACACGCTGGGGAGACGGCGGCGTAGCCCTTGGTCTTTGCAACATAGCCGGTGTCCGTCTCTGGCTCTGCAGTCCGGGTTGTTGCTTGTTCTGGCACATCTGGATTGGTCGCGGAATGTCGCACGACGACGACACCAAGCGATCACCACGAAGAGCGCACTGCTGCAGCAACGTGGCGGCAAGAACAGCTGATGGGAATTTCGCGGCAATTGGCACTACGGTTCGGATTTGCCGGCACATCCAAAGACACGTTCGCACAGACAGCCGATCAGGTTTGTTGCCGTCGACACGATGCCGGCAGCACCCAAGACCTGTGGAGCTGCGTCGGGCAGACCAAAATCACCAGCGACTCTCAGGGCTGCCGCAGGATTCGAAGTCGCCGAGCCGCTACCAGTGTAAGTCATTGCATCGACTTTGCACTGTAGGTGCGCTGCAAGTGGCTCTGGCGAGCATAGGTCAGCGTATTGGTCGCTCGCTGTTGCTTGAGCCTTGAAAAGTGTCAGCGCATCACGATTCTTTTCGCCCTGATCAGTCTGATTTTTGCGGTGACACAGCATCATCAAGCGTAACGGGCGCTGCCTGTCACAGCTGACGATTTGGCACTGCCGCACGTAAGTCCCAACAAGACCCATGACGCTGCTCGCTATAACGATAGTGTAGCAATGAGCTGCGTGATTTTATGGTAAAATGACAAATGAAACGACCTTACGCAGACAGTGACCTTGCAGTCTTCATTGCCAAACGTGTGTTGGGACTGCGGCCCAAATCGCAAATCGATATCGCCCAAGAAGCTGGCTTTCAAAACCCGAATTTTATCTCAATGCTGAAGAATGGCGCTGCCAAGTTGCCGCTCGACCGTGTGCTGGCGCTGGCGACCGCGCTCGACTGTGACCCAAAGCGCCTTTTCCTATTCGCACTCCAGCAGCGGGGCAACGAGACCGAGAAAACCGCGATTGCGGACATCTTCGGCACTGTCGTGACACGAAACGAAGTGATTTGGTTGGAAGAGTTGCGCGATGCTTCCGGTCGCAGCGACCCGTCCCTCACGAGCCGCTCGCGCGCCGCACTCCGGGGGATATTCTCGAAATGACAGAGCATGGTGATGGGACGTTCAAACTGCCAGACCGCCGTCCTCTGACAGATGCAGAATGGGAATGGGTCTTGATGGTGCGCGCGATCACTGGTGGTCGGTTGCCACCCGTGACGCTCAAGCTGACGCAAGAGTTGCAGCTACTGCTTGAGGGAGCGGGCTGATCCTGAGCCACCGCGCGCCTGCCATCTCGTCCCGCCCGTCACTTCTGTAATTGGTGTGCGGGATACCGTAGCAACTAGTTGGGGGAGGAATGGCTCTACATCCGTAACGATGTCCTAGAAGGGGTGCGCATATCGAGAAGGATGCCTTGTGATGCCGCGATGATGGGGTGAACAATCCTGCCCATTCGGACCACGCTATTGCCAAAGCTCCTTACACCCGATTTTCGAGAAGACGGGCCATGGCGCTATCATGCCCGCGATCCAGATGACGCCGAAGTTCAATCACATCCTGTGATCGCAGCGGGCCATTTATCTTTTGTATCCCCAAGCCAGTTGGGTGAGATCAGCAGCTTGGGGTTCTGTTGCAAAACAATAATGAGGTGGGTGCCCTAGAAACCTACTGCGTCGGCACCTTTCAAAGCGAGAATTTCCCGCGCTTCGCTAGGCGTGGCAACTTCTAGGCCAAGGCCTTCGATAATCTGGCGGGCTGCCAATACTTGTTGGGCGTTGCTTTCTGCCAGCTTGCCGCGGCCTGCCCATAGCGAATCCTCCAGCCCAACGCGAACATGGCCGCCGAGGGCCGCCGATATTGCGGCAATGTTCATCTGGTTCTTACCAGCCCCCAAAACTGACCAGCAATACTGATCCCCAAACAGGCGGTCGGCGGTGCGCTTCATATGCATGACGTCGTCGTAGTGGGCACCGATCCCTCCCATGAGGCCAAAGACTGTTTGAATGAACAGTGGACCTTTAACGAGCCCCGCGTCGTGGAAGTATTTCAAGTTGTAGAGATGCGCTGTGTCGTAGCATTCGAATTCGAACCGGGTGCCTTGCGGCGACAGCGTCGTTAGGATGTGTTCGATATCCTCAAAGGTATTATGGAACAGGATTCCCTTGTTGCCCAGATAGTCGCGTTCCCACTGGTGCTTCAGCTGAGCGTCGAAACGAGCAAGCATCGGAAATAGGCCAAAGTTCATGGAGCCCATGTTCAATGACGCAAGCTCGGGCGCCCAAGTCTGTGCCGGGCGAACCCGCTCTTGAATGCTCATTGTTGGTGCGCCGCCAGTCGTGATGTTTACCACGCAATCTGATCGCTGCTTGATGACCTGCAGAAAAGGCGCAAAGGCTTCCGGTGTCTGGTCAGGGCGGCCGTCGTGAGGATCGCGGGCGTGCAGGTGGACGACGGCGGCACCCGCTTCGGCCGCGCCGATAGCAGCATCGGCAATTTCGGAGGCCGTCACCGGCAAATGCGGCGACATGGACGGGGTGTGAATCGCGCCCGTGACGGCGCAAGTGATGATAACTTTGCCTTTGGTAGTCATGCTATTTGTCCTGTGATGTAGATGTAAGAAAGCGAGATAGGGCTGCCAGTCGCTCGTCGCGTTGACGGCTTAGGGTCGGCACCTGATCCGGAGATGGTAGGGTGGCGGCAATCGATTGCGCCGTCTCAGCTGCAAACGCTTCGCCCCGAGCAGCCGAATTGCTGAGACGCGCCATTGTCGGCCCGTAGCGATCCAGATAATCGGCGATACCACCAGGGGCGTTCAGGTTGATCGTGGCGAGGGGCCCCATCAGCGTCCATCTGCGGCCCAGGCCATGTGCGATGGTATCGTCCAAGCCTTGTGGCGTAACGATGCCCTGCGCGACGAGTGACAGGGCCTCAGCCAACAGGACAGCCTGCAGGCGATTAAGAACAAAGCCGTCGATTTCTTGGCTAAGGCGCACAGGCACTTGTCCGACGTCACGCATCAACGCCTCGGCCCTGTCCATGACGTCGGCGGCGGTGTCTGGCGAAGGGCAAAGCTCAACAACGGGGATCACGTGTGGTGGGTTCACTGGGTGCGCAACAAGGATGCGCGAGCGCCCTTTTAGCTCTGAGGCAAATTGAGAAGCAACGAGGGCAGAGCTGGAAGATGCCAAAATCGCCTCGGGGGGGGCCTGCCGATCAAGATCAGCGTAGATCTGCTGCTTGATTTCCAGTTGCTCGGGTCCATTCTCTTGCACCCAGTCCACTCCTTTCAGTGCGGCTTGCATGTCGGATGCTGTTGTAACGCACGACAATATGGCTGGATCTTCGCCGGCCTCAATGCAGGTTGCGTGGAGTGCGTCCATCGCGTTTTCCAAAACGGACGGGCTGGAATCCCAAATGCGGACGTTTGATCCTGCCCGTGCGAACACGATGGTCCAAGCGCGTCCAATAAGACCGCATCCGATGATGGCGACTGTGTGTGACATGATGACAAGTTCCTAGGTGAGGGCGGACATGCTGGCGGGGAGGTCAGGGGACGCATTTAGTGTATTCCCAAGATCAGATGCTGCATCAGAAATGTCGCGCATGATCGCGGCCTGAAGAGCGTCGGCATCGCGGGCTTGAAGCGCTGCCTCAGCGGCTCGGTGACTTTCCATGGATCGCTCGAAATGAGACGGTGCAGTGACGGCGAGGCGGATAAGAGGGCCGACGCGCAACCACATCCCTTCGATGGTGCTCATCAAGATGGGTCGATTGGCAGCACTGTAAATCAGCGCGTGGAAGCGCCAGTTGCTCTCTAGATAAAGATCCGCGTCGCCCGTATCTGCCGCTCGCTGCATGATTGCGTTGGCGTTTGCAATCAGCCGAATCTGCGCCGGGCCGATACCTTCGATGGCCTGGGCGGCCGCAAAACCTTCAAGCTGTAGCCGGATATCCCGGATATCGGCAAGTTGATCTGCTGTCAGGATTGGAACGCGCAAGACGCGGTTGCCGCCAAAAACCTCTAGTCCGCCGTCGCTTTCTAATTGCCGCAACGCCTCACGCACTGGGGTGACGCTTGTGCCTAGAGCAGCAGCAGCTCGGCGTAGGCTGATCTCCTCGCCCGGACGAAAGAAGCCGCTGATTAGCGCTTCACGCAGGCGCAGATAGACCTGCGCCTGCGCGGTTGTCCCATCGGTCAAGGCCAGCGGGCCAAGCCTCGACCAGCTGTCGCGTTCGACTGTGCGATCCATCATATTCCTCCCTGAACCGCGATCACGGTTTATGGGAAAATCGCATCATGCTGACATAATGTCCATAAAAATCAGTAATAAATTTGTGTTGACGTGATGTCATACGTCGCGCTAGCTTCAACTGAGATCACAGTTCAGCGGGTATGGACGAGGTCCGCTGAAAATATTTTAGGATTGGGAGGTCCAAACATGATGCAGAAATTCACATTCGCAGGGGTCACGATGCTGGCCGGATTGCTAAGCACAACGGTGCTGGCCCAGCAGACGCGCGTATTCGATGTCAGCCTGCCATTAGGCGCTGAATCTCATCAAGCAGTTGGTGTCCTCAAGTTCGGTGAAGAGCTCGATCGCCTTTCGGAAGGTCGCCTGACGATCCGGCTTCATTACGACAACGCACTTGGTGCAGAGCGCGAAGTGGTCGAAGGAATCGGCTTTGGTCTGATCGACATGGGTATCACCTCGACCGGGCCAATGGGCGGCTTTGCCGAGCCGTTCTTGTTGTTCGATTTGCCCTACATCTTCAAAGATCACGCACAGGCCTATGGCTTCCTAGACAGTGAGAATGGTGCTGCCATGGCGCAGACGCTGCAGGATGCGGCAGGCGTAAAGATCATCGCATGGATGGAAAACGGGTTCCGCAACGAGACGAACAGCGTCCGGCCAATCACTGAGCTGTCCGATTTAAACGGGATCAAGCATCGCACCCAAGAAAGCAGCGTGCAGGTTGATACGTGGACAGCCCTTGGCACCGATGCAGCACCAATGGCCTGGACTGAGGTCTTTACTGCCTTGCAGCAGGGGGTGATGGAAAGCCAAGAAAACCCAATTCCGACGATCTACGATGTTAAGTTCTACGACGTGCAAGACTATCTGGCGATGACTCAACATGTCTATTCTCCGGCCCCCCTGATGGTTGGGGCGCAGCTTTTCGAAAGTATGTCCGCCGAAGATCAAGCGATCATTTTGGAAGCAGCCGCACTTGCGACGCCGGTGCAGCGTCAGGCGTCGCAGGACATGGAAGCTAGTCTTGTGGGAGAGTTGGAAACGCTAGGCATGGAGATCACTAAACCTGATCTTGAGCCTTTCCGTGCCGCGGTTCAGCCGGTGATCGAAAAGTGGAAAGAAACTGTCGGCGCAGATCTTGTCGATGCCGCGATGAACTTCCCGTCTGAAAACTAAGACATGGATGGTGAAAGGGAAGCGATGGTTTCTCTTTCATCGCACCTTGCCAACGAATAATAAATGCAGGAGGTCGCAGATGCAAAACGCACTGCGCACGATCGTTCGCGGCGTCGACGGGGTGAATTGGCTAGTTGGCTGGCTGCTCGCAGCAATGATAATGGTCATGTCCGTTCTCATCAGCTGGCAGGTTTTTGCTCGCTACGTCATGGGCAACTCGCTTAGCTTTTCCGAGGAGGTGTCGCGTTTTTCCATGGTCTGGATGGCGATGCTGGGTGCGGCTTATGCCTACCGCTATGGCTCGTTGATCGCGGTCGACCTACTGACGATCATGTCCGGTCCTGTTCTTAGCCGAGTCTTACGCCTGACAGTCGCAATAGCATCCTGCATATTTGCCTATGTTCTGTTGACACAGGGCTGGGCGATTACGGAACGGGTCGCAAGTCAGACGGCACCCAGCACGCGGGTTTCGATGGGGTGGCTTTATGCCTCAATGCCAGCGGGGGCGGCGCTGATACTCGTAAACGCTATCGGGATTGTCGCCGCGGACTTCGCCGGGGAAGAGGTTACACGATGATTGCGCTATTATTCGGCCTCCTGTTGTTTCTTTTGTTGCTTGGCGTCCCTGTCACCTTTGCTCTTGGATTAGCTGCTGTCGTTACAATCTGGCAGGGCAATATCATGCCTCTGCTGATCGTCCCGCAAGAAATGATCCGCTCGATGAACTCCTTCCCGCTGCTCGCTATTCCGTTCTTTATCTTAGCAGGAAATCTGATGCAGGCGGGTGGCATCTCTCGTCGTTTGGTGGATTTTTCTAAGACCCTTGTTGGTAGCACCACGGGTGGTTTGGCGATGGTGGCAATCGTCACTTCCGCTTTCTTCGCTGCGATCTCGGGCTCTGGTGCGGCGACAACTGCGGCCGTTGGTGCCATTTTAATCCCTGCCATGATCGCACAGGGCTACAGCGCATCATACGCTGCGGCTAACCAAGCGGCAGCGGGTGCGTTGGGTGTCATTATCCCTCCTAGCATCCCCCTGATCCTCTACGCCATCTCGGCGAACCAGTCGGTCGGTGACATGTTCGCAGCTGGGTTCCTGCCGGGCTTTATTGTCGTTCTTTCTCTGCTCATTTACGCTTGGTATCACGCCCGCAGCCAAACAACTCTTCCAGAAGAGCCTGCCAACCTCGGCCGTATTCTGCGTGCTGGGTGGTCGGCGTTGCTAGCGCTTCTTATGCCAACACTCATTTTGGGCGGAATTTATGGCGGTGTTGTCACCCCGACAGAGGCCGCCGTCGTCGCCGTTGTTTACTCGCTGATCGTTGGCGTCGTGATCTATCGAGAACTGCCCTTCAAGGAAATTCCGGTGATCCTGCGCGACAGTGCAGTCACCTCTGCCGTAATCCTATCGATCATCGCTGCCGCTGGGCTTTACGGAAGGGTCATACTCTCTCTGCAGGTGCCGACTGTCATCTCGAACTTAGTAGTTGGTGCAATTGATAGTCCTTGGTTATTTATCATCCTCGTAAACGTGCTGCTTTTGATTGTCGGTATGTTCCTCGAGGCAGCTGCAGCCATCCTGATCTTTACGCCAATCCTTTTGCCAATCGCGCTCAGCTTTGGGTTTGATCCAGTCCACTTTGGTGTGATCATGATCGTCAACTTAGCAATGGGCATGTTCACACCGCCGGTCGGACTGAACCTGTTCATCGCTTCAAATATTGCAAAAACCAGCATTCCACGGATTGCGCGATCGGTCGTTCCTTTCGTGCTCATTCTGATGGCCGATCTGATGATCATCAGTTTCGTGCCGTGGCTGTCGCTGGTCTTTACTGGGAAATAGGACAAATCATCATGGATCTTTCTCTAACAAATGCCCGCGTCATCGTGACAGCGGGAGCAGGCGGCATAGGCCGCGCTATCGTCGAAGGTTTTCTGGCCGAAGGAGCACATGTAGCGACCTGCGATATTGATGTGTCTGGGCTGGACAGTCTGCCTGACGGTGTCTTTCACCGCGCCGTCGATGTCTCAGATGCCCTCGCCCTCGGCACCTTCATGGGTGACGCAGTGCAGGCCTTGGGTGGACTGGATTGCCTCGTCAACAATGCAGGGATTGCCGGACCGACCGGGCGGATTGAGGATATCCCCTTAGATGCTGTGCAGGACTGCCTGAACATTTGTCTATTTAGTCAATTTACTACGATTGGATGCGCAGTTCCGCATCTGCGAAAAAGCGCCAATGCGTCGATCATCAACGTTTCGTCGCTGGCGGGGCGCCTTGGGTTTAAACTCCGCAGCCCTTATGCAGCGGCAAAGTGGGGCGTGATCGGCCTTACGAAGTCGATGGCGATGGAGCTAGGCGATGATGGCATTCGCGTAAATGCGCTGTTGCCCGGCCTAGTTGCGGGCGATCGACAACGCCGAGTGTTAGAGGCGCGGGCAAACGCCCAAGGCGTTAGTTTCGAAGAAGCGGAGCGCGATGCCTTCGCTCGGACATCAATCAAGGAATACGTCACGCCGGAGCAGCTGGCCGATCAGGTTGTGTATCTGGCCAGTGCGCGGGCTCGGACAATTTCAGGGCAGGCCATATCGGTTTGCGGCGATACTGGTATGTTAGGATAGGACTACGGTATGACAATCACTTACCTCAAGCGTGGCAAATCGACCGAAGAACGGGGACAGGATGATAGCCGCACCCGTGCAACCGTCGAAGACATCTTAAAAGACATCGAAGTGCGCGGTGATGCCGCGGTGCGCGAGTTGAGTCAAAAATTTGACGACTATGCCCCAGATAGCTTTCGCCTGACTACAGCTCAGATCAACTCACTAATCGCGCAGCTGACCCCGCAAGAGCTGGACGATATCAAGTTTGCTCAGGATCAAGTCAGGCGCTTTGCACAGGCCCAGAGGGCGTCGATGCAGGATGTCGAGGTCGAGACGCTGCCTGGTGTGATCCTTGGCCACAAAACGATCCCCGTGCAATCCGTCGGATGCTATGTTCCGGGCGGCAAATTCCCGATGGTAGCCTCTGCCCATATGTCGGTGCTAACGGCGGCAGTCGCTGGTGTTCCGCGCATCGTGGCCTGCACACCTCCTTTTAAGGGGCTACCTAATCCTGCCGTCATTGCCGCGATTCACCTAGCTGGCGCACACGAAATCCATGTTTTGGGAGGCATCCAAGCGATTGGTGCAATGGCGCTGGGAACCGAGACAATCGAGCCTGTCCACATGCTGGTCGGTCCTGGTAATGCTTTTGTGGCCGAGGCTAAGCGCCAATTGTTCGGACGCGTTGGAATTGACCTATTTGCCGGACCCACTGAAACAATGGTCATTGCGGACGATACCGTAGATGCAGAAATTTGTGCGACGGATCTACTTGGACAAGCGGAGCATGGTTATAATTCGCCAGCAATTTTGGTCACAAACTCGCAAAAACTGGCAGCGGCAACCATAGCCGAGATTGATAGGTTGCTGACGATCCTGCCGACGGCCGAAACAGCCTCTGTCAGCTGGCGCGACTATGGCGAAGTTATCCTTTGCGACAGCCATGACGAGATGCTCGCCGTCGCCAACGACATCGCCAGCGAACATGTGCAAGTGATGACCGACCGTGACGACTGGTATTTGGAAAATATGACGAGCTACGGGGCATTATTTCTTGGCCCCCGCACAAATGTTGCCAACGGCGACAAGGTGATTGGCACCAACCATACGCTACCAACGAAGAAAGCAGGTCGATACACCGGCGGGCTGTGGGTCGGAAAGTTTCTCAAGACGCACAGCTACCAGCGCATCACGACCGATGCAGCTGCGGCGCAGATTGGAGCCTATTGCTCGCGGCTTTGCCTGCTAGAAGGCTTTGTCGGACATGCAGAGCAGGCGAATATCAGGGTGCGGCGATATGGAGGCCAAAATATTGCCTACGGTGGTGCGGCAAAATGATGGCTGCGAATTTTGACCTATCGGGCCGTCGCGCACTGGTTACAGGTGCTGGCCGCGGTATCGGGCGAGGCGTGGCAGAAGCATTGGCTTCTGCCGGCGCGCATGTAACTCTTTGCGCGCGGTCCGAGACTGAAATTGACGAGGTTGTTGCTACTATACTGGCGTGCGGCGGCCAAGCTGACGCGCTGCTGCTGGATGTGACCGACACGCAGCTCTTCAAGTCGCGACTTGCGGAAAGAGAGCCTTTCGACATCTTTGTAAACAATGCCGGGACAAACCGCCCAGCCTTATTGGAGGACGTGACGGAGGAGGATTTCGATCTCATTATCGGATTGAACCTACGGGCCGCTGTATTTGCTGCGCAGACTGTGGCCCGCGGCATGGTGCAGCGCGGGGCAGGTGGGTCGATCATCAACATGTCCTCTCAAATGGGGCATATCGGTGCCGCCAAGCGCAGCATTTATTGTGCCTCCAAATGGGCGATCGAGGGGTTTTCGAAGGCGCTGGCAATCGAACTGGGTCCGAACAATATCCGCGTTAACACGATCTGCCCGACCTTTATCGAAACACCTTTGACAGCGCCCTATTTCGAAGACCCAGCCTTTCGCAAAGAAACCATTGGGAAGATAAAACTAGGACGGTTGGGGCAGGTGCAGGATATTGTTGGCGCGGCAGTGTTTCTAGCCTCGGACGCCTCAGCTATGACAACCGGGTCGGCAGTCATGATCGATGGTGGATGGACGGCTGAATAACTAAAACTGTAGTATCAGGTTTAACGATATCTCGCGGATTCAACTCGCCAGTGCAACATGCTGGTTAAGCCCAATGAATAGCTGATTTGGCGTCTTGAAGCCAAGGCATTTTCTGGGCCGCTTGTTAATCTTCTCGATGATCTCAGCAACGTCTTCATCACTCAGATCATCAATGTCTTTTCCCTTTGGGATGTATTGCCGGATCAGACCATTTG
>Ga0209390_10004774_pt1 | contig 20022 bp, 17 predicted proteins | sample BON01_FD_187212 | JGI IMG/M metagenome (GOLD analysis project Ga0209390, IMG submission 187212) | Freshwater microbial communities from Lake Bonney liftoff mats and glacier meltwater in Antarctica - BON-01 (SPAdes) (version 2) | ecosystem: Environmental > Aquatic > Freshwater > Ice > Glacier...
TCTTGAGCAACTCTACTGACAGTGTCTTGAGCAACTCTACTGACAGTGTCTTGGACAACTCTACTGAAAGTGTCTTGAGCAACTCTACCGAAAGTGTCTTGAGCAACTCTACTGATAGTGTCTTGGGCAACTCTACTGACAGTGTCTTGGACAACTCTACTGACAGTGTCTTGAGCAACTCTACTGACAGTGTCTTGTGCAATACCACATACAGTGTGCTCAACAATTATACAGACAGTTTTGCGAAAAACTCTACAGACAGTGCATTGGACAATACCACAGACAGTGCGTTGGACAATACCACAGACAGTGCGTTGGACAATACCACAGACAGTGTGCTCAACAATTATACAGGCATTGTTGTGAAAAACTCTACTGACAGTGTGATGAACAATACCACAGACAGTACCTTGAACAATCACACAAAAAGTGTGTTGAACAATTATACAGACATTGTCGTGAAAAACTATGCAAAGAGCGTATTGAGCAATACCACAGAAAGTGTGTTCAGGAACTCTACCAGAGGTGTGCTGAACAATTCTACAGATAGTGCCTTGAACAATTCTACAAGCAGTATGCTCAACAGTTCTGAAGAAATTGTTGTGAATAACTATACAGACAGTGTGCTTGACAACTCTACAAACAGTGTCCACAATTCTACAGCAAGAGTGATTAATTCCACAGCAAGTGTCTTGATGAATTCTACAAACGATGCTTTGATTAATTCCACAGAAAATGTCTTGATTAATTCCACAGAAAGTGTCTTGATGAATTCTACAAACGATGCCTGGATTAATTCCACAGCAAGTGTGCTGAACAACTCTACAAACAGTCTGCTCAACAATTCCACAGCAAGTGTGCTCAACAACTCTACAAACAGTCTGCTCAACAACTCCATGGACAGTCTGCTCAACAACTCTACAAACAGTCTGCTCAACAACTCCATGGACAGTCTGCTCAACAACTCCATGGACAATCTGCTCAACAACTCCATGGACAGTCTGCTCAACAACTCCATGGACAGTCTGCTCAACAACTCCATGGACAGTCTGCTCAACAACTCCATGGACAGTCTGCTCAACAACTCCATGGACAGTCTGCTCAACAACTCCATGGACAGTCTGCTCAACAACTCCATGGACAGTCTGCTCAACAACTCCATGGACAGTCTGCTCAACAACTCCATGGACAGTCTGCTCAACAACTCCATAGACAGTCTGCTCAACAACTCTACAAACAGTGTGTTGGGCAATTTGACCAGTAGTGTACTTGACAATTCTACAAGCAACTCAGCACCCGTCACACAACCGACTACATTGGCAATACAAATCACAACACCAGAACCATCACCGAATATCCCAGAAACCGACAAAACGAGTGCATACGTGGTTGAAATGGCAGTGTCAATCCCCATAGCCATAGCTGAGTTTGACAATCAGAAAAAGGAGTCCTTTAAAACAGCAACGGCACGGACGGCCGGTGTGTCGACTGTCGATGTGAGTATTGTACAGGTTTCCAGCGTTGCAGAAAGTTCCGGTCGACGCCTTTTGGCACAAAGCACTCGTATAGATTTTGTGATCCAGGCCAATACTCGGACCAAAGCGCTCGGACTCCGTAATCGTCTCAGCGATACCTCGCAGCTCAACTCGAATATGCAACAAAGTGGCTTGCCGCAAGTAACCGTGCTGACACAACCTACAGCGAGAGAAACGGAGCTATCGAATACTACCCCAGATGTCAATGACTTTGACGCAACAATTGCCACAATCTGGCCGAGGGTGGTCCTGGGCTGTTTCATAGCCATATTTGCCTTTTTCACGTTCGTCTATGTACTTGTTTGCAAGGGAACGCCTCCATACACACCGTTTACACCAAATACAATGCCCGGTGAATTGTACACCGTCGAATACCAACCACACGAATACCAACCACGCGAACACCAACCACACGAACACCAGCTACACGAATACCAGCCATACAATTACCAAACACACGCAAACAAAGCCCCCCCGGGTAGTGAGTATTTCGAATAAAACGCCAAAAAGGCAATCTGTGTATTTACCGTTTTAATACAGATACAAAACAGCATGATGTAAGCTATTAACCAATCCGCCTACGGGGCCGTTGTCTCTCGCAATATAAATCGCTGTCATCCGACTCACAACAGGTCTTTCTGTCTCAAATCGTCTCCGCGTTCACACAACACAACATATGGCGGATTGTTAAGCAGCAAATCGTGGGGTTTAATCCGATTCCACCCGAATCAAAAAATAGTCAAAGTATTTGTATGTAGAAATCACAAAATACCATCCCACCGCGTTTCTCACGTGTGGCTTGCTGTGAAAACGGTGCAGCCTATTTCTCATAACACCCCGTATTGGAGACCACTGGACTCGTGTAGTCACCAGGACGCACAAGGCTTGTGAGGACAAGTGTCAGCACATATACAACAGCAATACACATGTCGCGGAAAATCCAGACATGATTTGTGTATTTGTACTGCACACTGGCTGCTACAGACCAGACCAGAATGACAATCCAGTTGTAAATAAAGGTTCCTGCAAACCATGGCTTGCTTGCATGCCAAGGAATGTCTGCCACATTGTATCTCGCAATCCCATAACTCGGGTTCAGCACAAACCACAAGACATCCTCGGTGACAAACCATGCTACGGAGTACAGTGCAAAGAAAGACACGCGTTTCCACATGCATTCTTCAAATTGTACACACCGCAGTGCAACATACAAGACATACAACACAATGATGTTCATACAGACGTGATACCACGTCCAGCCCATGAATGCGCATGCTGTGGGAAGATTCTGGGCCCACCCGTACTTGCCTTCGATTTCCACTTCCAACCACGCCCACAGAGTCGCAAACACCAGTACGAAGAAAATGTCTGTGGCCCGCGCCACCACTTTATCGACAACCACGTTGTTATCGTTGTTCGTACTGGAGTAATACATATTGTAGCCTTCTACACCATTGGCGTGTGGCGAGGTCATATCGTGTGTTGGTAAAATACACGAGCAGTGTAAACTCTTGGGCAACAGCGAAATTCGCCGACATATATATGAAAATGTGGCAATGTGGTGCGGTGGCGTGGTGTTGTGGGTGAATTGTTCGTAAAATGTCAGAGACAAGAGATTTCGTGTGCAATTCTCTGTCTATATTGCAGGTTTTTGTGTAGAGTACAGAGTGCGAGAGTTTACGGAGTTTCAACGCCGCGAGTGAGCAATGTGGGAAGTCGCGGGGACACATGTGGATGTCGAGCGCGTGTGAGACAAGCACAATTGTGTATTGACATTATACCCTGTACAGAGTCGCACGCAAAGTGTCTGGTTTTATTACAAGTACGCCCAATTTGAAGTTCCCCATACTTTTGACGATGATTGCTTTTATTACTTTCAAACGTAGTTTAGTACCCTTGTTGGAGGGTCTATGAAGTTCAAATTCATGAGAATTTGAGGTATCGGCCTCGCTCTGACCAACTGAACCACGCTTGCACGTGAGGTCAACACTGCATGGTGTCTCGGTCGATACACAGACAGTGCATGAGTCCTGACAAAAAGCTAGTGCCGATGTCAGCAGCTCTGGCCCAGACGGTCAAAAAGTCGCGTGTTTGGACTTTTCACGGCGAGACACCCGCGATGTGGCCAAGCGTGTCTATGTGCGGTGAGATCGCAGTAAAATGGTTTCAATGTAGTCGGAAACAGTGAGTACGGTGGGACACAGGTGAGCCGGCATGCTGTGCTTCGAGCACACGCACACAATCACCATGCAACTGTTATAGATGTCGAGCAGAGTGTACTTGTTCTGCACGGCGTTGATTCTGCACATACAGCACATGTTGCGCGCATGCTGAGAAATCATAATTGTGGAAGTGTTGCCGGCAATCCGGAGCTGCATGTATTCGCGCGACGCCGTGTCCCACCGGCGGAACACCGGCGGCTCGTATTGCGCAATGTGTTGAGAGATGGAAATGCTGCCCAGCACTTGACTAAAGTTCAAGGTGGTGGTGTGTTTGTCCCACGCGATACACGAGCACACCGCAGAAGACTTTGTGTTTGTGGAGCAACTAGACGATTGTTTGCTCTGGACCATCTGCCTGGCCTGTTGGCCGACGCTGTCGATGGCATTGGCAGCGGGAAGACTGAATTCGGTCCCACGTCCGGTCAAGATGACGATTTTTTGACAGCACAGCGAAAACACCAAGGGGACGTTGCAGACGACGGCAATGCGCCCTATCAGATCGATTTCGAAGACAGAGTTGCTGATATTGCAGCGATTGCACGTATACCGGTTGTTGCGGACGTCGTGGCGGAACGTCGGGAAGACGTTTTTCTGCGCACAGAGCATGCATACGAGCAGAGTGCTCTGGCGGTGAATTTGAATTTTGTTACAGTCCCAGCTTGCGCGCAGTGCTTTGGTCTGTTGTTGTATGAGATCCACCGACACCTCGTAGACTTGGATGAGCTGCATATGATCCCACAGGGTGTTGATGTGTGTGCTGGTGATGTTGCTGCGTCGGCAGTACATTTCAAAGACGGAGAAAAATCGGGTGTATGGTATTTGGGAGAGCACATCCAAGTTCAATGGATTGGCATCGTCGATGGTGCGTTTAGTACGGATACTCGCGCTGGTCAGCGTTTGGCTGCTGCTGTACATCTCACTGTAGCTACAATGCAGACTGTTTTTATTGTACCGACAGCATCGTTCGAACATAACATGGCATTTCGGCTGCAAGTCGTTGAGCAGTCGGAGGATGGCTGCTGTAGACGTGTTCTTGTCCGTTTTAGCGAATTCGAGGTTGAGCTCGACTCTGAATTGCTGGCCAATGTTAAAGACATTGGTGGCCATCACATTGACGTTGATGCTCTTCATGTACTGTGTTTGTGGTAGGATGTTGATGTTTTGGATCACATAGTAGATGTATTCCATGAGGCACATTTTGATGAGTGTCTTGTGCTGTAGGTAGAACGTGTTGCGGTCCTCGAACGACCCCACGAGAAGCTCGCGGAAGAGACGAATAATGCCCACGCGAACGTCGAAATTGACGTCTTTCACACACACTTGCGGGTACAGCGACAACATCGAGGGCATGCACCACTTGAGGAGCATGCACAGGTTTTGGTCGTTCTGCTCGGGCCACGCGTGGTCGTGTTTCACCCGCCGAGGGTTCTGGAAAAACGGTATACACGACCGGATGAGAATAATAAGGTCGTCTTCGTATTGTTTGGTGGGCATCATGCATTGGTGCAGGAGAATGGTGATTTCGGGGAGCATATGGATGTGGATATACGTGGTCTGTCGGCAAGAGCTGCTGTTTTGCCGCAGAACATTGAAGATGCGCGGGTAGTTTCGCGAAAAGCACTGCAGAGGCAGAATTCTCTGCATTTTCCAGCGAGCATCGCAGTCGCCTAACCGGATTCTGCTCTCCATTTTGCCAACAAAGTCGCGCACTTTGTGTGTGTTGTATGATAAGAGGTCTGACAGCCCCTCCGTGTTGTTTTCTGCAATGAGTGTGGGTCCAGAAAGCGAATCGTGGTGAAAATGGACATCAAGGGTGTCCGCCACTGTGTCGCTTTCGGGTGTGAGACCATCATCGTCGTCCTCAAGCATTCCTTTTGCTCGTGCCTGGCAGCAGTCGTGCACGTCATTCACAATACAGAACATGTGCTTGGCCTTTTTTTTCGACTTGCTTGACGGTAATTGCTTCTTGACGATTCCAAGAACCGTGGACGTGATGATGTTTTCACCAGAAAATCCAAACATGGAGGGGCTCAGCAAAAATCCACCTCGAGTTGCTTCATGTACATCACATTCTTGTCTTTGTACACTTTGTAGGCGTTGCGCTGGTGCCGTACGATTGGCATTGGCAGGTTTTGTATCGGACCTCCGGGGGGACAGATCAGCATCGCCGACAGCCTGTACTCGCCGGGGATGGAGTGCTCATTGTAGAAACGCTGGATCAGCCCATTGACGTGCACGCCAGAGTGCACAATGTCGTAAAAAAGCACCTGCGTGGTGGCCCGAGAACACGGTAAACACATGCCACGCCGCGCTTCGTTTTTCTGCTCCCACGGCAGGATGTACTCCACCCCGATGAACGGCTGCGCCACGTCGATGAACATGCATTCGCACTCACTCCCACGCACACATGGCCGTTCATTTTCGGCCACACACTGTCGCAAAAACGTGTCCTCGTATGCCTTGGAAATCTTCCGGATATCGTTGGTGTACGTCGTGCTGTGTGTGGGCACTCCCTTCAGTGTGGAGCGATAACTGCTTTCGGTGACAATCTGCTCAAGATTCGTCGTCATGCCCTGCAGCATTTTGTTGAGCTGGTCCGACTTCATGGGTAGCACAGGAAGGTGTTGACCGATGCAATTCGCCAGCAGAATGTTGCTTGGCACGTCCATCGCGTTGGATATTGCGCACTTCTCAACAATCTCCTGTTTGTCAGTCAAATCAGGCTGGTGCAACAAGTCCAAGGCCGCATGGATGTCCTGTTTTCGGGTGTCCATGTTGGCTTTGTGGTGTTTTTGTGTCGGAGTGCCCGCCGGCACATTGGACGCTTTTGCATTGATATGCCGCTTGCGTTTTCTCTTTTCTCCGTCGATTTTGATATCATCGCATGGGGTGTTTTCAATTTTGACATCTTTCCACGCCAGAGGAATATGACTCATTGCTCGAGGGTGTCTTATACTCGAATGGCTTATCTAACTCAGGTTTTGACGAGCAACAATCTAGTCAAAATCCGACATTGTTCGTCATTCCCTTTTTTCGTGTTCTCTCCATATATACATACGTCTCAGCACCTGTTTGCCATTATGCACCCGTCCATGCATATATATTCCCTCTGCATTAAATAAACTTTTTACGGTCGCATTGCCACAGAGTCGCAGTCCCATGCTCTCAAAGAGCCAGACAACAAGAGAGCCAGAAAGCCAGAGAGCCAGAGAGCCAAAGCGCCAAGAGCCATCGAGCCAACAAGCCAACGAGCCAAAGAGCCAAAGAGCCAAAGAGCCAAAGAGCCAAAGAGCCAAACTACATTTTGATATGGCATTTGACTGTTTTTATCCATATGACACAGCAAGTGGGGATTCTTCGTGTGGAAATGGCGTGCTAACCCAAGATGAGGAATGTGATGATGGCAATACTATACCGCTGGATGGATGTAGTTATTGCAAGATTGATCCGTTTTACATGTGCTCTATGTCGTGGCGACACCCGGACACACCAAACCAACGCGGCTTCATGGTACGAACCCCACACAATGTCAAAGGACCTTTCGTGACACGATTCAGCCAACTCTGTTTTGACAATCAGTCTACACATGACATTACAATTGTGAGCACACACACGGCACTGACTGCACAACACACGCATAAGTACAGGTGAATACGACATCATTGCAGACCACACGGACCCTGGAAACATGCGACACCAGCGCATCTTTTCTGCTTGAGGGCTCGTCAGGTGACATTGTTTGTCCGGTGTCATACATTTGGCAACCAACACGATGGGTTTCATTGTTTGCGACAAGCTCGCCGTCTGTGGCGTTACCTGCAGCTGGATACTATTGTGCAGAGCTGTGTGCAACATTTCCGTCGCCTCCCGGGTATCGAATCGACAAATGTCAGGTAGTGGATATTGACGAGTGTCGATTAGCCGAGATCGCCGGACAGGAACTATGTAATCCGAACGCAGGGTGTGTCAACACCAAGACCTCTAAAATGATCGACCCTGCACATTCTGCAGGGTATATGTGCGTATGCCAACATGGATATTTCACGACACAGTTGTGGCCTACAGTGTGCAGTGGGCAGGGTTTCGATGTGTCGTTTTTCCTCACCGAGAAGACCAGACAACACCACGAATTTTCGGTGGGAAACTATTCCGGTGCAGCGGCGATATCGGTGTTTTATTTGGTCCGAACGGCACAGAAACACGTGCTGGAGTTGATCCAGCAACGCGTTGTAGGGGTTGGCGATACAGTGTCGAGTACACTTTTTGGGTTCTCGTCCGTATTTGCAGAGCAGTCGATTTCGTACGAGGCAACCAGCGCGGGGACGGTGTGGAAAGTGTGCGTGAGAATAGCTGCAGCCTTTATTGACACACGCGCATCGACGTTTCGCGACATTGCTGCAACCATCCGAGACGCACTGCACCATAACGAAACTTGGCACTTTTTGCAGCTACACACGCATGTCATTTGCAGTGGCGCAACGAACACAGAGAACTTGGACGGGACACTGTTGTTGTATAACGTATGTACCGGTAACACGGATTGCGCTGGCACACACGGTGGTGTGTGTGACGATGAGGTCGCGTACCTGCAAGTGCAGACCGTGGAGACGAGTGCAAAATCGAGCACGGTGCAGCCGTCGCAAGCGGGGCACATTCAGCTGATTTCGGTCCGCTTCGACATGGCCATGCGCAGATGGAAAATAGAGGTGGAGTTTGTAGATGGCGACCCAGATTCCAGGCGGATTTTGATCTTGTCCAAGACGCGAGAAATTAATGGCAGGCGGTTCATACTGCCTCACGAAAAAACACGGTGTGGCGGTGTCACAGTGGGCAATCATGGCTATAACACCCTTGTGAATGTTTCCATGTGTCTTGCGAGTCTGTCCGAAACGTACACGGTATTGGCATCGTTGGATGCTTGGGCGCACAACAGCAGCAGCGACAATCTGCGTGATTTTTCGGAATACCGCGATCTGGCAACTGGTCCTTTTTCCGGACCGTTGTTGTCGTGTGAAGCGCAAGAGCACATTCAGATCGATTGGGGTGAGATGCACGAAATTGGGGCAGCAAATGCGGGAGATTCGCGCAGACTCCGCCGTGTCACTGTTCTCCTGGGATACGACGATGTTGTGTCGGCTGTTGGCAGCAGTAGACCAAGCACAGCCGGTACGGACGTGAATTTTTTTGTTGGGCTTGTCAGTCTGGAGGACAAGAACGGGACTGTGTCTAGTATCACTACGACACGCGACATTCTCACGAAAATCGGCTCACATTTTGTGCTGAGCCACGACATTACAGACGAACAGGACGGCAATCGTGTTGTTCCCGATCTTGCAATCTCTATGAATATCGTGTCGTCACCCGAGACTCCGTCGCTTTCATGGGGGTTTGTGCGCTTTTACATCACGCTGCCAAACAGTGCTATTGCTGCTGGTGTCACGTTCGACGACGACGTCATTCCTATCGACTCCGTCGTCGGCTCCATCGCGTTTTTTGAAAACGGCGCAGTCGACACCAACCCGTATCCGTGCATTTACCGCCCCGATGGCGAAAGCTACCGTATTTTCGCCGAAAAATTCGCGTGTGCTCGTGCTCTCCTCAGTGTAAGTCGTGTCTGCTGCCATGGCACACCTATTTTGCAACGTTAGACCTCGTTTGAAACTGCGTGTCCTATTTCATACTCGCCTGGTTGGTGTGAGAGTTATCAGGTGTAGGAAGGTAGCGATATTTTTCAAAAAGGGCTGTGAGGCAGCTCAATCTGACCCATATCTATGGACTGGTAAATCAATAGTCCCATCAACATCCATGGAATCGAGTTCTTCTCCCTACATAGTTTGCCGAGTCCATGGATATCTCAGTGCGCATGTGTGTGGCGTCTGACCGTGTGGGTGCAAGGTGTACTGAGCAGATATGTAGACCTGTTTATAATGTGGACAAGACAAGATTGGAATACACATTTCCGCTGGGAATGCATGTGCTCGAGGAAGCCGTCGGGACCCAGAAGTCGCTTTTCATGAAGTTCATATTGCGACTCCGCACGGGCGACAATTCCAGGATGTTCAGATCTATCAGCACCAGGAGTGTGATTCGCCGTGAAGACTTTTTAGAACAGTGCCAAGTGCCTGTGCGTCTGGATGTGAATCTTGCACATCTTCTCAAGTTCGATGTGCTGCAGGGGCTCTTGGACAGCACATCGGACAACACCAGTACAACATCGATGTACGCGAGTGACAAAACAGGATCACCGCAGTCGGCCACGATTATGCAACAGCAGAGTCTGGCCATACCACTCACGTTTGTGTTCAGATTGGACAAGACAGCATTGTCTGCTTCCACGGCATACGAGGTCGATTTGGTGACAATATTCACCATGTACTTTATCAGCAACGTGAAAAAAAATAGCGTGTTGAATCTCTTGAATACTGGAGCAGGATTTTCACAGTCGGCAGACGGGAGCCTGATTCCAGACGATACCCTGTTGCGCCTGTGTCCATTGCAGCGCATCCAGGGTGTGTACGGGTGTGTAGCGCGATTCGAGATCCAAAACAGCCTGTATGAGTTTGAGCAGACAGCCGGGTTTCCGATTGCAGTTGACCCAGATCTCTGCACAAATACTGCGGGAACATGGGCACAGCACCAACGTTTGCCGAGTCGTGGTTTTGCGGAGAGCATACGCGCGCATGCCAACAGTGTGAGGCAACGATTCGACATCGATGGTACTTCGCGCAAGAGTTATGTGATTTCACATGATATTCCGTGGAGCGAGGCCGAGTTCCGCAACAACAAGGCGATTTCACACTTGCAGTATCCACAGCACTCGATCAGCATGTTTGCCTTCAAGCTCGGGCTCACTGGACCCACGTTGCCGCTGCCGCGTGACAACAGCGTGATGCTCGCCGTGTCCATGCAAATATCGGCCGACCTGGCCTTTTTTTCAGAGCATACCGTGCGGAATCGAGCACAGATTTGTGGCATTATGGCTGCTGTGACGGGTGTGGACAGCGGCAACATCGAGATACTTCCTGGCGAGACCGACGTCACCCGTGGTATGGTAGAATTCGTGCTTGTTCTCCGTTTTCCGTGGGCGCGATCGCCATTCCAGACACTGCACGTGCGTCGGCTCGGTGTGCATTTTTCAAGCCCGCAGACCAAAATCAGGCTGCGTGTACAGGCCATGTTCGATGTGGTCGTGCCAACCTGGACCCTGTACAGGACAAATAGCAGCCTGCAAATTGTCCATGCAACTGCCAGTTTCCCAGACGATGTGCCAGGCGTGCCACACAGGAGACTGTTGTCCACGGTGGAACAAACGGCATCCAGGGCCATTCCAGCCATAGTTTCGGCACAAGGCAATCAAACCACCAAGTTTTTTGTCCGCTCTTACGACGCCGTCGAAAACTCCGACAATATGCTCGATTTCTGGTCCACGGACGGGCAATTTTCTCGCATGTTGGTTTTTACACTGCGGTATGACCTGGACACATACTGTGTCGTCGAGGAATTGAAAACGCTACAGGACATGGAACGTCTACTGGCCCCAGCAATCCGTCTGGCCTCCAACCAGACTGTCACGCGCATCAGAGTGACCGCATTCGCCCCAACGGGTGCCGTACAGTGTCCCTCGCCACAAACAAAGACAAGCGTCAACAATTTGCAGACGATGCGCATCGCAATACATTTGGATGTCGAGATCATCTTGTATTATAGCACGGTCGGCATCTTTCATATTTTTGCTTCCAAGGCCCTGCGCACAGCAGGGGTAGAGAAAGTAGTTTTGATATGGACCAAACATGCAACAAGCTCTGTCGATATTGCTCTTGACACCCTGGGGTTTCGTCCAGACGGTTCCATAATGGACCTGGAGCAGATCCCCGGCGACAATACTGGCTCAGATGCACGCATCTCAGGACCCGCCTTGATATGCATATACGTCGGCGGGGCAGTAGTAGGCGTTGCACTTTCCGTTATTGTCTACCGGCTCTTGGCCTCTGCACCCTTGTCTTCGCAAACACCTACGTTGTTGCAGCCATACATGCCATTGCATATTATTCGCAGCAGTGACGATGCCTCGTTGTCACACGATAGAGCCCTGTTGATGTTCTGCAACTCTGACTCTCGTGGATTGCCCATGTCGTGCTGATGTTGGCATGCTGTTTGCCGCGTGCTATGGATTTGCCAGGTTTGCTTGTTGGGAGGACTAAGTGAGGTGTAAGCACTGGACAATGGTGGATTTATTGATTACAAAGTGGAAAAACAGAAGGGATCGAAGGATTAGCTACACGAGGAAGGATATGATTACATCAATCGCCCCCACAACACGGGTGTCTATCAAGGTTCGGGTTGGTGCGGTGCGGTGCAAACGCGAGAATGGCAGCATGATTGGCCGAAATGGAGTATGGGCGTATGCCTTTGGACTCTGCAATCACATGCACAAGTCTGCTGTTCTCGATGGCCGCTTCTAGCAGTGTTTTGTCATGAGCGTCCCGGGACACCAAAAAGTCGGTGTTCTGTTGCACATACCGCAATTCAAGCGCCGCATACGCAATTTCTCGTTCGCCCGCGTCCATATGCTGGAATTTGGCAAGGCGGTGTTGGCTCTCGGCGAGCTTGCTTTCGATTTCGTATTGGTTGTGCGAACGTGAGGCGAGGCGACAAGATTGCATGTCGTCTAGCACCTGCGCGTCGGTTATGACGCACTGCATCAAGTTCTTATGAGTACTGACAAGGGCTTCGTTCATTTTGCTCAGATCTGTCACAAGATGCGACAATTGGCGCACAAGGGGGAGAGTTGTCGACTGACTTGTGTGGAGTGGCATTGTAGGAGGACGGGAGCTCGAGACTGTAGCTTTATGTGCACACATGCCATTTTATTTATATATACTCGACTTTGCAACCCAGCAGATTCGTCGCGAATAAATCGTCCAAACAATTCACACTCGGCCTGTTGTTGTATGCAGAAATGCATGGAGATGCTTTGCAGCTGCGATACAGCGTGCGCTCCTATTCTGCCCCACTTTGCTCGATTTCTTCTTAGAACCTGTGTGTTTGTGTGTGGTGTTTCTTGACTATGGTATGTCCACGGGTTTACACGAACGACTCGATGCAAGAATACCGCCAGTTACACGCTGATTGATGCATGTAGACAGAAACTGCAAGGAACCGCTACCGTTCTGCAATAACAAAGTTGTCGTAGTGGTGCTGTGGGATGCTTGTGTAATTGCACACCGACGAAAAGCACAAGTCCACATAATACAGTACGCAGAAGATGCACAGGTGTATGACCATGATGCCAACAAACATGACAAGCTGATGCCCGTGAAACATGTTTTGATTTTCACATGTTTGCATAATTTCGCACATTTGTCTGTTGCCAACAGTATATATGTTCTTTTGAATCGAGCGTATATATACACTGGACAACATGTGCAGGTTTTGGGGATTGTGTTTGATTTTATATGCGACGGTATGTCTGGTAAAGTGTGACAACCATAGCGTGTCCTTTGCAACGGGGCTAAGCTCTTGCATCACACCCGACAGCCAAGCTCCGCAGCAGATCTTCAGTATCGACGTGTATTCGAACATGCGAGGCCCCGTGGTGCCCAGTTTGCGCAAGAAACTGTGCATTTCGAGCGCACCTCACATTGACGTCCGCATAGGGCAGCACCAATTCAATCTGCTGAACGCAACCATTTCGGCGGCGGCGTGCCGTACAATGTACCAACGGCTAGTATGTGACAACGTGGCCGAAATACACGAAGACAAGTGTATGTATGCGAATCAGATTATGTTTGCTGCCACGCAGAAAATCATCGAGTGCGACACCGACACCGACTGTGTTGGGATACGACAGACGTACGACTTGCCATTGTTGTGGTGCGAGTGGAGCCGACAGATCAGTCAGCATGTGTGTCGACATGAATTAGATGGCGCTACCACGTTGCAACCGTGCGAAGCCAGTGGGGCTACCGCGCTGCGCATTCGGAATGCATGCATCTTTACGAATCCAGTGTGTTCTTTCGTGGTCGACAACATTAGCATCATGGCCCCGTTGCTTGGCGTGAGCTTATTCTGCATTTCATTTTCACTCATCTACTTCCTACATTGATTGCAACTGTTGGAACGATGGACTGATTTTGTAGGGCGCGTTCAACGAGTCGTGGGGCAATCGAGAGTGTACGCGGTGGCAAGAATGTGGCTATTTCGGGCAATATGTATTGCCGCTGTCCGATTCGTTTCTCATAAAAGACTGCCCAACGCGGGGTTGCCCACGATTCCACGACCCTTGAGAATATGGCACACGAGAGCGATGACGATGGGATCGAGGACCTGTTCGTGCGATTCCAAAGCGAAATCCGCGCCAAGCTGCTCAAGAAAACCAATGCCTTGCAGGATCTCGGCCTGAACATCACGACCCTGAATACACAGATTTCGAAGCTGCATGGCGAAAATGAGGCAACCATCAAGGAGGGCAAACTGGAAGAAGCACGCGTTTTGGCCGCGCACACGCAGCAGGTCGTCGAACTTCGCAAGAAAGCCAAGCACGACAGACAGAAGCACGATACAATTGCAAAAGAAATGGCAGCCAACACCGAGATGCTTGCCGTGAAAGAAAAGGAGCTTGCAAACACAAAGGAGCTGGCTGTGAAGATGAAGCAGCGAATGGAGAAGACACAACAGGGCGAGGCGTTGCTCGCCTCGTCGATTAACGCGCAGGTGGTCAAGATTGGACTGGTGGAGCTCGAAGTTGAGTCTGTGCGTATGCGCAACAGGGAAATGCACCAGGAAAACAAAAAGTTAAAGGAAAAATTCTCCCGCAGGATCCGCGAGTGTGAAAAGCAAGAGGCTGAAATGTCGGCGTCGAAGCCAAAGATGCTCGACGTAGTCGACAAGATGGTAGTCGATTATCGCAAAATGACCCAGCAAATCCTGCAGATGGACGAAAAACAACAACGCATCATCCACGAAAAAGCCGCCATCATCGCGAGTCTCGAGAAGGCAGACGTTGCCAAGAAAAGGAAGCTTACGGATGGCACTTCTACACCGTCTGCTACGGCGGCCGACCCTGTTGTTTAGTGTTGCTTGTATGTGTAACAATCAACCCTGTTTGGACCCTGTGTCAAAAATAAAGGACATGTGATACACACTCTGCATTTTTACTGGTGCGTAGCGGGCTGCTTTTTACAGGCAAAGTGTCTGCAGAATAGGTAGACAAAGAGATTCAGCTGCCGCGCATACCAGTTTCACTAGCTCCGTTGATTGTGGAATAAAACATACTGCTGGAGATACTCGTGTGATACAGTGTGGCGGAAAGCCGCAACCTTGGTGCGAATGCAGTCAAAGTCGACCGTCGGCATGGTAACACTGTCTTCGCCATATTCAAGCACCACATCTGACAACGAGCAGCAAAGGAGCCTAGTTTCCACATTGTCGACAGTCTGCGACTCGCATGTGCTGTATCGGTCCATATCAGCTGCGGTTGCCACTGTGATGCGCAATGCTGGCGCGGTGAGCGGGTCGGCAAGTTCTGTGTGTTCTGTGTGTTCAGTGTGTTCTGTGATGTGTGTGTGTTCTGTGATGTGTGTGTGTTTTTGGGGTGGCAGCAATGTGTGTAAAAAGTGCGTTGCTCGACAGAGCGCACGGATCGGCTCAAACAGCACGCTGTTGACAACATTTGCTATGTCGGAGCCCGACATGTGATTGGCAATGCTTGCCAGTTCGTCGATGTTCTCGTCTGAACAGGCTTTTGTGTCGAAAAACGAGCGGAACATGCACGCGCGGCTCTTCAAGTTGGGCAGTTCAATGTACACCGTGTGCGGGAAGCGGCGCATCACAGCAAGATCGATTTGCCATGGAAGATTAGTAGCCGCAATGACGAAAACGTCGTGCTGAGCCAGGAAAATTTTGTCAAGTTCAATGAGGAGTTGATTGGTAAGGCGCTGGTCGGCAATCGAACCGTCTCCCTCGCGTTTGCATGCAATCGAATCCACCTCGTCAAAAAAAATAATGGACGGACTGTTGCGAACAGCGGCAGCAAACAGCGATTTGAGCTTCTTTTCACTGCCCCCCACCCACCGCGAGGTCAAATCCGCACACGACGCATTGAAGAAAGTGGCCTTCACCTCTGCTGCCGTAGCGCGTGCAATCATGGATTTGCCAGTTCCTGGGGGCCCGTACAACATGATGCCGTTGCTACGCTTGACGTTTAGGCGCTTGAACAGCACAGGATACTGCATGGGAATGACCACAGACTCCCGGATGGCATCGATAGCCCCAGAACACCCCACAACATGATCGAACTTCACGTCGCCTGCGGGCATGCCTTCCCACTCGATGTCACCTATTTCCTCTGTATTATTGTTCACAGGGTCGTTGTGGAGCATTTCTTTGGCGTCGGGGAAAGCGAGGTTCGTCGACCCGGCCCCACTGACATTGTCCTGGCAATGGGTCAGTTGCGCGGCAACAGAAGCACCCACGACGCTGTTTTGAGCTTTACATTGTTCTTGTTGCAGTTGCTCCGATGTTTGGATCAAGGAATTCACCACACCCTCTGCCTTTGCCCACATGGTTTGAGGGATGGAAGCCTTGGCAGCAATGATGCCGTGAGCCAGGGTCACAAGTTCCCGAATTTGGTCGTTTGGAGGCGCACTGTTGGTTCTTGTGTGCACGGTTTGCAGATACAGCTCGGCTTCCGCCACACTACATGCCGAGGCTGTCATACCACCCTATACAATCTGTGCGAAGCAAAATGTGATATAGTTTTTATTTCTCAAATACGTAAACACTATCTCAGGTTTTGATGTTCCGCGGCGTGTTTCTGGACAAACGCAGCGCAGAACACGGGCAAAAAACATGCTTCGCTAGAGGCCCGTTTGCGCTGCAGTGGGTTTATATGAGAGGACAGCGTTCCGATTCGTTGGCACTTCCCGGCAATTGGTGTCTTCATTGGCGCGCGTATGGATTGGTACTGTACGGCGGACCCGGATTCGGTGACATGTAGGAGTCATATGGTGCAGACCCCCTCATTCCTGAGGGCCCGTACATCGGTTGTCGGTTCGATGCACCATATCCATAGTTCGGTTGGTATTGGTTGCGAACATCCGATCCTGTATGCGGGATGGAGTGCTGGTGCGGGGGGGCGTTGGTGATGGGTACAAATTGGCGCGGGTCGTAACTGTGATTGACTTGCACCGCGGTAGGAGCCACCATGCCATATTGTGGGCCTGGCATATTCAATACATTGGCTCCCGTTGAAGATGCCACTGGCTTAAATAGAGACATTTATTTCCTGGGTGTTTCACAACTCTTATATAGTGTTAGTCTGTGAACTCTGTCATCGCACATCAATACAAAGGCATATTTTCGCATTTCCGAGGATTTTGCAAATGGAATTGTGCGTTTTCCCCTGTCAACCACCACCCCCGAACCTCCATCTCACAAATGTACAACTGAGTCCACACAGAAACGTTTTTCAAGACGTCCTGTGCAACACACATGCAAGTTGTAGCATATGCCGCCACAAGAAACACACATCATTCAAATGAGACTTTGCGACAGCGTATGCGGGCTGCCAGGGATTGAACCCTGCGCATGCGGTGTGCACAACTGCAGCAGCCCATTAGTTTTTAGCACAGCGTTCCGGCTGGTTTAGTCGCATGCGAGGGCCCACGCACATGACACCACCGAACTGCTGAAAATGAATTTCTGAAGCGTACTAAGCAAATTGCGAGGAGCAAGCTGGAGAAATCGGACACAATGTGGCCTTTTTAGAACCGACCCCGGCCACGTACCTTGGAAGGATACGAATTTATCTTCCTGCTGTCGTATTTGGACTCGGGGCCTCGAATGTCGACTTCGTCGCTGCTCTGCTTGATGTACTCCATTGGAGCAATTTTCAAGACGTCGTGGATGATGGACAGAAACTTCACACAGTTTCGCAGCAGTTTCTGACTGATGCGCTTGCCTGTGGCAAAATCGAGCGTCAAAATATCGCACGCCAATTCCCGAAGACAGGTGCATGCAGAGTCGGGCGTATACACAGCAGACAATGTGCATGTTGGGGTGTCGCTCACATGTACTGTAAATGGATATCTCCACGTTTGGACACGCGAAAATGAGCGCCGCTACAAAGAGACACACGGCAATGGTTTTCCCGAAACGCCGGGGGGTGGAGATTCTGCAACAAAAAATGGACGAGAGTAAGGCTCATTGTGTGTGGTATGCGCATACCCATAGGCTGTTGTGGACAGGCGACTTGGCCAAAACACCATCGTTTTGCAGTGAGACTTGCCACCAAATCTTCACGTTCTCCCGTTTCTGGCAATGCGTTCACACGCTGATGGTGCAAACACGTCGCTGGTGCAAAACAGAGATATGGAAGCATGACAAGTTGTTGCCAAACTCACAGAATCTCTTGGTTAATGCTCTGCCAGGTGTTCATTTCCAAGAGCCGCGGGTACGATCGCTCGAAGAATCCTGGGGGATCGGTTTTGAAAAGCACCCGAACAACAGAGTTCAAGAACGACTCCTGTGTGTGTCAATATACACTTGAACGGCCAGATCGGTCGGATAAAACAAGTGTTTTTTGTGTGGCAGTATAGCACGGAGTAGTAGGTGGGAAAAAGAGCATAGACTCACGTGGAAAATGCGCTGGTGGTATGAACGCTCCCACCCACCGCGATCCAAAGCGGCTAATGCCTTGCGGAGCGCATTGATTCGAGAAAATCCATTGACATCGGCAGTGTCTGCTGTGGTGATATTGGAGTAGAAGCGTGAGATCGTGCCGAACTTCTTCTTGAGAAAGTCGCGTGCGGTTTTGGTCATGCCGCTATGCGCCTCGTCGTCTTCGTCGTGCTGCACTGCCGAGCAGGAATTCGTAAAGTACTCGGCAAAGAAACTATCATCGATGCGCACAGCCCCGCTCGCCATAGCAGATATCGATTCGGTTGGAAAATGACAAAACGCCAGGTGAACTGCTGTGCTCCTCGCTATATACCAATCGGCACGCAGCAGCAAAATCCCCAGACAGGGCGGTGTACGGTGGTTTTGCCGAAATATGGCCCATCCCTGCGATTTTTCGCCTTTTCTGGATTTGTCGCCAGTAAAAGATCCCACGCCAACGCCAAAAAAGAAAATACAGCCTACATTCGCACTAAGACAGACTTAGTGATGCATACGCTCCACCACGTGTGTGTCACAGGCACCCCCAAGCTCTAAAAACAATGCTCATCACTGTTGACACCCCGCCCGGCTCACCCGCTCCCGCAGTGGCCGAACCCGAGGTCAAGAAGCGAAAATACCGTTTCAAGAGCGGCACTGTCACGCTACGTGTGATCAAGAAGCTGCAGACCACGACCGACCTCCTGGTGCAGAAGGGCCCCTTCCGCAAGCTGGTCAAGCAAATCACCGCAGAGATGGGAGTGAAAATTCTGTACCAAAAAAAGGCAATGGAGGCCCTCCAAGAAGCTGCCGAAGACTTCATCGTCGAGAAGTTCAAGCACGCCAACAAACACGCCAAGCACGCCAAGCGCAAGACCATATCCGTGGCGGATATGCAGATGATATCCTAGATTGGCTGGTACAATCCAGCACAAAAAGCAACGCAGTGGAGTAGCACGATTTCATAAAAAAATGTGGCGATGTCCACCGAATGTTTGGCAATAAATACGCTTTCTCCATCTTGGAAAAACTGAATACACCCACCCACGTGCAAAGCTTCTGAAAATCCGGCAATTCGCTGAAACACGACAAAAAAAGACCCGAAATAGCGCAATTTCTCCACTTAAAGACCCAATCCCACTGAATTGCGCTAACAAACTACACATCCCCATGATGTTACACTCTAGCGCCTCTGCTGGCGCGGTATTCGAGCGCAAGCAGTGCGGTGACAAGGTGTTGCTGTGCTTTAGCCAGCGCAAGAAAAAAAGAACATCTAGCTTTGATTTTGCATCGTTAGAATCTGCTGAATGTTCGGTCCTGTCTGTCATCCCAGACAACACGCCCTCTCCACATAGTATCCGATATGAGGTTCTTGTGAAAAACTCCCTTGTCGGGACGACGTACACGCGCGTAAACGTTCCCGACAAGTTTGTGCGCTTTGCCCCACTAGCGCAAGGCGACGAGGTCATGGTCAACTTTGGCAAGGACACCACGTGCACGATCAATGCAGAGAGCTATGGTGGCGTGCGTCTTTTGCGCGACTCGGTTGGTGTTGTCCAAGCGTGTCTGGAGAGCAACGCCAAGGATGAAGGGGACAGTGTTTATGTCAT
>Ga0209390_10004775_pt1 | contig 20019 bp, 19 predicted proteins | sample BON01_FD_187212 | JGI IMG/M metagenome (GOLD analysis project Ga0209390, IMG submission 187212) | Freshwater microbial communities from Lake Bonney liftoff mats and glacier meltwater in Antarctica - BON-01 (SPAdes) (version 2) | ecosystem: Environmental > Aquatic > Freshwater > Ice > Glacier...
CAGGGAATGTGAAGTCGACATTTGGACTATCGCGCCTCTCACCTGGAACCACCAGCACATGTTCAACTTCAAAACCCCTGGTTTTAAAGGCTTCGGCAATCGGACCGGCAGGGCTCACGTGGTTGTGTTCGACGATTAACGCTTTCATTTAACTCCTCACGACAATTCAGCGACCCGCTTGTGAGTTGCGAAATGAATTTCGCCCAATCTTAAGGAACGTCTTCGGTGAACCTCTTGACAGGGTTGCCACGACTCACTGTCGCAAGCCTTCATTCAATTTAGCTGGAATCAAGGCATTCTTGAAACTTGTGCAAGTTGCGACTCAATTTGGTTCTTCACAGCGATTAAGGATCGCAAGTATCGTGGAATGTCAGCCCGAAACGTGGGGGCGCAGATCGAAATCGCTCCCAATCCAATTCGGTCGTCACCCAATACCGGTACTGCCACAGCGGTGTAGCCGGTCGTTAACTCTTCACTTTCAATTGCGTAGCCTTGTCTCTGAACTTCTTGGATCTTCTCGCGCAATAATTTTGGATTGGTAATTGTCCTAGGAGTCATTCGCTTAAGTCCTTTTTCAATCACCGCGTCAAGAACGAGTGGGGAACTAAAGGCCAAGAGGACTTTGCCGGTGGCGGAACAATGAAGATCAGCGCGACCCGCGGTTCGAGTTGGCTTTGGGTTTTGGGTAAACCCCGTTTCTTTTTCAATGAACAGACCCTCTAATCCGTCAAGCACTGCCAAGTGGACCGTCTCCTTTGTGCTTACTTGGAGACTACTTATATAGGGGTGAACTTTTTCCCGAAAAACTCTAATTCGTGGGACTCGTGAGCCAAGCTCGAATAGTCGAATTCCCAATTGATAACCGCCGGAGCCTGACTTTTCTAACACGCCCCATACATTCAGAACCTGGAGTACCCGGTAAACTGACGTCTTTGGAATCCCAGAACGCCGAGCAATTTCGGTTAGAGACAGCGAATTGTCATCCATGCCGAATACTTCCAAAATTAGTCGTGCTTTGCCTAAAACACTATTGGGATCTAGGTCATGGGACTCGGGGTAGAGATCATGAACATTGTTGTGCGCAGAAACTGTCACGTTTGCCTCCTGTTTCGCCGAACTAACCAACTACTTCGCGTGGACCACTCAGTGAAACAATAATCAGTACTCCATGACTAAATTCGATTAAATACACTCCTATTCTAATGTCTGGAAGGAACTTTGTGGGCGGAGTACTTGATTCACGGCTATCACTAGAGGGAAGCAGCAGGACGGTCCCCCATCTCTTACTTTCCGCGGCACAACAATTCGGCGACAGAGTCTCCATTACTGACGGCGCACGGATTCTCAGTTTTATTGATCTTCCAACAGTGGCTGCCCAAGTTGGAAACTACCTGCTGCGTAATGGCATTGAACCCGGCGATCGCGTGATCGTAATTGCTGAGAATCGCCTAGACACGTTAGAAATACTATTTGGTTGCTCATGGATCGGCGCTACGCTCGTGCCAATTAATCCCGCCACGCCAGCAGAACAACTGTCCTACTTTATCGACTACATTGAACCAAGTATTATTTTCGTTGAGCGGGGGTACGACTACCAGGTAGTTTCTAACGAAATTGCGGTCTTGGAGCTCGCCCCAATCGATCTAGTACATACAAGCTCGCCGACTCCGACACTTTGGCAAGGCGAAGACACCCTGCTACCCCCCGCGCCAGTCACGCCTGAAAGTCCACTCACAATTCTCTTAACTTCGGGCACAACAGGAATTTCCAAAGGAGTGGTCTGCCCCCATGCCCAATTCTTGGCCTGGGGTGAATCGGTCGGTTCGATGCTTGACCTTGGCCCGAATGATATTTCCTACACGTGCTTACCACTTTTTCACACGAACGCGCTCAATGCTGCATTCCAATGCTTGATATCAGGCGCCACGTTTCACATTGGGCCAAGGTTTTCCTCGTCTAATTTTTGGCAGCGACATATAGACGCCAAAGCGACCACGAGTTTCCTGCTTGGAGCGATGGTCAGTATGTTGCTAAATACTCCCGAATCCGATCGGGATCAGAGGCATACTGTTACCCGAATCTTGGCACCAGGAACACCTGAAGGCCCTTTGTTGGCATTTGAAAGTCGTTTTGGATCGGTCTTGGTTGAAGGACACGGTATGACCGAAACTAACGCCTCATTGGGGACACCGTTTGGTCTACGGAAACTTGGATACATGGGAAAGGTGATGGCTGGGTTTGAAGCCGATGTTGTCGACGAGTTCGATTCTCATGTCCCCGATGGCGAGCCAGGTGAGTTAGTCTTGAGGTCCAGCACGCCATTTGCCTTTGCGACCGGATACTGGCGCTTGCCTGAGGTAACGGTTGCCGCGAATAGGAACCAGTGGTTTCATACAGGGGATCGTGTTGTAAAAGACGATGGATGGTTTAGATTTTTGGATCGGATTAAAGACGTAATCCGCCGACGTGGTGAAAATATCTCCGCATGGGAAGTCGAACGTGTTCTAGATTCCCACGAACTCGTGACTCGTTCTGCAGTGGTCCCGGTCCCCTCAGAGCTCGGCGAAGACGAGGTGATGGCCTTCGTGATTGTCGCTGCAAGGAGTCAACCGGATCCAGAATCACTTCGCGCATGGTGTCGCGTGAGTCTCCCTCCATTCGCCCTACCAAGATATTTTGAGTTCGTGGATGAACTCCCCTTGACAGAAACCGGCAAGGTCCGTAAACAACTGCTGCGCGATCGCGGTGTCAGTGAGATAACGTGGGATGCAAATGATTCAACAACCGCCTAGTCAGCTCCGTGAAGTATTTCTGATTGGCACTGGTCAAACAGACTTTGTTCCCTCTCACCGCGCCGAGCAGACCACCCATGAACTGCTCTACCGAGCGGCAGTTGAAGCACTCAACGACGCCGGTTTGACTTTTGCGGATCTTGACGGACTGGCCATTTCGTCTTTCACAGTTGCCCCTGATCACAGTATCGATCTCGCAGTTCGTTGGAATATCAAGCCGCAGTGGCTCATGGATTCATGTCTGGGTGGTGCTTCAGGAAATGACATGATTCAGCACGCTCAGCAAGCGATCTCTAGCGGTTCTGCTCAACGAATCTTGGTTGTTTCTGGAGACCATTTTGCGGGGGATGACTTCAAGGATCTCGTTGAAAATTACAACATGTCTGCACGAACAAACTTTGCCCAAATGCCAGGAATGTCGCCCAACACCCTTTTCGCCATGCTTACGAGCAATCAAATGAGAGTCTACGGTCTAACCAAATCAGACTACGGGAGCCTCGTAGTTCGACAACGTGACTGGGCTGCTGAAAACCGGCACGCGGCTTACCGCAAGCCACTTTCATTGACTGACTACCTTAGTTCCCCAGTAATCGCTGACCCCCTTTCTCGCTATGACTGCGTACCAGTTGTGTCAGGAGCGAGCGCGATTGTTCTCAGTGCAGATAAGTGTGCCGGAAAGTCAGTCCGAGTTCTTTCCTCACATGCTCAGCACAATCCAGACAATCAAGATTCGGACGGCCTAAGTACTGGTCTCGCGCAAGTTCTGCCCAAAATTTGGCAACAGAGCGGTTACACAATTGCTGACATCGATGTTCTGTCCGTATACGACGATTACCCAGCTATTGTGATTGCCCAACTTATGGATATTGGACTTTTGCCTAAAGTCGATGTTTCCGAGTCACTGGCTCGACTACTCGCCTCTCAACAACCGTACATAAATTCGTCCGGAGGCCAACTATCCGCTGGACAGGCTGGCGCGGGCGCCGGCTTACAAGGAGTTGTTGAAGTCGCCCGAGCACTCACCGATCAGGGCCCGATTGCTACGCACGGTAGCCGAGTAGGACTCGTATGCGGATACGGCATGGTGACGTACCGCTACGGTTCGTGTTCCAATGCCACAATTTTGGAGAGAGCATGATGACCGATTGCACAAAATGTCATTGGTCCGGGATGCCGGCGAGAGAGACCTGCCCACGGTGTCACAATTCACAGTGGGGTGACGTCGATGCATTAGCGGGAACCATTGTGGAGACCACCAAAGTTACTCGCTCATTTGGTGGAGATCTTGATCCCGCCCAACCCTATGCACTCATTGAAGTAAAAGCCGGTGGTTTTCGAATAACGCACAACGCTCACGAACTTGAAGTTGGTACATCCGTCACCGTTGATCAGGCTATGAACATTAATCCGATCAAAAATTTAGACGCTTAGTTTTGGTTACTCACGATTCCCAAGAAATCAGCGATTGCCTCCGGAGGCGCAGGTCTAAAAGTTGAACGACGGCTCGGCCGAACACCCGACACCTGATTGATCCGCGTAGTCATTTGCGCCCATTCAAGTGCAATAAGTACGCTGGGAACGATAGGAACTCCATCAATTTCAAATCCCTTTTCATGTGCACTGGCCATTCCAAACAACCCGCCGGCTGGGACTAACACATCAGCACCTAATGCAATCAATTCATGGGCTTGTGTTACAAAACGTTTACGTAAAATCTGATACCCCTCCGGTTCAAAGGCCCTTTCAAATTCACCCAGAGTGGCTTGAAGGGCTCTGACTCCTGCAATGCGATCACCCAATCCACGCGTCTCCGCCTGCTCTAGATGAATGGAATCAAAGACACTATCCACCGAAACGAGTCCCAGTTTGCGGCCGAGATGGGCAGACCAAAGTAGAACCGACTCACCTAAACCGATGACGGGAATTTCCACCGCCGTGCGGGCCTCGTAGAGGCCAGGTTCCTGGAAGTGTCCGATGACAAAAGCGTCATATCCCGATTCCTGCGCCGCAATAGCAGCGACCACGACTTGAACCGCACCACGCAACTCGCTTAGCCGCGACCATCCTCGAGCGGGTGGATCCATCCCGAGGACGTCTACCTGAACTCCAGGCAGTGAATTGTCATTGAGATATTTTTGTAACGAATTCAGGTAGATTGCAGAGGTTTGATTACTTACCAAGCTTTGCCAGCAAATCTTCATCGCTACTCCTTTTCCGATCCAGCGTGGTCATGGATTTCTGGGGCTTCCGAACACATGCAGCGTACGCCCATTTCAATCCACTCTTCGCCCACCCAATTAGGGTGCCGTTCTCGAGCAAGCCGATAAACCTGTTCTACTATTTGTTCCTCACCCAGTCGTGCGGCATGTCGTGACCAAACCTCAGCCTGCAAGAATTCCAAGTAGGCAAGCACTTCCGTGAGCAATCCTTGACCTGAAACCCGCCCATGCCCCGGGATTATCAAAGAGTCCCCCGCTGCCAAGAGCCCCTTCATCACGTTAATCCAGCGTGCGCCTGAGACATCAACATCTTCAGGAGGGAACCAGGGAAAAATTGAAAACTGCGACTCTTCCACGAGGTCACCGCAAAAGACTGCGCCAACGTCTGGGACTCGAATTACTTGATCACCCTTTGTGTGCGCCCGTCCTGTCGCATGCATTGTCACAATGCGTCCGCCAAGGTCGAGTGAATACTCACTGTCGTAGACCACAGATGGTTTAACAAATGTTACGTCGACCAATTCATTCGCGACTGTTTCGCCAAAGGTCCTAAAAAAGTCTAGATATCCTGGACCCTTTTCAACCATGTCAGCTTGCTGCGATTTATTCATGAGGATGGTGGCATGCCCACTAAATACTGAACTACCAAATGCATGCTCCGGGTGAAAGTGAGTTGTTGTGACGAAAATTTCCCGCCCACTCGCTATTTCTTCCACTGCGGACAGAACATTCTGGGCATTGCGTTTACCCATTCCAGTATCCACGACGAGCACCGCATCCCGTCCACCGATGACACCAATATTCGGGACCAACGGAACACCTTGATCGGGAATTACGTAGATATCTTTGGCAATGGACTCAATGGATCCGGTGTTGACAATTGGTGCTGGGGGTTGGATGTCTGCCATTAGCTTTCTCCTTTTTTAGGACTGTTTCCAGGCAATTGGTTGCGTTATATTTCCGGCAACACTTGACTGCAACTGCTGAGCCGCCAACAAGACCTCAAAATCATGATGAGGATTGCCAACTAATTGCACACCTACCGGAAGGTGGCCTTCCATTGCAGTAGGCACGACACATGATGGTAGTCCGCTCAATGCAATCGCGAAAGCCTGAGCAAAAGCTTCTACGTCATAATCATCTGAATCAGAACCTGGTAGTCGGTCATGCAATGGAGCCGGCCCACTTGCAACCGGAACCAATGCCACATCAATTTCGGAAACCGTCCTACGTATTCCGCCACGATATTCCTTGAGGCGCTTCAAAGCCTCCAAGTACTGATCTATAGTCGAGCGTTTGGAGCGCAAGGATTCGAGCAAGCCACCGAACTCCTCTGTGTGTCGTCCTTGCGCTGTCGCAGTGTTTATTCTTACTAACGCTCCACCATCAGGTGCCATCAATCCGAATGCAAGGTCAACTGCCAGGCTCGAATCCCAGGGAGAGATCTCAACAAGCTCCGCCCCTTGATCTTGGAATGTCTGTGCAGCAACTTCAAGCGCCATCCGTGTTCGCGGGAAATTGGATTTCAATGCACTCGAAGGTAGCACGCCCACTTTGATTCTCTTACGTCTCAAAGACTGGCGCTGTCTGACTAATGGGTGCACGAATGGATCTTCAGGGTCGACTCCGGCGATCAGGTCCAGGATCAAATCGAGATCTTCGGCATAACGACCCATCGGCCCAATCGTAGAAATATCTCCCATACCCGTTTGCTTTGTGGTTGGCCAAGTTCCAGCTTCAGAAACTACTCCTGCGGTTGGCCTTAGTCCGGCCGTTCCACAAAAGTGCGCGGGCACTCGAATTGAATTGAAACCGTCCGACCCCAACCCAAAAGGAGCGCCATGTACGGCATGCAGTGCTGCTTCGCCACCTGAGGATCCCCCCGGTGAACGCTCCAGGTCATAAGGGTTATTTGTACGTCCGTGCAATTCACTATGTGTTTGGGCGGACCAGGTGTATTCCGGAGTTGCGGTTTTGCATATTGGGATCCCCCCGGCCGCACGCAGCCGAGAGACAGCGGTTGCGTCTTTATCCGCAATGATGTTTTCTCGTGCATAGGATCCGGAGCGCCATGGCCAATCCGCGACAGCGATAGAGTCTTTAACGCTAAATGGAATACCCAGGAGTGGAGAATCATTTCCCGATCTGCGGTTACGGTCAGCAGATCTTGCCTGCGCCAAGACTTCTTCCGCATCAACATGCACCACAGCGTTAATGATTGATGAGCTTTCAATTCGGGCTAAGAATGCGGTGCAAATTTCCTCCGAACTGGTCTCACGAGAATGCATCAATGCCAACAGTTTCCGTACTGGCAGATCAATCAAATCATGCATGACTTTCGCTCCTACTAAATTGGGAAATAACGCGTGAAAACTCTGCCGGTTCCTCTAAAGGTGGGCAATGAGCTGAATCTGTAAAGACATGAAGGCCACCCATCAGAGCATTTGAAGCGATCCAATCACCCAATTCAACTGGCCAATAAGGGTCCTGTTGACTATAAGCGGCAAGAACCGGAACTTTCAAATTTCGCACCGTATCTCTGTGATCAACGAGACCTTGGTTTCGAACCAAATCGAGAGCGATTGCTACCGGAGTCTGCCAAGCTGCATATTCCAATAATGGTAACATTCCTTGATTCTTGGGCAGCAAAGATTCTGCAAGGAAACTGCTTTGATTCGTGGGCCAGTTCTCACTTAGACCCGCAATATATTCTGAAAGCTTTTCGTCAGAGAGTCCAAATGGGAAATCAGGGGTACTTAAAAGTCGCAGAGGCCCGTTCATTAAGACGATTCGTCCTATCCGGGACGTATCCTGGCTTGCCGCACTGAGGACCGTCGTGCACCCCATCGACCAACCAACTACCGTGGCGCTTTGGACCGAGTGCAAGTCGAGGATGCTCAGCAAATCGGCTCCGAGCAGTGAAAAGTCGTAGGAGCATTCTGGTTTGTCTGACTCACCCGTTCCGCGCTGATCAAATGCGTGAACCCGAAATTCAGCAGATAGTCGGTTGATCGCCTGGTCAAAAAGTCGGTGGCTTTGCTTCCACCCATGCACCAAAACGAGATCAGGTCCATTGCCTCGAACCGTGTACCGAATCCGCGTTCCATCGGCTAGTTCCGTGAAAGACATGTTGCGTTACCTGTGCGAATCTTTTTCGCTAATAGCTTGTCGCGCAGTTTCCATGGCTACCGACGATCGTGGGTAGCCAGCATAATTTGAAACCATAAGTATTGTGGCTTCGATATCGTCAACACTTGCTCCATTATCGATTGCCCAGGTAACGTGTCCCGACAGGCGCTCCTGGACCCCCCCTAAAGTTGCAAGGATTGCGATGACAATGAGACTTCGTTCACGCATCGACAATGGTCCCTCTTGCCACACTCGCCCGCCTGATGCTTCGAAAGCTTCGTCGGCAAATGCACTTCCAAACTGAGTTTCGAAGAGCACCCTCGCCTCTTCAGGGGCACAACCAAACTGAGAGGCATACACCTCAAGACCTTTGCGTCGGCGCTCGGTGGAATCCGGTGCATCGCTCATGCCGGTCCCGCAACCGGCAACTCATGTTTCTCTTTGCGGAAAGAGATTCCTTTACGCTGAACGTAATCCAAAGCAATCGCTCCAATGAGAATTGCACCTGTAATTATTTGTTGCCAAGAGCTGTCCACGCCCGCCACAGATAGGCCGTTTTGCAAAACCCCAAGGAAAAGCACACCCACAACGGTGCCGCTAACACCACCAACGCCGCCGCTAAATGAAGTCCCTCCAAGGAGCACTGCGGCGGCGGCACTAAACACTAAGTTTTCGCCCACTTGCGGACTGGCCGCCCCGATCCGTGCGTCTTGTAAGACCGCAGCTAGCGCGGCAAGGCCACCGGAAATTGCATACACCGCAATAATCGTTCTCGAGGTCCGAATCCCAGACAGTCGGGCGGCCTCACTATTTCCACCAACGGCATAAATATCACGGCCGAAAAACGTAAACTTTTGAACATAGAGCATGACTAAATAAGTTCCCAGCATAAGCCAAACTGGGTTCGGAATACCGAGGCTGCTACCGAACGCAAGCGAGTCAAGGAACGGAGAAATAACCTGTGTGGTCTTACTTCCTGACCACAAGTTAGTCATCCCACGGAACAAGATGAGCGAACCCAATGTCACAACAAGGAATGACAATCCAAGCCTACCGATTAGCGCACCATTGACCAAGCCGCCGAGTGCTGCGCCGAGTGCAACGGTTGCCACGATTGCAATCGAAACCGGCAAGCCGGCATCATTTATGAACCAACCCAGTGCTACACCTGTTAGGGCGAGCATAGAACCAATAGAAAGGTCAAAGCCACCGCAGAGCATGACGAAAGTCAATCCCATTGCAGCGATCCATAGAATTGATGAAGACGTCAAAATCGCACTTATGTTCCCACCCGTCAAAAATTTATCTTGAGAGGATGAAAAGAAGATTATCATGGCAATAAGAACTACCAAGACAACGAAGTAACGCTGCCGAATTAGGGAACTCACAAATTTCTCCTTACAATCTTAGGCATGGCCCATAGCCATTTTCAAAATGATGTCTTCATTCGCTTGCTCCCTATCAACCAACCCCACAACTTGACCCGCATGCATCACCAAGATTCGATCACACAGTGCGAGGAGTTCTGGTACTTCAGAGGAACTGACTAAAATACTCATGCCTTGGTCTCGCTGCTTCAACAAGATCCGGTATATCTCCGCCTTAGCCCCAACGTCAACCCCCCGCGTGGGCTCATCAAGTACCAAAATTTCCGGCTGGGTGCCAATCCATTTAGACAGCAAGACCTTCTGTTGGTTACCGCCGCTGAGTCGAACAACGGGTGAATCTATTGATTCGGTCACAATATTGAATTGGTTAATGCACTCCGTCACGAAGGAAACAGCATCAGTTGGTCGGGGTGGTTTGAATCTGGCACGAATTGAGGTGCTGGCCATGATTGCATTTTCTAGAACGCTCATTTCCAGGACCAAACCATTTATTTTTCGATCGCCGGGAACAAAAGCAATTCGTTGCCGCATGGCACTTGGCGGGTTTCGAAGTTCAGTAACTTGCCCGCGAACTGAGATCTCACCCTCGTACTTTGGATGAATTCCAAAAATGGATTCAACTATTTCCGAATGCCCCGCGCCAACCAAACCGGCAATTCCCAAAATTTCACCACGGCCAAGCGAAAAGGAAACGTTATCGTACTTTCGTTCAAGACTTACTTTCGAGAAAGTCAAAATAGGCTCTAAGTTTTCTCCCGGGGATGTATCAACTGAAAAATTACTTAATTCTCTACCCAACATGTCTGCGATCACGCGATCAGGTGTGTACTCACCTGTCTGTCCACTTGATACTCGATCGCCATCTCTTAGGACAGTGATCCGATCACTTAGGTCGAACACCTCCTTCATACGGTGCGAAATGAAGACAATCGCGACACCTGAAGCACGAAGGGCCGAAACTGCTTTGAACAAAGACTCCACTTCGTGGGTCGAGAGTGAACTGGTTGGCTCGTCCAGAATCAGGACCTTCATGTCTCCAGAGATAGCGCGTGCGATTTCAACTATTTGAGCTTGCCCGGGCGGGAGATCAGCGACGACGGTATCCACACTGGTATTGCATTCGAGTACTTCCAGAATCTCCGCCGCACGTTGTCGTGTTTTCGCCCAGTTGATACCTAGAGGCCCCCGTATTTTTGATGCGCCCATCATGATGTTTTCCGCCACACTGAGTTCTCGAACCAGACTGCGTTCTTGGGTTACCGTCGCAATTCCGGCCCGTAACGACTCAACTGGGCTGCGGAAATTGGCGGGAAGTCCTCTCATCTGGACCAAACCACCATCTGGTTTTATCTGGGCAGACAGAACCTTTAGTAGCGTTGATTTGCCTGACCCATTTTCTCCGCACAGAGCGTGCACTTCACCCGCGTACAACTCAATGCTTACGCCTTTGAGCGCTCTCACACCGCCGTAGGCCTTGCTGATGTTTACGGCTTGCATCAGAACAGATGTGGGATTCATAGAATCATGATCGTTAATTTCTTACTCCTTTCATGTCTATGAATCCCACCTCTGTGTAGTACACGCTCGGATACTGATTAACCAGCGTTGGCCATTTCTGTAATCTGATCTGACCAAGGCTTGGCATCTGCCACGTTTTCGCTCGTTAGCAATTTGGGATCTCCCGCACGAACTGTCTTGGGAATTGTCTTTCCTTGATTCAAGTTGTAGAGGCCCCAGGCTGCAAATTTACCCATGCTTGGTGCATCAAGTTGAATCGTGTAATTGATGCGGCCACCGCTGACGGCTTCAAACCCATCGGAGCCACCGTTTTGCCCACCGAAAACCAGACCTTCTTTGCCTTGAGCTCGCGCTCCAGCACTGGCTCCAACGGCTGACGGATCGTTATAGGCAATCACGCCGGAAATATCTGGGTAGTTCGCTAGGAGTTCAGTTCCAGCAATTTCACCACCAGCGATGTCGTCAGTCTGATTGGAAACATTGCCTGCAACAGTCAGTCCGAAAGCGGTTGCCCACTTTTTCGCTTGCTCAATTGAGAACACAATTGAGGGAACAGCAATTGCGAAGTCCATCGTTCCAACCGAGGCACCAGGTCCAACCAGGCTTGCCATTTGCCCGGCACCTAGGAACGCTGCTTCATCACGGCGTTGCAGAATCTGGCTGTCGTAATCGCCAATGTCGTCACTTGTGAAATTCTCATCAATTGAAATCAATGCAATTCCAGCTGCTTTAGCTTTTGCTAGCGCAGGCTTCATAGCATTTGGATCAAGCGCGAAAACAAAGATTCCGTCGACGCCCTGTGCGATCAATTGATCAAGTTGCCCAACTTGTTCATCGACGCTGCCTTTACCATCAAGCACCAATACTGAGCCGCCGAGTTCTTGGGCAGCGAGCGTCATGGACTCTCCCAGTGTGTCCAGGAACTCGTTGCCACCAACGGGGTTGAGGTATGCCAATTTGAAGTCACCTGCTTCGGGTGCGTCATAGCCAACAGGGATCTCTGATTCTGGAGATTCAAATACGACTGCTGGAGCTGCACTTTCGGGCGCGGCTTCTGTTGTTTCAGCGGGTGTCGTTTCAGCGACAGATGCATCCGTGGAATTATCGGTGCTGCTGCAACCTGAGACAACGAGTGCAAACGCAGCAATTCCAGCTGCACATACTGTTGTTCTTTTCATACCCTGTCCTTTTCCTATTGACCGGAGCAACTCCGGGGTAACGAATCTCTTAGGGGACCAAGTATTGGGCTGCGTTCTTAGATAAGTGATCAAAGTTGTTCCACTCACCGGAATTAGTGTCAAGCATATATCAAATTGTGACTTTCCCCGGATCTGGCGAAGCTAAGAGTCGAATGAAATATATGCCCGGCCACGTATTTTTCCCGATTGCACATCAGCTTGCGCAGCATGAATATTGGTAGGCGAATACCCAGCCATATGCAGGTGTAGGCGACCGGCAAGAAGTTCCTGTGCAAGAAGTTGTGAAACCTCTCGCGCTCGCACTTCGCGGTTCAACATATTGACGGGAACAACAGTAGTGTCGCTAAGAATCCATCCCGGTACACCAATATCAACAGCACTTCCTGCGGCATAGCCCACTAAGGCGACAATCCCCCCTTGTTTGACTCTGCTGAGACGCTCTGAAAATCCATTGCCTGCCACTGTGTCAACCACTAAGTCGAATTGGCTCAACACCTCACCATCCACGGCAGCGCAATAGTCCGAAATCTCTACGCTATTTAAGTGCAGAGGTAAAGGTGATTGCGTATCTCGGCTCATCCCTACCACTCGCGCCCCTGCATTAATACACATCTCTGCCGTTAGTGAACCAACTGCTCCTCGCACCCCGGTCACCAACACGGTGGAGTCGGAGGAAATCTTGCCAATGTCATGCACGGCGATGAATGCAGTAGTGGTGGGTACGAAGAAGCCAGCGGCCAACTGGAAGTCGAGACCCTGCGGAATGGGCATGAGAGCTTGATCGCTCACGCAAACATATTCGGCCCAGGTACCGTTGCTAAAAACTCCCACTCCTGCACCGCGAATTACTACGCCTGTCCCTGGAGCTAGCGAATCAGACTCCACGACAACTCCAGCAGCTTCAACGCCGGGAATGTAGGGAAGTTCAGGATGCACGCCTAAGGATCCCGTTGAGATGGTGCTATCCAAATGGCCCACGACTGCAGCTTTGACTCGGATCAAGGAATCGCCTTTACTCCGCTGAGGTTCACTCCTCTGATGAATCGCGACTTTTCCACCGATCTCACTAACGACCAATGCGAGCATAGGTATCTTCCTCACTTTGAGAGCAATAATTGTCTAGAGTAGAAACGACAGGCTAACGCTTTACGTTAAGGACGGTGTAATGGAATTGTTGCGTGGTTACGCGCAAACTGAATTGGGACAGTTGCACTTCTGCGAGATGGGCCACGGTTCACCGCTCATTTTGCTGCACCAAACACCGCGTTCCATGGATGAATTCGCTGACGTTTTGCCGCTTTTTGCACAGCAGCACAGGTCAATCGCTATGGACATGATTGGCTTTGGATTGAGCCCAAGCGTATCAGAGTCACATAGCATCGAAAGAATGTCCGATGGGGTTTTGGCTCTAGTGGATTGGCTTGGAATTGATGAGTTCTCTCTCCTTGGCCACCACACTGGTGGGGCCGTGGCTATTGAAACGGCTGCACGGCTTGGTAACAGGGTTTCCCGCCTGGTGTTATCAAGTGCCCCCTTTACTGGCAAGGAGTTCAGAGAGAAACATGCAGACGGCCCAGGCGTTGATGTAGCGGACACTGAATCGGGTGGAAGTCATCTAATTGAGCTGTGGTCGCTACGTGCGCCTTTCTACCCGACCGAGAGACCCGACATTCTTAATCGTTATATTCGCGATGCTCTCGCGCCCGGCGTCGATCCTCAAGAAGGTCACCTCGCTTGTTCGCGCTACCTCATGGAAGATCGAATCGAGAAGGTCCTCTCGCCCACGCTTCTGTTGGGAGCCGGTCTTGATAACTTTGCATTGCCAGAAATCCCAGTACTTCAGACTGCCCTCAAAAATGCCGCCTGGGTGCAAGTCGAAACCATCTCCCAAGGGCGGATCCCACTCATGGAAGAGTTTCCCGGCGAAGTAGCCGCTGCCGTTTTACCATTTCTCGCTCGGGTACCACCGAGTTAAGAACGTGACGCTTCGTAGCTCATCCATGCACTCAACAACCAACGAGTGCCCCAATCTCACGAAAGAAAGACGTACGCCGATGAGATGGACAAAGACGACGCGACCAAGCGCTTTCCCCGAAGAAGCCGTCGAGATTAAAGCTTGGGTGCTCACCAACGTCCGAGGCACCGTTCAGGCGGACATTCTCAAAGAGGATCAGGGCCAGAACACGTGCATCTTTTCCACGGAGTTCGCCCTGCGCTGCATGGGCGACGTCCAGCAATGGTTCATCGATAATCAGGTGCGCAATTTCTATTCGGTGTCCATCTCCGGTTACCACATCGCCGAAGCCGGGGCGAACCCGATTTCGCAACTGGCCTTCACCCTCGCCAATGGTTTCACCTATGTTGAGGCGTACCTCGCTCGCGGCATGAAGGTGGAGGACTTCGCTCCCAACTTTTCGTTCTTCTTCTCGAACGGCATTGATGCCGAGTACACGGTGCTCGGAAGAGTTGCTCGCCGGATCTGGGCAATCGCGATGCGCGAGCGCTACGGTGCGGATGAGCGCAGCCAGAAACTCAAGTACCACGTCCAAACATCCGGCCGGTCGCTGCACGCGCAAGAGATGGACTTCAACGACATCCGCACTACTTTGCAAGCACTGTGCGCAATTAATGACAATTGCAACTCCCTTCACACCAACGCTTACGACGAAGCAGTTACGACCCCGAGTGCACACTCGGTTCGGCGTGCTCTGGCAATCCAGATGATCATCGACCAAGAGTGGGGGCTGTCCAAGAACGAGAATCCACTCCAAGGTTCGTACATCGTTGACGACCTCACAAACCTCGTTGAGGAAGCTGTGCTCATCGAGTTCGAGCGGATCTCTGATCGGGGAGGTGTCCTGGGTGCGATGGAAACCGGCTATCAGCGCGGGCGGATCCAGGACGAGTCCATGCTCTATGAACGCAGAAAGCATGACGGATCACTGCCCATTATTGGCGTGAACACCTTTCTCAATCCCAATGACACGGGTGACGTGCAGACCGTGGAATTGGCGCGCGCCAGCGAAGACGAGAAACGCTCGCAGGTGGAGCGGTTGGCTGCTTTCCACGAAAAGCATCGCGTCGATGCAGAGCCCGCACTTGCGAGATTAAAGGACGCTGCTTCATCAGGAAGTAGTACCTTTTCCGCTCTGATGGAAGCCGTTCGAGTATGCTCAATGGGGCAAATAACCTCGGCCTTTTTCGAAGTAGGTGGCCAATATCGTCGCAATATCTGATCACCAAATCAACACCTTAATGGGGGAACTCGTGACCACGAATCGGATACTAGACAGCGACCCGATCGACGAGGCACGACGCCAGTGGGTGAACCATGGCTGGACCGAGGCTGCAGACGGCATGGCAGCAGTAACCTCGATCGTGCGAGTGCAGCAAATCATGTTGCACCGCATCGACGCGGTCCTGCGACCGTTGGAGCTCACCTTCGCGCGATACGAAATCCTCACACTCCTGTCCTTCACGAAACGTGGTTCCCTGCCGATGACGCGGATGGGTGCTCTGCTGCAGGTACACCCCACCAGTGTCACCAGTGCGGTGGACCGATTAGAAGCGCAGGGTTTCGTCGAGCGGCTACCGCACCCAACGGATCGTCGAGCCGTTCTGGCATCCATCACCGAGTCTGGGCGCCAACGTGCTGCAGCCGCTACGACCACTCTGAACGCAGAAGTATTCGAACAACCCGGAATCACTGCGCAACAGATCGATACGCTGCTGGGTATCCTGCGCACGATGCGCACAAACGCTGGCGATTTCTGAACCCCGCATTTCCCAGACGGGCACGTCGAATCAATCGCGCTCCCCTCGGGAACGCCAATCACACGAAGAAAGAGAGCACATGATGAATCTTCTGGGTGTCGTCGGTTGCGGCGTTATGGGTGCAGGAATTGCTGAGATCGGCGCCAAGGGTGGTTGCGACGTCATCGTCGTTGATGCTTTCCCCGAAGCACTCGAGAATGCGAAGAAGCGGATGGCAGCCTCACTCGCCAAAGCCGAGACAGCAGGCAAACTCACCGAGAGTGCGGACGCGATCATGGCCCGCATCCAATGGACAACCGACATTACAGCCCTCGCCGACCGTGAGATAGTCACCGAAGCAATCCGCGAAACCCTTGAGGACAAGGTTTCACTCATTACGGAACTAGATTCTGTCCTCGCCGCTGACGCAATCATTACAACCAATACCTCTTCTATCCCGGTCGCTCAGATCGCGGCGGCCAGCAAGCATCCCGAGCGTGTTCTGGGCACGCACTACTTCAACCCCGTTCCCGTGATGCAACTGGTGGAGGTTATTTCCTGCCTTCAGACTGACCCTGCAGTCGCAGATGCCACCCACGCATTCTGCGCCGAGGTGCTGGGCAAGAAAGCTATCCGGGCCAAGGACCGCTCCGGCTTTGTCGTTAATGCACTCCTGGTTCCCTATCTCTTGGACGCCATCCGATCGCTCGAGAACGGGGTTGCCTCAAAGGAGGACATCGACGAAGGGATGGTCGGTGGATGCGGTATGCCGATGGGCCCACTAAAACTGTGCGACATGATCGGCCTGGACACCATGCTGCTCGTCGCCCAAAGTCTGTATACCGAGCATTTAGAACTGCGTTTCGCTCCGCCGGCACTTCTCAAGCGGCACGTCGAAGCCGGAATGTATGGCCGTAAGAATGGGCGCGGGTTTTACGACTACTAAAAGGAGTGAGACGCGCGGGCGACAGCGTCGTGGAAGTCGTTGTCAATAAGGAGGCCAAGCACGTCGCCTCCGAGGAACTGGTTGATAACCTCGACAACACCAGCAGAAAGAACAATGCGAAAACTGCTGTCGCCAATGTCCCAGGCCATGGTCCGCTCGCCGTCGGGGCATAGCCGAATGCAGTTGGCGCAACCCTGCGCCAGGTGATCCACATGCGGGCTGCCCGATTTTCACCCACCATGACAACGGCTGCAGCTCCTGCCAAGTAGCCCAGCCCAAATACAGGCACCCGCTTAGCGTCTTCCCGCAGCCCAAGTCCTGGCACAAGTCTGGCGTCAAGGGAGGGTGCTGCAATACCCGTGACCGATGTGGACATGATCATGTCCACTTCAGTGGCATCAATGTTTGCAGCGGACAACGCGCCCGCAATAGCCGCAGCACCAAGATCAAGTCCAACTCGGATGAACTCGTCATTTACGGCCCCGAGGTCAGCGAGTTCGGAGTAAGCCTCCAGCGGGATCGCCAGATTGCGATGAGTTGCACCAGATGCCGCGGTGGATCCGCTCGATAAGTTGTCGATGCACTCCGTTAGGAGACACCACAGCTGTGAAAGCCTCGATGATCTCGTCCTGCGAACACCCATGCGGGCCGACCACGGCGTGAGCAGCGGCAATGAAGGTCACTAGGTCATTAGATCGTCCTAGGGTTCTATCGTTGACGACAATCTAAAAGTGGACCAAAACGGCAAGGTGGTTTAAGGCGGTCATTGCAATGACGGATGATTGTGAAAGATTGGCAGTGATTCGAATAGTTCTGTCGGTATCTTGTCAATCAGGTTGATTCTGGGATGGTTATTGAGCTCATTTTCGACACACAGCAAGTCTTCGGGACTGTATGTGGACAAGTCGGTGAACTTGCGGAAGGAATGACGTTCATCGCGCCATCATTGCCGAAATGCAAGTGTGGCTTCGGAAGAAGAATTAAGGATCCGTTGGTCTCTCACAGTCAATAGGGTTTGATGACAGCACGGTCATGAAGTTTCAATTCGAGATTTACGGAGTAAACAATGCCTGCCAACGGCCTACACGCGCCTGTCCATCCCGTTCGGTTTCTTACTGCCGCGAGTTTATTTGATGGCCACGATGCCGCTATCAACATCATGCGCAGAATTCTCCAATCGCAGGGCGCTGAAGTGATTCACCTTGGGCATGATCGATCCGTTGAAGAGGTTGTGATCGCGGCTATTCAAGAAGATGTGCAAGGCGTGGCGATATCGTCTTATCAAGGTGGGCACGTTGAGTACTTCACCTACCTCGTCGAGCGACTCCGAGAAAGCGGTGCACCCAACGTCAAGGTCTACGGAGGTGGCGGTGGTGTAATCGTTCCAGCCGAAATTGAATTGCTTGCAAACCTTGGCGTGCATATTTTCAGCCCACAGGATGGTCAACGACTGGGTTTACCAGGCATGGTCAATCAACTGATTGCCGAATGTGACGTCCATGTGGCGGCAGGCGATGTCGAACTTGCAGACCTCTTCGGTGGTTCACATCAAGCCCTTGCTCGAACAATCTCGAAAATGGAGAAAGGTGCTGGGGCGCAACTACTCGAATCGATTCGAACGCAAACTGCTGGGTCGAATGCGCCGGTTCTCGGAATTACGGGAACGGGAGGATCAGGAAAGTCGTCGCTAACCGATGAACTTGTGCAGCGATTCCGACGTGATTCGCAAGATAATTTGCGAATTGCTGTTATTGCAATTGACCCGACTAGGAGCAAAGGCGGCGGTGCACTATTAGGTGACCGGATTCGGATGAATTCAATTGATCCCACGATGGTGTTTTTCCGATCGCTTGCTACGCGCGCCACAGGCGAACATTTACCTGACGCACTGGCTGACGTTATTGCTGCATGCAAGGCAGCAAAATTTGACCTAGTAATTGTTGAGACACCAGGTATCGGCCAGGGGGATGCTGCCATCGTCCCGTTTGTCGATACTTCCCTATACGTAATGACCCCCGAATATGGCGCGGCTTCACAACTCGAGAAAATCGACATGTTGGACTTTGCCGACGTCGTTGCGATCAATAAATTCGAACGCCGGGGCGCTGAAGATGCACGACGCGACGTAGCGCGCCAGCTAGTGCGTAACCGGGAAGCTTTCGGAGTTCCATGGGAGGAAATGCCAGTTTTTGGAACAAGCGCGGCTCGTTTCGATGATGACGGGGTTTCTGGTCTCTATCAATACGTCAAGGGCATCCTTCGGGAGAAGGGCCTCAAACATTTCGACGAATTTTTACCTGTCATCCAAGCACGTCAATCAACGAATTTGTCGAGCATCATTCCGCGCGGTCGGGAGAGGTATCTTTCTGATATCGCTGACACGGTGCGGAATTACCACCAAGTTACTCGGGAACAGGCGGATGTAGCTCTTCAACTCCAGCAACTCGATTTGACGCGTACGATGCTTGCAGATCGTGAGTCATTCGATGCTGTTGCAGCCGTCTCCCAAATAGTGGAAGAGATGAGTCCCAAACTCAGGCCGGATGTCGCTGGTGCGCTGGACGAGTGGCCAAGTATTCGTGAGCAATACGCAGGCGAACAACTCTCGTATTCAGTACGTGGTCAGGAAATTCATACGCCTCTCGTTCGTACTACTCTTTCAGGATCGAATATCAAGCGAGTTGCGTTGCCTCGAACCTCTGATGCGGGTGAACTTGTTAAATATTTGCGGCTGGAAAACCTACCAGGCTATTTTCCATTCACTTCGGGGGTGTTTCCTTTCAAGCGCATGGAAGAGGCGCCTGCTCGTATGTTCGCCGGCGAGGGTGACCCGGCTCGTACGAACCGACGTTTTCATTATTTGAGTGCAGGACAACCTGCGACTCGCTTATCGACAGCATTTGATTCGGTAACACTTTATGGACGAAATCCAGCTGTCATTCCTGATGTATACGGGAAGGTCGGTACGTCGGGAGTCTCGGTGGCGACTATTGATGATATGCGAGACCTGTACCAAGGTTTTGATTTGTGTTCCCCAACTACCTCAGTTTCGATGACGATTAATGGACCGGCCCC